>Ga0209936_1001909_pt1 | contig 10621 bp, 15 predicted proteins | sample SalPonR1_A_D1_MG_FD_185694 | JGI IMG/M metagenome (GOLD analysis project Ga0209936, IMG submission 185694) | Salt pond soil microbial communities from South San Francisco under conditions of wetland restoration - Salt Pond MetaG R1_A_D1_MG... ... | reverse complement strand
GCATTCCGACGTTATGCAGGCCGCGCAGGCGTTGATTGAGGCCAAGCGTCAGCAGAAATCTTGACCTTGGACTGGTCTTGCGTATATACATCCGTATAATCAATCGAGACCCGCTATGATCGAAGTCAAAATCCGCAAGGTCGGCAATTCCGCCGTCATGACGCTCAGTACCGAGATGCTTGCGCTGCTCGATGCGAAGGAAGGGGATACCCTTTACGCGGTGCGCACGGATGATGGCGGGCTCAAGCTGATGACGGAAAACCCCGAGCTGCAGGCAGCCTTGGCAGCAGCTGAAATCGTGATGGATGAGAACCGCGACCTGCTCCAAGCGCTCGCATGAGCGACTGGATCTGGGTACCGCTTGCGGCCATTCACATCATCCATAATCGCCAGATCGCACGTCATGGCGGTGCGCCTGGCACCCGCGACCCGGCCCTTCTGGAAATGGGATGCGCGAGGGCCCTGAACCGGGCCGCCTATGAGGATGCGGACCTGTTCGAAATCGCGGCGGCCTATGCCTATGGTATTGCTAAGGCCCATGCCTTTGTCGACGGCAACAAGCGCACAGCCTTCGTCGCCGCCTTTACCTTCCTGCGCCTGAACGGGTTGTTCGTGCGGCCGGACCCGGCGACAGGTATGCGGCGGATGGAGGATCTGGCTTCGGGAGATCTAACGGAAGACGCTTTTGCCGCCTGGTTGCGTGACTTGGCTCGGAACGGCGGCGCGGGCTGATACGCGACCTCTGAAAAGCGAACGTGGGCTTTTGTCCTTTGGAGCTCAGACCCTGATCCAAAGGAAAACCCCCATGTCCAAGCCCAAACCGGCAAACCCGGCTTTCCCAATCTCCGACGCTGATTTCGCCTCTGCGCTGGCGCAAATCGACACAGAGATCGACCATCTACCCCTGCGCAGCTCAGCGCTCGCGCGCATCATGCGCGAGACGTTTCATGGCAGCGATGCCGGCGGTGCCTGGGACTGGCGCATGGCCTATGACCTGATGCCGGCGGCGGCTGTGCAGGCGCGGCTACGTCGCGCCAGCGCAAAACTCCTTGCCTCACGTCTCCTGACGGAAACGCGACGGTCGGAACAGCAGCTCCGGTTGCAACAGTTTTCCACGCCGCTGCCCTTTTCGGTCCTCGCGGTGCAGGCGGCGGCGATCCGCAAGGGCGAGACCGTGCTGGAGCCCTCGGCGGCGATGTGACGGGTCACGACGGCGAACATATCGACGATCTGCTGCAGACGGCGATTCTGCCGGACGTGGTGGTGATGATCATCGCCTTCCAGCTGAGGGTGTTCCTGCCGCATGGGGAAGGTGTCGACACATTGGGCATTCTCTCACGGATTGTTGGAACCGGACCAGACGCCGCGCAGGGCGTGGCTTCAGTGGCTGCAGAATAGGCAAGGGGATAAGATCATGACACTCGAAGAGATCACGGCCGCGGTCGATGCCGGCTTGACCGTGCATTGGGCCAACATCGGCTACCGCGTGCACAAGGATAGCCTCGGGCAATACCTGATCACATTTGAGCCGAACGGTAGCACCGTCGGGCTGACCGACCGGGGCGGGCACCGGTCGAACGGAAAAGAGGCGGAGTTCTTCGTCGCGGGCCCGGAGGAGGACCACGAGGAGAATCCGGGCCGCCAATCAAGACCAGACGGGCAGGGGAGGGGCGTAGCACCCGGAGGCGCGGGGGCATTCCCACTCGGACGGCAGCTCTGACCCGTGGGCGGGGCTGAAAGGAAAGCAAGCTTTCGGTTTTGTGATCTCTCAAGGGGTCGAGAAAGTAATCCCGGATGCGCTGGCAAGAACGTCAGACACCGGCCAATCCAAAAGGAACCATCCCATGTTCGCAGGAACCCTTACCCGCAATGTCGAGACCGCCGCCGCCAAGTACACCGGCATGATCCACGGGGCGCGTTTTGACATCGCCATCCAGCTTGAAACCCGCCCGAAGATGTCCGCGCGCAGCCCGGATTACGATGTGACAGCGCTCAACAAATCAGGTCGCAAGGTGCGCATCGGCACGGCCTGGAACGAGATCGGCACTACCAGCGGCAACCCCTACATCTCGATGCAGCTCGATGTCGGGCTTGGCCCGTTCCGGGTCAACGCGGTGCAGACGAAAGAGGCGCGCGCGGCCCAGAGCGGCGACTTCGAGATCATCCCGATGGTCTCGAACGGCCTGATGAAATCCGGCTCGCTCTCGGGCGAGCTCACCGCCATGGACGCCGACAACGCCTTCACCGGTTACATCGCCAACATGATGTTCGATCTGGAGTTCATGCTGATCGAGAACAGCTATAAATCCGAGGAGACCCATCCCGATTACCGGATCGAGGTCAGCTCGCCGCGTGGCACGCCGATCCGCGTCGGCTCGGCCTGGATGGCGAAAAGCAGCCGCACGGGCAATGACTACCTGTCGCTTCTGATCAACACGCCCGATGGGGACCTGCGCGTCAATGCCGTGCAGAACGAAGAGCAGCGTGGCGGGCAGACCTTCTCGATCATCCCGTTCATCGTCAGCGGTGAGCAGCAGCAGGATGCTGGCGCGGGGCTGTCGCTGGTCGCGTGATCAACGCGCGAGACGAGGCGATCTGAACCGACAGGGGAGCCGTGGGATCACGGTTCCCCTTTTTTCTGTGCTGGTGTGTTCGAATGAATCCGACGAACATTGCAGACGTTCGTGTCGCCCGTAACCAATGCTGCTGAAGAGCCCAAAGTTGCCGATGCTGCGTCGCCTAAGTGCCGTTATGCGGACGACGGCCCCAGGAAATTCTGGACCAGAGCAGTTCGTGGAGAAAATACGAGCAGAACCCAATGATGGTTCCGGTAAGCGCGATGCCACTCCCTGCCGATATGGAGCCTGTGAAAACCCAACCAATCGCCAGCATCACCAAAAAGCCCGCGAATTGCCAGGTCAGAGCCTTCAAGAACAGTCGTTGATGCGTATCCATCGCCTATCCTCCATTTGAATGCATGCGCGTGATACGCGACGACGGACCGGTCTGAGAATTCTGTGAATTCGCTGCATCAAATTTGCATTGCAGTGTTAAATCTGCAAAGCAGATAATATGGCAAAGCGTGACCGCGTCGACTTGTTTCGTAGCCGCCTTGAGGGCGCAACCACGACCGTTGGGATGTCGAAGAGCGAACTTGCGCGCGCCACAGGGGTCGACCGCTCGACCATTGGTCAATTGTTCAAAAAGGATCTGACTCGATTGCCGAACGCTCAGCTGGCGGCGGACATCGCCGGAGCGCTTGGGGTGAGCCTGGACTGGCTCATGGGGTTGAGTAATCGCCCCGAACGGCCCGCTGCAATCCTTGCTTCGGCCATCTCGGTTGCTCAGGCCGAGCGCGCCTCGAGCGGTGCGCAAATCCTCGACTGGCACCGCGAATCCGCTGGCAGCAAGATCCGGCACGTCCCCGCCACCTTGCCCGAGATGCTGAAAACCGAGGACTTCATCGAATGGGAATATACGACCCTGTCGCCAGAGGCGGTTGAACAGGTGAAGAGTGAGGCCAAGGGGCGGCTTGACTGGGTGATGTCGGGGGAAGCCGACTACGAAATTGCCATGCCCATGCATGAAGTGACCTCGCTAGCGCAGGGCAGCGGGTATTATGAAGGTCTGAGTGCGGCGCAGCGACAGGAGCAATTGCGCGTGATCGCGCAGCATGCTGTCGATCTGTATCCAAGGCTTCGCCTGTTTCTTTTTGATGCCCATGCCCTCTACAGTGCGCCGGTCACGATCTTCAGCAATGATCTGGCCATTCTGTATGTCGGTCAGTGCTATATCGCGTTGAGAGAACGCCAGCGCATCATGGCCTTGACAGAACATTTCGATTGGCTCGTCAGACTCTGCGCGGTCGGCTCGAGAGATGTCGGCAATGTCTTGGGTGGTCTTGCCGCCGCTGACTGAGCCGCGAGATGACCCACGAGAGCCTGATGTTCTTGCGTGTGTTTGCCGCGGGCATGGGCCACACGATGAGCGCAAACTTCGTATTGCAAAGGCAACGTAGCCGCCATCCCCAAGTTCACAAAACTGAATCAAAACCGTCACGCGGCTGTCTTGACCCTGCGGCACCTCCCTCTTGTCCATCCAAGGGGGATTTTTCATGACATATCGTGCAGTGTGCCTGACTTCGGTCATCGCTCTGACAGCCTCGGCCGCGGCGGCCGAGATGAATTTCAACCGTATCGCCTCGTTCCCGGTCATAGAGAACATGGCCGACGGCGAAGACCGCAACCGCGAGTCGAGCGCCGAGATCATCGACGTCACAGCGGACGGCCTGACGCTGGTCTACACCGACAGCCCGCTGGGCGTGTTGGGCCGCATCGACATCGCCAACCCGTCTGACCCGCGCCCGCTCGGCAATATCGACCTCGGTGGTGAGCCGACAAGTGTTGCCGTTATCGGCCAGACGGCCTTTGTCGGGGTGAACACGTCCGAAAGCTACACCGCACCTTCGGGCATGGTGAAAGCCATCGACGTGACTTCGGGCGAAGACCTGGGCCAGTGCGACCTCGGTGGCCAGCCCGACAGCCTCGCCAAGGCACCGGACAGCAGCTTCATTTCGGTCGCCATAGAAAACGAGCGCGACGAAGACCTGAAAGACGGCGTGATCCCGCAGCTTCCGGGGGGCAACCTCGTCATGGTCGATGTCTCAGAAACCGGCCTCGACTGTGACAGCATGATCGTTGCCGACCTGACCGGCCTCGCCGATGTCGCGCCGACCGACCCGGAACCCGAATATGTGTCGATCAACGGCCTTGGCGAAACCGTGGTGACGCTGCAGGAAAACAACCACATGGTGGTCGTGGGCCGCGATGGCAGCATCGTCAGCCACTTCTCGGCGGGCAGCGTGGATCTCGAGAACATCGACGCCACCGACGAGCGTGGCGCACTGATCTTTACCGAAAGCCAGCAGGGCCGACTGCGCGAACCCGACGCGGTGACCTGGATCGACGATCAGCATTTCGCAACCGCCAACGAGGGCGACTACGAAGGGGGCTCGCGCGGCTGGACGATCTTCTCGAAGGACGGCTCGGTCGTCTACGAAAGTGGCACCGATTTCGAACGCGCCATCATCGAGATCGGCCATTACCCGGACAAGCGGTCCGACGCAAAAGGCGTGGAGCCGGAAAGCGTGACCTTCGGTATATTCAACGACACGCCCTATGTCTTTGTCGGGGCCGAGCGCGCCAGCGTCGTCGGTGTCTACAACGTCACCGATCCGGCCAACCCGGTTCTGGAACAGCTTTTGCCCTCCGGTGTCGGGCCGGAAGGCTACGTCACAATCTCTGAGCGTGATCTGCTTGTGTCGGCCAACGAAGCCGACCTGATCGAAGACGGTGGCGCGCGAGCGCATGTGATGCTGTTCGAATACGAGGACGCACCGGCGGTCTATCCGCACCTGACCAGCGCCGGCATGGATGAATTGACCGGGTGGGGCGCGATTTCCGGCATGGTGGCCGAGGGCGAAGACACCGTCTGGGCGGTAAACGACAGCTTCTACAGCTACCAGCCCACGATCTTCCGCATCGACGTGTCGCAAACTCCGGCGCAGATCACCGACGCGATCCGCGTGACCCGGGCCAATGGCGATCCGGCGCAAAAGCTGGACATGGAAGGCATCACGCTGGACGGTGAAGGCGGCTTCTGGGTGGCGTCTGAAGGCCGCACAGACCGTGTGACGCCGCATGCGCTGTATCATGTGAACGCCGAGGGTGAGATCGAAGCGGAAATTGGTCTCCCGGCAGAGCTGATGGCCGTCGAACGCCGCTTCGGCTTCGAAGGTGTCACCATGGTGGGCGACACGCTCTGGATGGCGGTGCAGCGCGAATGGAACGACGATCCGGCGAACCACGTAAAGCTGGTGGCCTACAACACTGAGACCGAGGAATGGGGCGCCGTGCGTTACGAGAAAGCTGAGCCGGAGACCGGCTGGGTCGGTCTGTCCGAGATCACCGCGCATGGCGATCACGTCTACGTCGTGGAGCGGGACAACCAGCATGACGACCGTGCTGTGACGAAGAAAGTCTACCGCATCGCCTTGTCCGAGATGGAGCCTGCGCCGCTCGGAGGTGATCTGCCGGTCGTGTCGAAGGAACTCGTCCGCGATCTGCTGCCCGATCTGAAATCCACCGGTGGCTACGTGCTCGACAAGGTCGAAGGCTTGGCGATCACCCCCACGGGCACCGCCTATGTCTCGACCGACAATGACGGTGTCGACGACCATTCGGGTGAGACGATGTTCTTCTCGATTGGCACGGTGTCGAGCGGCTCATAAGCACAACTGAATGATAAAGAAAGGCCCGGCGCAGTGCCGGGCCTTTTGGTCAAACAAGCGTCCGCGCTCAGTTCACCGTTTGCGCGTCGACCACATCTTTCCTGTTCAGGTTGAGCGCAGCAAAGGTCAGGTCTTAGACGTTTTCCTAGTAGCTGGCTTTGAAATTAGTCTGCGAACAGCTGTCGTGCCGAGGCGATACTCATCCAGTCCCGGCCGCCGAATGCGACGAGAGCGAGATAAATTTGCCCCGCATCTAAATCCGGTTTGAATACGATGGTCAGTCGGTGACCTGCGCCGCCATGGCGCATGAGCCATCCGTCCAGCTTGCCGCTGAGGCGAGCACCGGATTTTGGGTTTTCGGCAATTTTCTGGATAAGGTCATCGATTTCATCGAGCCTGCGGCGCGCTGCTGCAACGTCACCGTCAGCCACCTCGACAATATGATCAACGATACCGATGAGGTCCCGTTCAAAGAACGGATGCCTGACAAAATGCATCAGCTCTTGTGAGCCAGCGCGGCAAGATGTGCCCGCGCGCCTGCGGTGACATCGGAGGCTTCGCCAACAGGTTCCCATTGGTCGAGTGGAAGAGACAGGCGGCGTTCCAATTCTGCCTCAAACAAAGACCGTTCGCGATCACGCTCTGCCTTGGCCTTCGCCAATTCACCCGAGACCGCCGCGCTCATGTTCGGGTACTCGCCCGCTTCCACCAGTTCCTTGGCGAAAGTGTAGGCGGTGTCGGTAAAGCTGACAGATTGCTTTTGAACGCTCATGGCAAACTCCTTGGTGCCCCAATAGACTACCAAGTATTGCAATATCTGGCAAGCTGATCGGGCTGACAAAGCGAGATGCGTCAATAGCCTGCCGGCCTCCCCAGCTCGGTACGCCAAGTCGCAGGGGAGAACGGCCCTTCGGTCCGTCGCGCATTCGGCCATGCGGCCTCACCGCGGCGTTGCACTTGAGGATCCGGTTTCCCCGCCTCGCGAGCACGTCCCTCCCCGGCCGCTCCGCCGGATTACGCTCTGGTCTGTTTTGCTTGAGCGCAAAACGATCCCGCCGCTTCATCCGTCTCCCGCGTCCGGTCGGGCCGTTTGCCTGCTCGGGTCGGGCAAACCTACCGTCAAAAACACACACACATGAGTGCGGAAGCATATCCTCCGGATGGCCCCCAAATCAGCCCGCGTCAAGGATCGCAAAACTTCTCAGTTAGGGCGGGGCCCGTGGCGAGCGGCGGTCCCGCGCGTGAGGGCGCGCATGTGTCAGGTGCTGCGCTCGGAAAACTTTTGCGCCCGGCAAGCCGGCGGCTGCGCCGTCCCTGACCCGGGCAGATTCGGAAACCAGGCATTCGGCCATGCCCCCACACTCACGTGGTGGTCGAACCCAATATCTGGAGAACGAACATGGCTTACGACAACGCGAACACCTACGAGACCATCGAGCTTTTCGGACTGACGGAAAAGGACGCACAGCTGCCGATCCCAGAGGATCACATCCTGACCGATTGCATCATCCGCGAGAGCTTCGAGGCTTTGCTCGGTCAGCTGCGCGGGACCGGGCTCGAGGTGGAAATCGAACCGCTGGCCCATGGGCTCGCCACGATCCTCCAGCGCCGGAAGGTGGCGCTCGGCAAGGAGGTCGACCGCACCGCCGACAAGATCGGCGCCCTGGCAAAATCCCACGACGGATCGGAGATCGCCGAGACTGCGCTCGAGGAGGCGCAGGCGCGCTTTCTGCAGCTGCGCGAGATCGTCAGCGCCATCGAGGTGATGAGCGAGGCGGCGGCGGAATGCTACGAGATCGAGACGGGCCACGCCTTCATCCCGGCCGCCGGGTCGCGCGCAAGCGTCCGGGCGCAAGAGACCGGGGCTGTCTTCGAGGCGCGGCAGCTCCTGGAGCAGCACGACCGCGAAACCGCCGAGAAGTCGAAAGTCGAGGGGGTACCCCTGATCGTCTCGGGTGCCACCGACTGGACCGATGTCGATGTGATCTTCAACACGCTCGACAAGGTCCGCGAACGGATCAAGCAGACCCGCAATCAGGAGATCTTCCTCTGCCACAAGGGCGGCAAGCACGGGGCCGAGATGATCGCGGCTCGGTGGGCCCGGGCACGCGGGATAGCACAGGCGCGCTTCGATCCGCGCTGGTCCGCACACGGACGGGCGGCACCGTTCAAATGCAACGACGAAATGCTGGACGACAAGTTCGCGGCGACGGGGGTTGTGCTCTTCGGCGGCAATGGCGTCGCGCTTAACCTCGGGCAGAAGGCGGACGCGAAAGGGCTGACGGTCATGCGGGTCGCCGATCCGGCAAAGAAGACCGCGGAGACGTGAACACAGAGGGTCGCCTTCGGGCGGCCCTTTCGTCATGTCTCATGACGCGTGGTGGTGCTCCACATCTTCTTGCCTAGCAATTTCCTGTTTTGATAGGTATGTGCATGCCAAGCAAAACCTTAAAATGATTGGCATGACCGCTCTCAGCAGCATCGCGATGAGCGCCTATACCGATCTGGTGCGTCTCCTGAAGGATGACGCCTTGTCCGGTGTGACGGGCAAGCCGACGCTCAAGGAGCGCGGCGACAAGGCCTATTGGTACGCCGCGCGACGCGTCGGAACCGAGATGCGCTTTATCTATATCGGCGAAGACAGCGACGGGACGCGTGCACGCATCGACCGGATCGAGGAGCTGCGCGCAACGGCCAAGGATCGGCAGGTGGAACGGTCTCGGCTTGTTCGGCTCCTGCGCGCCGAAGGCATGACGCCCACCGACCGGGCAACCGGCTCGATCCTGTCGGCGATGGCCGCCGTCGGCACCTTCCGTCTGGGTGGCACGATTGTCGGGACGAATGCGTTCCGGCTCTATGAAGGCGAGCTTGGTATCCGCCTGCCTTTGGAGGGCATGGCCAATACCGGCGACATCGACTTCGCCCAGTTCGAGACGCTCAGCCTCGCCTTGCAGGATCAGGCCGACCCGGGTCTGGCCGAAACCTTCTCGGCGCTGAAGTTCGATCCTGTGCCCGGGCTGGACACGGGCCGGACCTGGCGATGGGCGCAGGGGGGCAGCGGCCAGCTGGTCGAGTTCCTGACCCCGGCCTTCGGAGATGAGACCATCCGCGATTTGCCGGCCTTGGGCGTGAATGCCCAAGCGTTGAATTACCTCAACTTCCTGATTGCCGAACCCATCCATGCGGCGGCCGTTTACCGATCCGGCATTCTCGTGCAGGTCCCGCGTCCAGAGCGCTATGCGATCCACAAGCTGATCATTGCCGATCGGCGACGCGACGGGGCCGGCAGCCTCAAATCCGCAAAGGATCGCGAGCAGGCGGGCTTCCTGATCGAGGCAATGGCTGAGGATCGTCCCGATGAACTGTCCCATGCCTATGCCACTGCGCTGCAAGTCGGCCCGCGCTGGCGCGCGCATATCGGCAATTCGCTGGCGCGGATGCCGGAGACGGAGGCTATCCTCGAGAGCCTGGGCGCGTGATCGCTCAGGCGATGACCAACCCGGCCCAAGCCCTCCCGGAGTTGTCCGGGAATTGGCGAAATCCCTGTCCGGGATTTAGCGTAATCGCTGCCCGGTAATGCAAAGTGTGATGACCAAAATGCAAACGCCTCGTCGTCACTTCGCCCAGTTCGCGAGACGCAGCCCGCTGACGCGGATAAACTCGCTTTCATTGTTCGTGATGAGGCACAAGCCTCTGGAACGGGCATGACCTGCAATCATGACATCGAAGGGTCCAATCGGATTTCCAGCCGCAGCAAGCTCGGCACGGATCTGCCCGGCATGTTCAGCAGCGCTGAGATCGAAGTCCAGGATCTCGATGCGCCCAAGCAGACCCTCGATGACGTCAAGATTGCGGCGAACGGCTTGTGACTTGTGCGCACCGTAGAGAAGCTCCATGGCCGTGACACTTGATGCACAGATCTCGCCGTCATGCGCCTCGAACTGTTGCCGAACTATCTCTGGTTTGTTTTTGACAGTGTATATCAGGATATTTGTATCCAGCATGTACCGCAGCATCAGAGCTCTGCACGCTCTTGGTCTGCCGGCTGCTCACGATCCGTCATGAAATCGCTGCTGACGCCCTTACCATCGAACCATGCCGCCCAGCTTTGCTCGGAGGGTGTGATGACCCAGCTTCGGCCGCGGCGCTGAATATCCACACTCGTGACGCCGTCAGGCAGGCGCACCGACTTCGGGAAACGGACGGCTTGCGTCTTATTCGTCATAAACACCGATCCACGTTCCATGTCACACCTCCCGCTTGCAACTCTGCGCGCCCTAACCGCTCGTATATACAGCTAGTATACACTAAAACGATCGTCAACCTGCGCAA
>Ga0209936_1001898_pt1 | contig 10674 bp, 10 predicted proteins | sample SalPonR1_A_D1_MG_FD_185694 | JGI IMG/M metagenome (GOLD analysis project Ga0209936, IMG submission 185694) | Salt pond soil microbial communities from South San Francisco under conditions of wetland restoration - Salt Pond MetaG R1_A_D1_MG... ... | reverse complement strand
TGGCGCAGGCCTACTGGGCCGAAGGGATGACTGATACAGCGGTTTTCAGCCTGTTTTTCAGGGAATTGCCTGAAAACCGTAATTTTATTCTCGCCTGCGGCCAGCAGCACGTTGCCGAGCTTATCGGACAATTGCGATTTACCGGTGATCACATCGAACGACTGCGGCAACTGAATCGTTTCGAGCCGGAGTTTCTGGACTGGCTCAGGGGATTTCGCTTCAGTGGCAGTATCCGCGCCGTCGAAGAGGGAACGCCCCTGTTTCCGCAGGAACCCATTCTGGAAATCACGGCGCCCATAGCCGAGGCGCAGCTTCTGGAAAGCCTGATCATGAACTACGTCCATCTTGAGTCGGTTCTGGCGTCCAAGGCCGTGCGCTTGACGTTTGCCGCTGATGGTGCCCCGGTGGTGGACTTCGGCATGCGAAGGATGCACGGTCTGGATTCTGCCCACCGTGGAGTGAGGGCGTACCGGTTGGCGGGACTGTCTGGTACCAGCAATGTCCTTGCCGGACTGGATTTTGGGCTGGACGTCAGCGGTACCATGGCGCACAGTTTTGTACAGGCTTACCCCGACGAAATGGAGGCGTTCAAGGTATACGCGCGCCTGTATCCGGGCACCACTCTTCTTGTGGACACCTACGACACCCAGCGTGCGGTAAGGCGAATCGTTGACTGGCTCAGGCAGGAGCCAGACGTGCAGATTGGCGGGATCCGGCTCGATTCGGGAGACCTGGAACAAGAGGCCAGGGATTGCCGGAAAATACTGGATGATGCCGGCTTCAGGGATATAAAGATCATGGCCAGCGGAGGCCTGGACGAATACCGGATTGCCGCCCTTCGGCAAGCAGGGGCTCCCATTGACGGCTTTGGTGTTGGTACCGCCATCGGCGCCGCCAACGACGCGCCCGCCATTGAGTTGGCATACAAATTAACGGAATACGCGGGTGAGCCCAAGATGAAGAGCTCCTCGGGGAAGACATCATGGCCGGGCGCAAAGCAGGTGTTCCGGCAGTTTGATGGCGACGGCCTGGCCAGGAAGGACATCATTGCGGGTATCAACGAAAAGATTGACGGTTCGCCCTTAATGGCAACTGTGGTGGAGAATGGGGCGCTACTGCCCGGTTATCCCGGCCCTCTGGATGAGCAGGTGGCCCGCGCCAGGGACTCCGTGGCGGCGCTTCCGCCCGCGTTCAGAGAGCTTGAGCCGGCAGAAGGCTTTGGGGTTGAATTCACTGAATACCTGAAGCAATTGCAGGCTGAAACCCTGAAGAAGGTAAGTACCTGAGACCGCCTGTATCCGGCATTGCTGCAGCTCAGGCGGCCCGGATTGTTCGGTGCCGGATGGATGACACCAACTGATTCATTAACTCCCGGGCCTCGCCCTCGTGGAGGCTGTGGCATTTGTCCTGCAACACCCGCCGGTCATGGTTCGATGAGGCACTGGTTACGTCCTTGAGCAGATCCAGGTACTGGCAGGCCGCGAGATGGGCCTTGATCTCGGCATCAATCAGTCGGGTAACCAGTTCATCGACAGATTCAGAGCAGAAGGGGCGGTTCCGGTTCAAGAGATTGCGAGCCTCCAGGGCCGCATTGCGGGCTTCCAGCCTGAGCTCGCCCGCGGCCTCACCCGCCTCAACTGCCCTCAGGAACATGCCCAGGCGCTCATGGAGATGCCATATCTGGGGCCAGATCTTGCTGTAGGCCTCCACTTCAGTGTGGTAGCGGGCCTCCTCGGCGGGCGATCCTGAGCCGCCGTTGCCGGCCTCGCCGGGACGATTGAATTGTGCGACCCGAATGTCGTCAACTTCCCGCCAGAGGGTGTCGGAGCGCTCCCGCAGTGCTGTCAGCTGCTCCTGGTTTCGGCGTCGCGCCCCTGAACCCATGAACAAAGCAATGAGTGCCAGGCCCAGGGCTCCCGCAGCAAGCAGGAGTGGAAGGCCGCCTGTCGATAACATGCCCAATAATGGGTCTTTTTCCATAGTTTCTGACCCCCGCTCAAATCCTGTCTGGGTCTTTCAGTATAGAAGTTAATCCCGCGTCTGCTTTCGAAAGGGCAAGACGGATGCCGCGTCGTTGAAGTAACCGAGCACGTGGTCCGCCTCTTCATGGGTGAAGTTTGCAATGGCTTCACGGAAGCCGGGGTGCTGTATGCCATGCCACGAATGGGTAATCACCGGCTCAAAGCCACGTACGAGTTTGTGTTCACCCTGGGCGCCGGCGTCGATATGGCTCAGCCCCAGATCCATGGCCAGCTCGATACCCTGGTAATAGCAGGTCTCGAAGTGCAGGTGGTTGTATTCGTCCAGGCAACCCCAGTAACGCCCATAGAGAGTGCTCTCGCCCGCCAGGAACAGGGCTCCGGCAATCATCTCGCCTTCGCGCTCTGCCATGACCAGGTGCACATGTTCAGGTAACTGCTCCAGAAGCAGCTCAAAGAATCGCTTGTTGAGATAGGGCCGCTGTCCCCGTTTCAGATAGGTCGCCTGGTAAAATACGTAGAAGCCAGACAGCACATGGTCGGGAATGTCCCGGCCGTGGAAGCGGGTAAAGGAAATGCCCTGTTCAGCAACCTGTCGACGCTCCTTGCGTATGGATTTGCGTTTTCGGGATGTCAGCTCGGCGAGAAAATCCTCGAAGTTCCGGTAACCGTGGTTATGCCAATGGAACTGACATCCGATGCGGTGCAACTCCCCGTCGTGGTGGAGCAATTTCTGGTCCTCGCTGTCCGGAAACAGCAGGTGCCAGGAGTGCGCGCCCAGGTTATCGGTCAGCGTATCCAGCAGTTCATGAATCTGTTCCGGTGTCAGGTGTTTTCGCAGGTCCCGATCCAGCAACAACCGGGGGCCGGCAGAGGGCGTAAACGGGATGGCAATCAACAACTTCGGGTAATACACAAGGCCATGTCGCTGGTAGGCATCGGCCCAGGCCCAGTCAAAAACATATTCACCCATGGAGTGGCTTTTCAGGTAAGCCGGTGCCAGGCCGACGATTCTGCCATCCGACCGGAACACCAGGTGTCTCGGAGACCACCCTGTGGTTGCGGATGTGCAACCCGACGCTTCCAAAGCCTGGAAAAACTCGTAGCGAAGAAAAGGGTTGCTGCAACCCGCCAGACGTTCCCAATCTTGTAAAGGAATGTCGTGGATGCTGGCACAGGTTTCCAGGGTAAGGGTCGCTGGTCCGGATTCTGGCATGGTGCGGGAAAACTCCTTTGTATATCCGATACCATACGTTAGAAGCCGGCTTCTGATCACCCTTGATCACCTTCGGCAACCTTCGATAACCCCGGATAAGCCCGTGTAAAGGTTCTGCAAAGTGGGGCAGGGCGGATCAGCGGCTTGCCTCGAGCGTGTTAGACTTCAGGCAGCCACGGTGGCCGGCACGACAGGTGGAGAGGCAAGATGCAGAACAGGGTGTTACTGGTCGAGGATGATGATGAGTTGCGGGAACTGCTTGCCCGTTACCTGAGCAATCAGGGCTTCACCGTGCGCGAGGCGGCAAACGGTCGGGACGGGCTGGCCCTGGCGCTTGGCCAGGACTGCGATATCGTCGTGCTCGACATCATGCTGCCGGACATCAGCGGCCTCGAGGTGTTGCGGGAGTTGAGGGCAGAGACTCACCTGCCGGTTGTGCTGCTGACGGCCCGGGGTGATGAAACGGATCGCATCGTGGGATTTGAAGTCGGTGCCGATGACTATATTCCCAAGCCCTGCAACCCACGGGAACTCGTAGCCCGCCTGCAGGCACTTTTGCGCCGGATTGCCTGGGACCAGAAAACCGAAGTCAATGCTGCCCGGACCTATGGTGATCTTAGGGTCGAGCCCGGCCATCGCCGGATTTACCAGAACGACGTCGTTATGGAGCTGACTGCCACCGAATACGAGGTGCTTCAGGTTTTGCTGGCACATGCCGGCAGTGTCGTGCGCAAAACCGATCTGATGCAATGGGCCCTTGGCCGCCGGCTTGAGGCATACGACCGCACCCTTGATATGCACATCAGTAACCTTCGCAAAAAATTGGGTAACGACGACCCACCCCGGATCGAAACCGTTCGAGGCCTGGGTTACAGCTATCGGGTGCCCGAATGAAGAAGCGACCCATGTTCCCCCTGTTCTGGCGAATCTTCCTGTCGATCTGGCTGGCCATGGCGGTTACCGTGGTGGCCAGCAACCTGGCGACCAGAATGCTTCTGGACCGGGAACGGGAGGCGATCGAGCGGCAGGCGGGTCTCAGGGATCTGGCCGAAGAGGCCATCGCAATCCGTGAGGCCGGCGATCGAGGCGGTGCCTGGCGATTTCTTCGGGACGAAGGCGAACGCCTTGAACTGTTTCTGGTGCTGCTCGAACAGGATGAGAACGATGGCAAGCTGCCCTCTTTCATTCGCGACCGCATGAAATCCGGCTGGTATCCGCAGAAACCGGCGGTACTGGATGTTGGTGGCGGTTACCGTTTGGTGGCCTGGCCCCGAGTGCAGGGCGCTGGCTGGCTCAACCCGAGGTTCTTCCGGGCTATAGAGTTGGGGCTGGCTTTGCTGATGATTTCCCTGGCGTGCTGGTGGATCGCCCGCCTGGTATCACGGCCGCTGCGGCACATGGAGAGCACGGCCCGGGCGATTGCGGGCGGGGATAATTCGCTCAGGGTCAGCGAAAAGATCGCACAACGCAGGGACGAGGTGGGGCAGCTGGCGACCGCCTTCAATGCCATGACGGAGCAGCTCTGCAGTTTGCTGGAGCGCCAGAAGCACCTTTTACGGGATATTTCCCATGATCTTAGAACGCCGCTCACCCGCCAGCGAATTGCCATTGAACTGGCAAACGAAGCCGGTGCAGATGAAGAGCTGATGGCCAGTATACTTCGCCAGAATGAGCGGCTTGAGACCATGACCGGACAGATTCTGACCCTTTATCGGGTGACCGAAGCCGGCGGCGACATTGAGCGCGAGCCCCTGCGGCCAGTGCATGTGGTTAACCGTGTCCTGCAGGAGGCAGCAGACTATGCCGAACACCAGGGGGTGGATTGCAAACTGGTGGTTTCACCGGAAAGCTCACGCGCATCTGTCCTGGGTGACGAGGGGCTGTTGCAGCGAGCAATCGACAATATTCTTCAGAATGCACTGGACCATACACCGCCTGGTAAGGCCGTTCATCTGGGCGTAACGGTTTCCGATGGCTGGCTCACGCTGACGGTGGACGATGAAGGACCCGGGGTTGCGGAGGACCTGATTGGCCAGCTTTTTGAGCCGTTTTTCCGAGCGGACAAGTCCCGAGGAGGCAAGGGTTGGGGGCTGGGGCTGGCGATTGCCAGAGATATCGCTGCCGCCCACGATGGGGTGATTGCGGCGGAAGCTGGTGAGCGGGGTGGCTTAAGGGTGACGGTTCGCCTGCCGGTGTTTTTCGGAGGCTGATTCGGGCTCGGGTTCGGCGGGTTTCAGTTTCTCCGCTCCGGAAAAGTCGATACCCTCCTGCAGTTCGTCTTCGTCAAACCGGATCCCGCAGGCCGCTTTCCGGATTTTTGCGGGTTTGGCAGTGCCCGGGTTGTTGTATTCGTCTTCGGAGGCCATAGGTCGTTGTCCATGAAAAAAGATTACCCTGTTCCCGCAGGATACCTTGAGCGTGAAACGGAAGTGAAGAAAAGCCGATTCATTGCTCGGGTGGCGCCGGTGAGCTCCCGGGAGGAAGTGAAAGGATGGCTCGAGCAAGCTCATCAGGATCATCCAGACGCTCGCCATATCTGCTGGGCCTACCAGATCGGCCGCCCCGGTTCCGCCGCCGAGGCGGCCATGAATGATGATGGTGAGCCGTCCGGAACGGCGGGAAAGCCAATACTGAATGTGATTCAGCACAAGGATATGGGCGATGTCCTGGTGATGGTTATCCGCTACTTTGGCGGTATCAAGCTGGGAGCCGGTGGACTGGTTAGAGCCTATGCCGGCGCGGCAGAGAGTGTTCTATCAGCCGTTCACCGGGTGGTGCAGAAACCCATGACAGAGGCGCTGGTTTCCCTCTCCTTTGCCGATGAGCAGCCCCTGCGTCATTGGTGCGATGTTAACGGCGCATCGGTGGAGTCTGTCGATTATGGGGCATCCGTTCGTGCCCGGGTACTGGTTCCGGAGGACCTCCAGGCTGAGTTCGGGGCTTTTTGCGATGCCCAGAAACTGGATTACCGTTTTGAAAGGTGATGGATCCCGGGGGCATCGTCACGCGTTGGCTATGCGTATACTGTCTGTATAGGAATATTCTCAATCGAGGGCCGAAATCATGATGCGTTTTCTGATGTTAGCGGTTGTTGCATTGGCCATGACCGGTTGCGCCAGCAATGTAGTGACCGATTACAACTCGTCTGTGGTTTTTGGAAATTATTCATCCTGGGCGTTTGCCAGTGGAAACGGCTCGTCATCCTTTACCTCACTTGACGGAACTCGTGTGCGCAGTGCCGTTGAGAGAGAGCTGAATCGCAAGGCTCTGCGCCAGGTCTCTGAGGCAGAGGCGGATTTGCTGGTCAGCTGGCAGATTGTGCCGGAAGAGAGGCTTGAGCAAACCGGCGTGGGGCTCGGGTTTGGTTTTGGCAGCGGTAACTTCGGCTGGGCCCTGTCCGCGCCGCCACCGGTGCGTGAGATTGAAGAAGGCAAGCTGGTGGTAGAACTGGCGGACAGCAAGTCCAAGGAAGTTGTCTGGCGTGCGGCCAGCCGCCGCTATCTGAATGAAAACCAGTCACCCGAGACCCGCAGGGAATTGATCGACGAGGTCGTGGCTGAAATGTTTACCAAGTACCCTCCCGGTCTTGATTGATGAAAGGCCGGGCAAGACCGGAATAGCACGGAGACGGAATGAAGAAGCGATCTGAGGGCGGTCTGGTTTTTTCAACCGAGCAGGGGCGCATGTGCCCGGATTGTCGCAACCCGGTGAATGAATGCACCTGCACTGCACCATCACGGCCCGCCGGGGACGGTATCGTCAGGGTTAGCCGGGAAACCAAGGGCCGTAAAGGCAAGGGTGTCACCCTGATTACCGGCATCCCGCTGGACGAAAAAGAACTCAAAGCCTATGCCAAGGTGTTAAAAGCGAAATGCGGCACCGGAGGCACGGTAAAAGACGGCGTGGTCGAAATCCAGGGCGACCAGAGAGACCTTCTGGTTCCATTGCTTGAACAGAAGGGGTGGACCGTCAAGCGCGCTGGTGGCTGATGGTATAACACGCAATTCCCCCTTGCTCTCGTTACAATAGAGCCCTCGAACAACGAATCCCGAGTTTTACATCTACCGGAATCTGGCCGGAAATCCCCGGGTTATATGCCTGGGGATGGCAGGATCCGTTCGACCGGAGGCAAGCATGCATATACTGGTTTTGGGCGCAGGCATTGTGGGCATTACCACGGCCTGGTATCTGCAGAAGCAGGGACACCAGGTAACCGTGGTTGATCGCCAGAACCGGGCCGGCCTGGAAACCAGTTATGCCAACGGTGGCCAGATCTCGGTATCCCATGCCGAGCCCTGGGCCAACCCTTCAGCCCCTCTGAAAGTGTTGAAATGGCTCACCAAGCCGGACGCGCCCTTACTGTTCCGGCCAACGCTGGATCCTGCCCAGTGGCGTTGGGCGCTTTCTTTCCTGGGCCAATGCACGTCGGCCAGAGCCGCTCACAATATCCGCCAGATAGTGAATCTTGGCACCTATAGCCGAAGCCAGTTACAGGCTCTGCGCAAGGAAGCCGGCATAGAGTACGACCACCTCGAGAAGGGTATCCTGCATTTCTACACCAATCCCGCTGAGTTTGATGGCGCCATGGAGCCTACCCGGATCATGCAGGATCTGGGTTGTGATCGGCAGGTTATTGATGCTGACCGGGCGGTTGAACTGGAGCCAGCACTCAAACCGATCCGCAATCGGATCGCCGGTGCCACCTACACCTCCGAGGATGAATCCGGCGATGCCCGGATGTTCACTCAGAATCTCGCTAAGCGCTGTTCTGAAGCGGGCGTGGCGTTCCGGTATGGCACTGAGATCCTGGGGGTCGAGCACGCCGGGGAGCGAGTGTTGGGAGTTCAGACGCTCTGCGATGGGCGTCATGAAACGCTTCGCGCAGATACCTATGTGCTGAGTATGGGCAGTTTCAGTTCCGCACTGGCCCGGCAGCTTGGAATCTTCCTGAACATCTACCCTGCCAAGGGCTATTCGATTACCGTGCCGGTAAAAAATGAAGAGGCAGCCTTCAAGGTCAGCCTCACGGATGACGAGCACAAGCTGGTCTATTCACGTCTTGGTAACCGGATGCGTGTGGCGGGTATGGCGGAACTCAGTGGCTATAGCCGAAAACTGAATTACACCCGTTGTCGCGCCATCGTCCGCCGCACAGCGGAAGTGATGCCTGAAGCAGGCTACTGGGACCAGGCCGAGTTCTGGAGCGGGTTGCGGCCTGCTACCCCCTCTAATGTGCCATACATCGGGAAGAGCCACTTTGCCAATCTGTACTTGAATACCGGGCACGGTACCCTGGGTTGGACCCATTCCTGCGGTTCGGCGGCGGCACTGGCAGATATCATTGACGGCCGCACGCCGGAGGTGGATTTCACCTTTTCCGGGTTGTAAAAGTGAAGAGGGGCCAGATGAAGGCGTTCACCTGACCCCGGACTCCCGCTCCGAAACGGGTTACTGCAACTGATCCCGGATCAGCTTCTTGTTGATCTTGCCAACGCTGGTCTTCGGGATATCCTCCACGAAATCAATATGCTCAGGGATCGCCCACTTATTGATCTCGCCGCTTTCCACGAATTGCTTCAGGTGGTTCTGGATATCCCCGGCGCTGGCTTGTTCACCCGGCTTCAGGGTAACCAGAGCGTGTGGCCGTTCGCCCCATTTTTCATCGGGCACACCCACCACGGCAGCGCCGGCCACGGCCGGATGCTGGCTGATCAGGTTCTCCAGATCCAGTGACGACAACCATTCACCGCCGGTCTTGATCACGTCCTTGATGCGATCCTTGATGGTGATGGTGTTGTCCGGCTCCATGGAAGCAACGTCGCCGGTGTGAAGCCAGCCACCTTCCCAGAGCTGTTCGCCTTTCTCGGGTTCCTTGAAGTAACCCTGGGTCAGCCAAGGGGCGCGGGCCACGATTTCGCCCTTGGCCTCGCCATCGTGGGGTACCGGGTTGCCCTCGGGGTCGACGATTTCCAGCTCAACCATGGGCGTTGCAATGCCCGTCTTCACCCGGATTGCCGTTTGCTGCTCAAGGGGCAGTTCCAGGTCTTCGGGCTTGAGGTGCGACGCGCAGAGCAGCGGGCAGGTCTCAGACATGCCGTACGCGGTGTACATCTTGATGCCGAGCTTGGCCCCCGCATCGCACAGACCTTTGGTCAGTGCGCTGCCGCCAATCAACACGTGCCAGTTGCTAAGGTCCGCGGTCTTGATGGACTCCGTCGCCATCATCATCTGCATAATGGTGGGCACGCAGTGGGAGAAGGTCACTTTATGCTCTTTGAGAAGATCGACCAGCAGCTCCGGCTCATAGCGGCCCGGGTAAACCTGCTTGATGCCCATCATGGTAGCGGCATAGGGCACGCCCCAGGCATGCACGTGGAACATGGGCGTCACCGGCATGTACACCGACGAGGAGCGCATCAGAGGCATCTCATCGAACGACGCTACCGTGCCTGTCATGGCCAGCGTGTGCAGTACCAGTTGGCGGTGGCTGAAGTAAACGCCCTTCGGATTACCGGTGGTACCGGTGGTATAGAAGGTGGTTGCCACGCTGTTTTCGTCGAAATCGGGGAAGTCGAACTTATCATCTGCCCTGGACAGCAGGCTCTCATACTCGCCCGCGGTTTCAACAGGTGCCTGCTTCGCGCCATCGCTGTCGGTGAGCTGAATCCAGGTCTTGACCGTCTTGATCTCGCCCTTGACGGCTTCAATGATCGGGAGGAAGTCGTCGTGCACCAGAACCACATCGTCTTCGGCGTGGTTCATGGTGTAAACAATCTGGTCCGGAGACAACCGGATATTGACCGTGTGCAGAATGGCACCAATCATCGGAATGGCAAAGAAACACTCCAGATAGCGTGGGGTATCCCAGTCCATCACCGCAACGGTATCGCCCGGTTTTACACCGGCATCGGTCAACGCGTTTGCCAGGCGATGGATGCGCTCAACCAGATCGGTGTAGGTGTACTTGCTGCGGTTGGAGTAGACAATTTCCTGGTCCGGATTGTACCTGGGGCCCGAGAGCAGGAGTTGTTTGATCAGCAGCGGGTACTCATAGGCGTTTTCAGCCGGGGGGAGAATGCGTGTCTGTGCCATTACGTGTTTCCTCTTTCCCAGTTGTTGGTGTTATCACGAGAAACAGGAATAAATCTGACACAGATTGGCTGAAACAGGAACCGGTAAGAGTGAAAAAATGCAGAGCGAACGGTGGCTTAGATACAAATTCCGTTTCGCTCTGCGGACGCGCCTTTTAGGGCTTCAGTATTACTCGTAGGTGCAGAGGTAAGCGGTATCGATGTCGGTCTTTGCCTTGAAGCTGGCCTGCCCGGCCACATCAAAGCTCTCGCCCGCACCATAGGTCATCCACTCTTCCATACCGGGGAGCAGCACCGTGAGGGCGCCGCTGATGACGGTCATGGTTTCTTTCTTGCTGGTGCCGAACTCGTACTCGCCCGGGCTGATCACACCAACGGTCGCTGGCAG
>Ga0209936_1001886_pt1 | contig 10707 bp, 6 predicted proteins | sample SalPonR1_A_D1_MG_FD_185694 | JGI IMG/M metagenome (GOLD analysis project Ga0209936, IMG submission 185694) | Salt pond soil microbial communities from South San Francisco under conditions of wetland restoration - Salt Pond MetaG R1_A_D1_MG... ... | reverse complement strand
TGAAATTCGCCTGGCCGTCAGTTCTCAATCGGTTTGGCAGTTCCTCATCAGACAGGGCCTCAAGGTTAAATTCAGGAAAACCTCTCATTGACCAAACAACTGCCTGGAATTCGCGATATGTAAGATCAGGATCTGCCTGCTTAAGGTCATCCATGATGTTAAACAGATAATTCAATGGGTTCCACTTTTTAACATTGAAAGTTGAATAGAGCTGGATGCCGTCATAAACCCCATTATTCGAATCAATTGGTTTCTGCCAGTCAATACACCAGCCATCACCGATGAATCCATTTTGGATTACGTCGTTTTGATCCATTCCGGAAAACTCAAGCGAGAAATAAGCTTCTGAACCCTTCTTTACTAGAAGAGTTGTGCTTTCTGCTCCCGCTACAGCTACAACGTTTTCGACAGGATCCAGGGATTCTGAGATATTCCCAGAGTCTCCCGTGAGGTTTTTGCAAGAACTCAGAGAGAGGGAGATAAAAATAAGTGTAATGTAAAATGCAATAGTTTTTGTGCTCAACATGAAGCAACCTCTTTTGTATTAATGATATTTGATTATTTTTTTACTAGTACATCTGCAAACGTAGCAAAACTTACTGACTCCATAATAAAAACAGTTATGATGTTATACAATTAATATACTCTAACTGCGCTAAGAATAAAGGATAAATTTAATTAAGAGACTCTGAGATTTATTAACAAATATTCTATTAAAAAAATATAGGAATTATATGATAATAATTTTCATGATCTTAGCCTTTCAGTGTGCAGATAAAACTCTTCTTATTAAGCGTGAGCGCTTGAAGTATATACTCTATTTTTCCCGTTTTTTATGCTCATAAGATTGGAAAAGTATGAAATTTAGAAGAATTAAGAAGTATTAAACTGTCATAATTTGCAATGGTCTTAATCTAAATATCTTAGTGAGTCAAAAGTGCTGTCAAATTAACTAATAAACTATCGCTAATTTATAGAACATCAAGTCAGATTAAGGCGTGGAGTGAGAGATCTGCAACTGAGATGGTGAGTCGGCATCGAAGAATAAAAAAGCCTCTCAGATATTTCTGAGAGGCTTTTAATTATGATAATTTATTTATTTACTCTTACTACTTACTCTGCACCAAGGTGCACTGCAATATAAATATCATTACCTGATAATCCGGTAATTTCACCAGTCGTTGAGCCAATACCAGAGTCTATATTTATATTAGTTGGGAAACTTCCCGGTGCACTGCTAGAAAGCATTGCAGTACTGGCATAGATTTGGAGTTCCGAGAAATCATTGTCTACAGTAAGGTCAAGGGTGTAATCCAATACACCACTGTCGTAAGTAAATGTAAACGTACCTACGTAAGTGCCTTTATCAAGATCGCATCCGCCTGCTCCTGCAATCACATTAAGGGTGACTTCATCGGAACTTTCAGAATATGTTCCATTTACCCAACCCCAGTTATTGCCACTAATAGCAGTGTTATCGCAAAATTCGGTAGAAATGTCTGAGTCAACAGATCCATCATCACTTGGTGAATAAGCCCATGCTGTTTCGCCGCTCACGAAACCCGTATCTTGATCATCTTCAGCCGTGTTAGAATAAACAATAACAGGAGTTCCTGGTTTATAAACAAAATCATCAACTTCATTGCGTACTTTGTTGATAATACCCTTTGTCTTTTCGACGCTAAAGTTAGGCGAACCATTAGTCATCAAGCGTGATGGCATTGTACCTTCACTCAGAGCTTTATCAATATTAAATGATGGCTTTTCGATTAACGACCACAATGCAACCTGAATTTCCTTGTAGGTGATAGAAGGGTCGTTTTGCTTTAGCTCATTTTTAATATTCATGAGGTAGTTGGCAGACTTCCAATTCTCGCTCCCAAAGGTATTGAACATCTTGATGCCTTCATGTACGTCATTGTTTTGATCGATAGGCTTTTGATAATCTAAGCACCAACCTTCAGTAAGTCCCTCTCTTACAATACCGTTAGAATCAAAATTGGTGAAATCAACAGCAAAATAACTATCCAGCCCCTTGGTTGTGCCGCGATTTACTGTCATGGTAACATTCGATGCTCCATCCACGGCTTGTAATTCAAGATATGGCTTAACTGATTCTTCCAGAGAAGAGCCTGGATTATTACACGCTGACCAAAAAAGAATACTTAATAAAAGCACTCCAGATAAGATTAGATAAGATTTGTTACCCATAATAAAAACTCCGATATAATTGTTTAATTTTGAAAGGTACTGATTAAGTGAGTCTCCCATACCTCAAGTAGTTCTTGAACAATTATATGAAAGGTCGACAAAGATGAATAATTAAAATGCGTTAATTAGAGATATTTAATAGAAATAAAAAGAGTGGAGAGATAACTATTTGCTTAATGCAACCAAAGCTGGCTATTCAAAAGTAAAAAACTGGTTTCTTTCACTTCATAAAATGTGAGGATTTAGGGAATCTCAGATCATATATAATTAATAAACAGGAGTTGGTATTGAAGGTTTAAGGTATATGTCGCCGGTATAGAACAAGTGATCTCATGTTCAAATACTTGAAAACCAAATATTACGACCTCAGTTGGTTCACTGTGATTTTTCAACGCGATTAGAAAAATAAGTGAAGGTTCCAAGAAATGTGAATTTTTACGTAAAAACCATCCAAAAAATTAATTAGCTATGGATGAGGTAGATAAAATATTTTTAATCTTTTCTAAATCTTTGACAATATCATCTATTAAAAAATAATCTGGGAAGGGGCTCCATTGCGGTTTAGGAAGCACCCAGTTATCAGCGCCGTTATCAAACCCAACCGGTTTCGTCCAAAAATTTTCAACACACCATCCAGAAAGGTCTTGGTTAAAGTCAGTTGCATTCCTGAACATTAGATGCATAGAAATTACGGAGCAAGTGTTCCAATTATACAATGGTTGGTTAAATTTCTTCGCACCATCAAACATTCTGTGCATTTTTGTGACTGAGGATGTATTCCAATTACCTATTGGCTGATTAAATTTACTGGCACCTAAAAACATGTTGGCCATATTAATTACTGATGACGTATTCCAATCTCCAATAGGCTGGTTAAAAGATTGACTGAAAAAAAACATACGTGCCATCATAGTAACATTTTTTGTTTTCCAATTGCCAATTGGTTGATTAAAAGAGTTGGCTTCGGCAAACATCCAGTAAAAACTTTCAACGTTTATGGTATTCCAATCTCCAATCGGACTGTTGAAGGATGAGGCTGCACGAAACATGCCTTCCATATTGGTGACATTTTCAATTCCAAACGTGTTATTGGGGACATAGGTGAGATTTGAAGCCTTGTAAAAAGCATAACTGAAATCAGTGAATCCAAGATTTCCCCATGATTCAACTGTTAGCAACTTTTGACTTTCATTATTTGAACTATTGTCCCTGCTGTTATAGGCAGATACAGTTCCTGTCACTGATACAGTATATGTGCCTTCTTTTTTATATGTGTGAGTATGAGGTCCAGGCGAAGTGACGGCTGTTTTGCTTCCATCACCCCACTTAATAGATGCATCCACTGTGCCTGCAAGAGCGAGAGTTACGGTTGGGCCATCACCAAGTGTTGTATCCCAAATCGTGGTAAATGACGAATTCATCGGAACATAAATACCTTGCTGATCTTCAGGCATCTGCGCCACAAATCCTATAATAGACGTTGGTTCAGAGGTTGTTTGTTGAAGAATTCTATTTGCAATTCTAGCAACCTTATCTCTGTTGAATTTGACTTTACCTTTAGAGCGGAGTCTGATAGGAAGCTGCTCTATTGATAAATTGAGGATGTCAAATTTGGGTGCTATACCTATTTCTCCTGAAAGAATCCACACAATAGCCTGTACCTCATTGGAAGTGAGATTGGGATCTTCTTTTTGCAGCTGATCCTTGATACTGAAGAAATAATTCAAGGGCTTGAACTTTTCACTTGAGCCTGATGAATACCATTTTGCGTCTCTGTGAAAATCATCGGATAAACGCAGGTCTTTCTTCCAATCCAAACTCCAGGCTTCATATCGGTCATGAATTAGAAAAGGGGTATTACTGATACTATCAATGTCAATTACAAAGTAACCGTTATTTGTGTCGTCAATTCCAATTTTTATGGAGACAGATTTTTTAAAGGCCTGTGGATTAGATTGAAGGCCAGCGAAAATTTCGCGTGGCCCCTCAATATTCGCGCTTTCGCTATCCTTGCCTGAGGCCGCAAAAATAATTGCAAAAGAACAGACAATAAATATTGTACGCTTTTTAAGCATGGGTACTTATTTATTTACGAGTCAGAAGATGATTTTAATTTTTATAAAGAGCATCTAATCTAATATCTTAAACGTGTTTTTAAATTAAAGGTGTAAAAACTTTTGGAATTTTTCTTCATCGTTAGTTTAATATAATCCTTATTTCAAAAAAAATCTTATGAAGCCAGAATAGAACGAAAGTCTAACTTCAAAAGCTTCATTACTTGGAATAGAGGGTCACTTTACCTATTCATGCCAACTACATGCTCACTTATTTAATATTAATAAATAGCGGTCTGATAGCTACCACCTTATAACCTATCCTTAGAACTGACATATTGAGAATGGAGTGACATTTGATTCCTAAGCCTAATTAATCAGCTAAATCTCCCACCTTATACTCAGGGATCATGAAGATTGGGATGAGTAATCCATGAAAAACTGATAATTGTTAAGAAAGTTATGGATTTTAATTTGATACTTAAGTGATCCGGATCGAAGTAGAGTATTTATAGAGCGTTAATCATGCGTCTAAAACTTGAGAAAAGGAATATTTCATTGAATATTGTATCACTCAAGTGTAACTTATATTGCATTTCTTGTTATGGATATATAAAAAAAGAATGTGCATAAGCGAAGCCATTCTGTGTAAAAAAAATAAGAAATCATGGAGTATAAATGTCGTAATATTCAGGGTGAATCTAGAAGCAAATTAACTAAAAATTCCTTGCTGAAAATGTTATTTTACATTTTCGTTACGGCTAAATAAATAATATTTAATTTAAATAGATCTATTATTATATGTTGCTAATTATGCATTTGAAGCTGTTTTTTTAAAAGGCTTTAAAGTATTATTGGTTCAAATTAATCAACATGCAATTGTATCTTTATCGAGAGACAATATCTAATATAGGAAATGCAAAATGTCGGATTCAATTCAGAAACACCATAACGGATATCATAGAAACAGAGATGGTCATAGCCAGCTGCAAACATATTCTCTGCCTAAAGCTAATTACAAAGAGAGTAATTCACTTGATCCTAAGTATCTTGTCAATCTGATTCTTAGGTATAAATGGATCATACTGCTGCTACTTATTCTGGGTGGAACGGGTGCGTGGTTCTATGCCGACTCCATCACTCCCACATATGAGAGTAAAGGTACTCTTATGATAACTAATGCAGGAGGAGGTGATGATGAGCTGTCCCGGATTATCTCTCAAACGACTGGAACGGGCACCAGCTCGACCCTTGCGAATGAGCTTCAGGTTTTACAGTCCAGGGAGTTCTCACGGCAGGTTGCACAAAAAATAATGGATCAAAATCCCGGCTACATCGACGAATTTCCAGTCCTTTGGAGTGTTGATGAAGAAGAGAATATAACCCGAGCAGAGCTTGCTACGGTTTCAAACCGCATCAGAAGAAATCTAACAGCATCACGACCACAACGAGATGCTGATATTCTTGAACTGACTTTTTCAAGTTCATCGCCTAAGGAGGCTGCTCATGTATTAAATGAAGCTATGGAAGTGTATGTAGATCAATCGACTATGCAAAATCGTGAAGCAGCTGAAAAAACGGCAGAGTTTTTGGAGCAGGAAAGAGAGCGAATAAAAAATCAACTTGATCAATCTGAAAATGAATTAAAAGAGTTCATGGATCGCACAGGAATTGTTCAGGTAGATGAACAAGCATCTGGTTTGGTCACTCAGCAGTCAACTGTAGAAACGGAACTACAGCAAGTTGAACTTAACCTCGAGACAATTGAAAGAGCGCTTGAACAGCATAAAGCACAAATGGACAGAATCAGGCCAGGACTTTCTGAGCAATTTTCGGAAGCTCTTGGACCAAGAATAAGGAATTCTCAGGAACAGCTTGCTCAATATGAGGGGGAGCGGACCATGATTCTCACCCGTAATCCAGGGGTTCGGGATCGTGAGCAAACACCACCGCGCTTAAAATACCTTGATGAGCAAATTGAAAGGCTGAAAAATGAGATCCAAAATATGTCGGATCAGTTGTTCACCGAAGATAATGAATACCTGGGAATGGATAGTGAAGAACGGGCGCAGATGGTCGCCACAACCCAGGCACGAATCACAGAGCTCAGGATTGAAAAAAATCAGCTTGAATCAAGAGCGGAGGTGCTCAGGCAACGTAGTAATGAAGTCGATCAGGAATTTCAAAATCTTCCGGAAGGCATGATGCAGCTTGCGCAGCTTCAAAGAAATGTTCGAATTAATGAGGAAATGTTTGTAAATGTTTCTAGCCAATATGCTGACATGTCTGTATTGAAGCAATCTCAGTTTGGGTTTGGGAGGATTCTGGATACCGGCTTGATACCTAATTCGCCCGTTAGTCCAAATAAAAAGATATTGTTATTGGTTGGTATAATGCTGGGAGGAGTATTATCAGCCGGATTTATTGCAATGCGAGAATTTATGGATAATAGCATTAGTAGCGTAGATGAACTTAACATGACCAGCTTACCCATGCTATCAGCGATTCCTGTTTTGGAAAAAGCATCCAGGAAAAACAATAAAACATTTAAAAATAGTAGTGGTGAGATTCCTAATGAATTGGTACTCCTAAGAGACCGTACTCATGTCGCATCTGAGTCTATCCGGAGGTTGAAAAATAATATTATTTACCAACATGGTGATGTCCCTCCAAAAACTATTGCCGTTACGAGTCCTGAAAAAGGAGATGGTAAATCAACCGTGATTTCAAACCTTGGTTTAGCATTTGCAGAAGAGGGTTTTAAAACTTTGGTTGTAGATACTGATTTCAGGCGTCCGAAAATTCATAACTACTATGGTTTGAACAATGAGTTGGGTATTATAGATTATCTGGAGGGTAAACTTCCAATTCAAAAAATACTCAACGATACTGATCTTGGTTACTTAAAAGTTATTACCGCAGGTAGTAAAACAGACCGGCCAGAAAGTGTTGTGAGTAGCAAGGAGTTCAAAAAGTTTCTTGAAAAGATGGAAGAGGTTTTTGATGTGATTCTTTTTGATACACCACCATATGGGATCATAAGTGATTCAACAACCTTACTCAAACAAGCAAGTATCACCTTGTTGGTTACTAAATATCGAAAAACCAATAGGGGAGTTTTCCTAAAGACTGTAGAAGAGCTTGAGCGAATCAAAGCAAATGTTAGTGGTATTGTGCTTAATGGTTTTGATCATCGTAAAGAGGCTGGCGGAGACTACGGCGCTGGTTATTACAAAGCAGTGTATTCAGATTACGAATCATACGTAAAATAATTTTTTGTTATACGCATAATTGAGCGGGCTCTTAACACTGAGGCAGCATTGCCGATAAAAGCCAAGAGTATATCGCACTGAATTTTTATTGAGATATTTACAAACAACAAATGTACTACAAAATAAAAGTTACTCTATCTTTCTTCTGCTTTATGCTAATAAGTATATCGGCCTTTGCACAAGTCCCCGAAGGATTTGGTGACAGGTATATACGGGTCGCGGAAATTGGACAGCTCGTTGATTCAGTAAATGTGTGGGGGGATGTGAATAGTAGTGGAAGATATCTTGTGCCTGAGGATACTAAGCTCCCTGAGCTTATCTCATTTGGTTTTGGATTTACTTCAGAAAGACAACAGCGTGATGCCTCTATTGGTGGTAAAAAACAAGAAATAGAAGTAAAAGTGTCTCGCTATGATCAGGATCAACGAATGATTGAAGTTGCCTATTTCAGATATCGGAATTATGATCCTGAGCCCATCGAAATGTTTGAATTTGATCTGCAAAATAATGACTTGGTTACTGTACAGGTAAGCCGTGTGCCTACATTTACAGATTATGTAGGTATCATAGCGCCAATATTGGGTACAGTTGCCACTTCAATATTGCTCATCGAACGTCTTAGAGGAGATTAATCATAGAAGCAGTATCTGTGTTCAGCGCTTTCCTTATCAATTTACAAACGACTGGAATGAGCCTAAACGAACGAACTACATTAATGTGTAAATCAAATGTGGTACTGCCGTTCGATGATGCTTTTAGACTGATAGTGCGGATATAATTATTTCTCACAGATTGTGGTCTATCATTAAAACCCTTTATTCTGCAAAAAAAAACGATTATAACTGTTCTCATTTAAGACAGCAATGAAAAAGGATTCAAAGATATATATAGCAGGGCACCGTGGTATGGTTGGGTCAGCTGTGATGAGGAAGCTAAATAGCGAGGGCTTTCAAAACCTGGTCTTTAGAAGCAGTACTGAGCTTGATTTGAAAAATCAAGCAGCAGTGAACGATTTTTTTGAATCTGAAAAACCAGAAGTCGTTGTGGATGCAGCCGCCAGGGTGGGGGGCATCATGGCTAACAGAGATTATCCATGGCAGTTTCTATACGAAAATCTTCAAATTCAAAATAGTATTATAGCCGCGGCCCATAGGCAGGACGTTGAGCGATTGATATTTCTGGGAAGCTCTTGCATTTACCCTAAGCATGCCGAACAGCCTATGAAAGAGAGTTCACTTCTGACAGGCCCTCTTGAACCAACGAATCAATGGTACGCTATTGCTAAGATTGCCGGCGTTAAAATGGTTGAATCACTACGTGAACAGTATGATCGGGATTATGTGTCGCTGATGCCTACAAATCTTTATGGCCCTAATGATAATTTTGATCTTGAGACATCGCACGTACTGCCTGCAATGATTCGAAAGTTTCATGAAGCAAAAGAAGCTGATCACACAACAGTTGAGTTATGGGGTTCCGGTTCACCAATGAGAGAGTTTCTTCACGTAGATGATGTTGCCAGTGCTGTATTTTTTAGCCTGTCAAACAGAATGGAGTATGATTTATATAATGTTGGTACAGGAAGAGATATTACGATTAAAAACCTGGCAGAATTGACCCAAAATGTTGTTGGTCATAAAGGTGATATTCATTGGGATTCGAGTAAACCTGACGGTACGCCAAGGAAGCTTATGGACGTAGGCAGAATGAGCAATGAAGGCTGGAGATGTCAGATTGAGCTCAAAGATGGTATTGAGATGACCTATAAATGGTTTTTAGAGAATATTGATGACATTAAAGAAGTAAAAATGTAGATGTGCAATATTTGCAATGGTCTGGCATGCGTATATTTGAGATGATATACACAACATGAGTTTGTCAGAACTAAAAACTGAAGAAGAAAAAACTTAGAAAATTAAAAAAAATATTGTGAGTACAAAGAAAAAGACAGCACTTATCACAGGAATTACGGGACAGGATGGGTCGTACCTGGCGGAATTATTACTGGATAAAGGGTATGAGGTTCACGGCATCAAACGTCGTTCAAGTCAATTTAATACCGAGAGGATCGATCATTTATATACAGATCCTCACTTTAAAGGGCTTCCCTTCCATCTCCATTATGGTGATATGACCGATTCAACAAATCTTATCCGTATCATTCAGGAAACTCAGCCTGATGAGATTTACAATCTGGCGGCTCAAAGCCATGTGCAGGTATCTTTTGATTCTCCTGAGTACACAGCAGATGTAGATGCGCTTGGGGCAATGCGTATGCTTGAAGCAATCCGCATATTGGGTATGGAGAAAAAAACGAGATTCTACCAGGCTTCAACCTCAGAATTATATGGTAAAATTCAGGAAACTCCTCAATCTGAAACGACTCCGTTTTATCCGAGGTCTCCCTACGGTGTTGCTAAGCTTTACGCTTTCTGGATCACAGTTAACTACAGAGAGGCATACGGCATCTACGGATCAAACGGTATCCTGTTCAATCACGAGTCACCCCGACGTGGAGAAACATTTGTGACTCGTAAAATTACCCGTGCAGCAGTTAGAATAGCTGAAGGAATTCAGGAAAAGACGTTTTTGGGCAACTTGAACGCAAAGCGTGACTGGGGACACGCAAAAGACTACGTATACGGGATGTGGCTTATGATGCAGCAGGAAGTACCGGATGATTTTGTTCTTGCTACGGGAGAAACGACGTCAGTAAGAGATTTTTGTGATATGGCATTTAAACACGCAGGCATTGAAATAGAGTGGGAAGGCGAAGGAGTTAACGAGATAGGCATAAATAGAGCTACAGGAAAGCCCATAATTGAAGTAGACCCACAATATTTCCGACCTACTGAAGTAGACCTTTTACTTGGAGATCCGACAAAAGCACAGGAGAAACTGGGTTGGAAGTTTAAGTATGATGTTAATGCGCTTGTGGAAGATATGGTCAAAGCCGATCATAAATCACTGCTCGAAAGTATGAATGGTGAGGGGAAGGTTCGGTAATAATCTGATGCGCTAGGCGCGATGTTGAATCGTTTAATTGTCGAACTGTCGAACTGTCGAACTGTTGAACTGGTGAGAAATCCAGAGTTATGATTAGGAATTTTAAGTCAGTTTAAAAATCTTACGATTCAACGATTCAACGATTCAACGATTCAACGATTCAA
>Ga0209936_1001878_pt1 | contig 10730 bp, 10 predicted proteins | sample SalPonR1_A_D1_MG_FD_185694 | JGI IMG/M metagenome (GOLD analysis project Ga0209936, IMG submission 185694) | Salt pond soil microbial communities from South San Francisco under conditions of wetland restoration - Salt Pond MetaG R1_A_D1_MG... ... | reverse complement strand
CTATAAGCGAAAATAAGGTCAGTTTTTCTGGTGAAGTAGAAGGGAAAAGTAAGAAGAAGATAGATATGGTGTTAGAATCACTTTATTTTACCAGAGGAGATACTGAAGCACATAAAGATATCTCCGATCTTATTAAAGTGGAAAAGCCTTTGCCTAATATCGGAATTACTTCTCCTTTAGAAATTAAAGGAAAAGCTCGTGGTAGCTGGTTTTTTGAAGCCGAAGCTCCGGTGAAACTGGTAGATGAAAATTATAAAGTTTTGGCTGAGACCTCTATAAAAGCCGAAGGGAAATGGATGACAAACGATTTCGTTCAATTTTCTGGTGAAATAAATTTCGAAAACGCTCCAGATGGTGAAAGAGGCTATCTAATCTTTGAGAAATCTAATGCTTCCGGCAAGCCTGAACTGGATAGAAAATATACTTTGCCGGTATTGTTCCCGCCGAAATAGTTTGTGTCAACCTGAACTTATTTCAGGCTTTATACCCAAAAAAAAATTAAAAATCTTACGCAGAAAACTTCATAAAAAAACCTCACAGGCTTTGTAACTCTGTGAGGTTTTATATTAATTTTTTTGCTAAGGTTATTTTACTAAATACCTCCAACCATGCTTGTCTTCAGCCTGATTGTATTGAATTTTCATTAATCGGTCTTTAAAAGATTTTCCGTATGAATCCTCTAATTTTGGGAGTTCAAATTTCTCGCCTTTATAACCAAAGCCAGAAATAGGATTAATTACTGTCGCAGTTCCGGAGCCAAATATTTCTTTTAACTCACCTTTTCGTGCAGCTTCTACAATTTCAGAAACTTTTACTCTTCTTACTTCTACTTCAATATTAAGGTCTTTTGCGAGGTCTATTACACTTTTTCTTGTAACCCCATCTAAAATTCTATCGCTGGTTGGCGCAGTAACCAGTTTGTCACCAATTCTGAAGAAAATATTCATTGTTCCGGCTTCTTCCAGGAATTCGTGTGTATTGGCATCGGTCCAGATTATTTGCTGAAAACCGGCATCCTTTGCAAGGTTGGTAGGATAAAATTGTGCTGCATAGTTTCCTGCAGCTTTTGCAGCCCCAACACCACCATCGGCAGCACGGCTGTATTTTTCTGAAAATTGAACTCTTACTTCCCCGCTATAATAGGCCTGAGCCGGAGAACAAATAATCATAAATTTATACCTGGTAGCAGGATTTGCTGAAACGCATTCTTCCGTCGCGATTACAAAAGGGCGTATGTATAGTGAATTTCCAAAACCTTTTTTGATCCAGTCTTTTTCAAGTTTTAATAGTTCTTCCAATCCGTTGAAGAAAAATTCTTCCGGAAATTCAGGAATAGCTAACCTGGCGCTGGATTTATTGATACGTTTAAAATTTTCTTCTGGTCTAAAAAGCCAAATTTGGTCGTCTTCATCTTTATAGGCCTTCATTCCTTCAAATACTGCCTGGCCGTAATGAAATACTTTGGCTGAAGGATCAAGTTGTATTGGTCCGTAAGGTTTAATTTTAGGATTTTGCCATTCCCCATTGGCATAATCGCATTCAAACATATGATCTGTGAAAATCTCGCCAAAAACCAGATTATCAAAATTTACTTCTTCAATTTTAGATTTTTGGACTTTGTTAATTTCAAGCTGGTTAGTATCGTATTTCATTATCATTAGTTTAGTTAACAAATTTACCCAAATTAAAACAGAATCAAAATCTAAAGTTTTGGTAAATTTGTTTGCCTACAAGGTTTTAACCAAAAATAAGAAAATGAGAAAAATTGTATTTATACTTAGCTTATCACTAATTTTTACAGCTTGTAAAAACGAAAATTCGAATAAAGAAGATGAGGTTTTAGCTGAAGTAATTTCTGATTCCTACAAATCTTTCGGGACTGAAATTTCTGCAGAAAATGCCTTGACTAAAGCCGAAGCCCTGGAGAAATTTAATTCCTTAAAACCAGGCGATACCTTGGATCTTAAATTTGCTTCTACAATTAATAGTGTTTGTAAAATGAAAGGTTGCTGGATGATTTTGGAACTTCCGCAAGAAGACGAGGTGAGGATCACTTTTAAAGATTATGGTTTTTTTGTACCTAAAGACAGTCAAAATACAGACGTAATTGTAGAAGGAAAAGCCTTTTTAAACGAAATGTCGGTAGAAGATCAAAAACACTTTGCTGAAGATGAAGGGAAATCTGAAGCTGAAATAGCTGCAATTACTTTTCCGGAAATTACCAAAGCTTTCATTGCTAAAGGAGTACTTTTAAAAGAATAAATTGGAAAGAAAAATCGTTAAAACCAGCGATGGTTCGGTAACTATACATTTAAGTGAGTGGGACGAGCAATACCATTCCAAACATGGAGCGATCCAGGAGGCACAACACGTTTTCATAAAGATGGGTCTGGAATATTGGGTTGGTTTGAACAAAGAGAAGAGCCTTTCTATTCTGGAAATAGGTTTTGGTACCGGTCTTAATGCGTTTATCACTTTTCTTGAGGCTAAGAAACTTCAGTTAAATGTAAATTATACGGGTGTAGAGGCTTATCCTGTTTTGGAAAGTGAAATTGCCAATTTGAATTATGCTGAAATGCTTTCCGCAGAAAATAAGATGGATTATTTTCAGAAAATGCATCAGATACCCTGGAACATACCTGCCAGTATAGCTGAATATTTTCAGCTTGAAAAACAACAGAAGCGTTTCGAAGAAATTGAAGAAATAAATAAATACGATTTGGTGTTTTTTGATGCTTTTGGGGCCAGGGTTCAGCCCGAACTTTGGACAGAAGAAATTTTTGCTAAAATGTATGCTGCAATGAAAACGGATAGTGTTTTAGTTACTTATTCTGCAAAAGGGAGTGTGAGAAGAGCTATGCAAACTGCAGGTTTTATAGTTGAACGGCTTCCCGGACCACCGGGCAAACGTGAAATGTTAAGAGCTTTAAAAAACTAACCGGAATCCTTGTTAAATAGGTGATAATATTTAGCTGAGGTGTATTGTTGTTGCTATCTTGTAAAGAAAAATGCGTGTACTAATTACAGGAGCTACCGGCTTAATTGGATCAAAAATTAGCCAGCTATGTCGAGATAAGGGAATAGAAGTCCATTATCTTTCTACCAGTAAAGAAAAGCTAGAAAAGAAAAAAGACTACAAAGGCTTTTATTGGAATCCCAATGAGAATAAAATTAATACCGATGCTTTGGAAGGCGTCGATGCTATTATAAACCTTGTAGGCGCCAGTATTGCCGAACGGTGGACGCCAGAGCAAAAAAAGAAGATTCTAAAAAGCCGAACTGAAACAGCTGACTTACTCTACAAATGTTTGCAGGAAAACGAGCACCAGGTAAAAAACATCGTTTCTGCCAGTGCTATAGGTATTTATCCCAGTTCACTGGAAAAGTTATATACCGAAGAGGATAAAGGAGTAGATGACTCTTTTGTAGGTGAAGTTGTAGTAAAATGGGAAGAGGCCGTAGATAATTTTAAAGACCTGGGCATTGATGTTGCTAAGATTAGAATTGGTCTCGTACTTGCCGAAGATGGCGGAGTACTCCAAAAATTAAAGGAACCGGTGAATTTTAATGTGGGCTCGCCGCTTGGTAATGGCAAGCAATGGCAATCCTGGATTCACATTGATGATATAAGCGGTATCTTCATGTTCGCCTTAGAAAATCAACTAACTGGAATTTATAATGCAGTAGCTCCTAATCCGGTTACCAATAAAGAATTAGTTAAGCAGGTCGCTTCACAAATGGGGAAATCGGTTTGGTTGCCTAATGTTCCCAAGTTTGCCCTAAAGTTGGCATTGGGAGAAATGTCACACATCGTCCTGTCAAGTCAATTGGTGAGTAGTGACAAAATAGAGCGCAAAGGTTATACTTTTAAATATGTAAATCTTGCTAAAGCTCTGCAAGATTTGATAAGTAAATAAGAAATAAGGATAAAAAAAGGCTGTCAAAAATTTTGACAGCCTTTTTGGTATTCAAATTATGAATCTTATTAAGCTTTAGTAGCTTTTAGGTTGATTTTTAAAGTAATATCATCACTTACAAAGTTATCTCCTAATCCGTCAAAAACAGATTTAGAACCAAAGTTTACGTTCCAGTTTGTTCTGTCTATACTAAACTCTTCGCTGGTAATTTCAATACTATCTTCAGATTGATTAATGCTAACCGGGAATGTAATGTTTTTGGTTTCCTCTTTTATAGTAAGGTTACCAGATAACATTTTTTGACCTTCTTTCTCAGTAACCTCAGTCACTTCAAAAGTAGCTTCAGGGTATTTTTTAGCATTAAAGAAATCGCCTTCTTTACCTTCCACAGTTCCCATCAAGTGAGCTTCAAGATCTTTTTTGTCTTTCCCTTCTAGGTCAGTAACGTTAATAGATTGCATATCAATAGCAAAAGTTCCACTTTGAATAACACTGTCATTAGCGCTAAAAGTTCCTTCTGCAAGTTTTATAGTTCCGGTATGAGTATTTGTTGGTTTACTTCCTTTCCATTCAATAATAGAAGCTGCCGTATCTACTTTAAACTCCATAGCTTCGGCTTGTGCGGTTGCTGCGTCTTTAGCTTCTGAAGTTTCAGCCTTGTTTTTATCGTTTTTACATCCTACAACTGCGAGTAAAAAAGCTGCAATTACAAAAGTGCTTAAAATTGATTTTCTCATGCTGTTTGTTTTTAGTTTTATTTTAGTTTGCAAAACTACATAAACTTGAAATTTGTGAATGCTAAATGTTTACTAAATAATATGAATGACATTTTGACACCGAGGCATTATTGGCAATGATTTTGACCCGTTGAGCGTGTATTAAAATGCAATAATGATGAGCAAGAATAAAAAAGATATAAGAGAAGAGCAACAGGATCAGCCTGTTAAAGATCAGATAGAGGATGTTATAGATGAGGCTATAGAAGAGGTTGAAAGCGAGAAGGAAGATAAGGAGAACGAAGAGGAAAGCCCCGAACTTACTGAAGAAGAACAGCTAAAGGAAAACCTTCAAAAAGAAAAAGATAAGTTTTTACGTCTTTTTGCCGAATTTGAAAATTATAAGAGAAGAACCTCAAAAGAACGTTTGGAATTGTTCAAAACTGCCAATCAGGAGGTGATGACCGCCATGTTGCCAGTATTAGATGATTTTGACAGGGCTTTAAATGAACTACGCAAAGCTGGTGATGAAAACCTGGTTCATGGAGTAGAGCTTATCCATAATAAATTTAAAGAAACGCTTAACAGTAAAGGTCTTGAAGCAATGAACGTGCAAAAAGGTGACGCTTTTGATTCAGAAATTCATGAGGCTATAACTCAGATTCCTGCGCCTGAAGATAAGCTTAAGGGCAAGATAGTTGATGTAGTAGAGCGTGGTTATAAACTTGGAGAACGCATTATTAGGTTTCCTAAAGTAGTAACCGGCAAATAAAAAGCTTTTTAGAATTCGCAAAACGAGACCATGAAAGAAGATTATTACGACATATTAGGCATAAGTAAAGGAGCTTCAACTGCCGAGATTAAAAAGGCATACCGAAAAATGGCCATTAAATATCACCCAGACAAGAATCCGGGAGATAGTGAGGCTGAAGAAAAATTTAAAAAGTCGGCTGAAGCCTACGAAGTACTAAGCAATGAAGATAAACGAGCCCGTTACGACAGGTTTGGTCACCAGGCCTTTGAAGGTGGCGCCGGTGGCGGAGGCTTCGGCGGAATGGATATGGATGATATATTCAGCCAGTTTGGAGATATCTTTGGTGGTGGCTTCAGTGGCGGCGGAGGCTTCTCTGGTTTTGGCGGTGGCTTTGGCGGTGGCCAAAGGCGTGCTAAAGGAAGTAACCTTAGAATAAGGGTGAGTCTTACTTTGGAAGAAATAGCCAACGGCGTTGAGAAGAAAATAAAAGTAAAACGAAAAGTACAGGCGCCGGGCACTACTTATAAGACCTGTACTACCTGTAAAGGTACGGGGCAGGTAACAAGGGTAACTAATACTATATTAGGTAGAATGCAAACCGCTTCCCCTTGTACAGCTTGTAGTGGCTCTGGTCAAATAATTGATAAAAGACCACCTGAAGCAGATGCTCACGGATTGGTGCAGAAAGAAGAAACGGTTTCTATTAAAATTCCTTCAGGAGTTGAAGATGGAATGCAATTAAAAGTTTCTGGTAAAGGTAATGATGCCCCTGGAAATGGAATTCCTGGCGATTTACTTGTGGCTATAGAAGAGAAAGAACACCACAGCCTGCAAAGAGAGGGAGACAACCTCCACTACGATTTGTACATTAGTTTATCTGAAGCTGTTCTGGGATCATCAAGAGAGATAGATACTGTTACAGGAAAGGTGAGAATTAAAGTTGAAGAAGGAGTACAATCTGGAAAAATCCTTAGACTTAGAGGAAAAGGAATAGGTAATCTCAACGGCTATGGAAAAGGAGATTTGCTGGTTCATGTTAATGTATGGACTCCTAAAAAACTAAATAAAGAACAACGTGATTTCTTCGAGAGAATGGCTGAAGACGAGAACTTCGAGCCTAATCCAGAGAAAAGTGATAAGTCATTTTTTGAAAAAGTAAAAGATATGTTTTCTTAGACCCCCGTGTCTAAGAAAAAATTTATATATTTGATTATCACTAAGTCTTTTAGTGATAATTTTTCTTTTTCATAGCAATTTTTTTCCCATCCTTAATTTATTAAGGGTGGGTTTTGTTTTTTAGAGCATTTAGGAAATCAATTTTTTTTCTGAATGAAGACATCTCTCGTGCTATTTCAATATATTTACTCAGCAAGGAAGCATTTAGAAATGCTCTGAAGCTTGAGACGAGACTCAATTTTTTTCAAAATTAATGCCTTGTAGGTTTTACAACAGGGAATTTACTTATATCAACAATTACATGGAAAACCTCTTAGTAGCAGAAAATATTTATAAGCAATTTGGCAATTTTACTGCACTAAACAACGTCTCAATAGCTATTCCACGCGGTAGTATTTTTGGTCTTTTGGGGCCAAATGGAGCCGGAAAAACTACGCTGCTTAGAATAATCAACCAAATAACTATGCCAGATAGGGGTCAGGTTTACTTAGATGGTAAACCCCTGCATCCTACAGATATTGCGAATATTGGTTACCTGCCGGAAGAACGCGGGCTTTACAAATCTATGAAAGTTGGAGAGCAGGCACTTTATCTGGCCCGTCTAAAAGGACTTTCTAAGGCCGAGGCTAAAGAGCGACTGGAATATTGGTTCGAAAAATTACAAATTGAAGGATGGTGGGATAAGAAGATCCAGGAGCTTTCTAAAGGTATGGCTCAAAAAATACAATTTATTATTACCGTTTTACATCGTCCTAAATTGCTGATTTTTGATGAGCCATTCAGCGGATTTGATCCCGTAAACGCAGGTTTAATTAAGAACGAAATCCTTCAGCTTAAGGAAGAAGGAGCAACGATACTTTTTTCTACACATCGAATGGAAAGCGTAGAGGAATTATGCGATTATATGGCATTAATTCACCAGTCTAATAAATTGTTGGATGGCAAAGTCTCAGAAATTAAAAGAGCCTATAAATCCAATACCTATGAAGTTGGTCTGGAATCCGAAAATAATAAAGCACTGTACAAGGAATTAAAGGAAAAATTTGTGATCGGGAATACTAATTTTAAAAGTATAAACGATGATCTTAAATTGACAATACAATTAAATAATGATGAAACCCCAAATCAGCTTTTAGATTATCTAATTGGGAAAGCAAGGATAAACCATTTTGTGGAAGTTATCCCTTCAGTAAACGATATTTTCATTAAAACTGTCACTCAAAATGCGTAATCTAAAACTAATAATTCAGCGTGAATATCTGGCGCGGGTGAGGAATAAAACCTTCATTATCATGACTTTTTTAAGTCCGTTGATTTTGGTAGGAATGTTTGCTTTAATCGCTTATTTGAGTATGCTTAACAGCAGCGAACAGCGTATTATTGGATTGTATGATGAAACCGAAATGTTTGCTTCAGAATTTAAAGACCAGGAACAGGTTCAATATTTAGATCTATCTGGTAAATCTTTCGAAGAAGCAAAAAAAATGGTGAATGAGCAGGAATATTATGGACTCATCTATATTCCAGAAAACCTTGATAGGAATGTAGAAGGTGTTCAGTTTTTTGGAAAAGAATCACCCGGCCTGGGAACTATTCAAGCCATAGAAAAAACTATTGCCGATAGGCTTACACGAGAAGAGCTTCTTGAACGTGGCATTGATGTAAACCAGTTGAATGAAGCCAAAACCGAGGTTAGAATTGAAATACAGAATTTCTCTGGAGAGCGTACCTCAAAAATGTCCAATTATATTAAAATGTTCTTTGGTGGTGCAGCAGGTTATTTGTTAATGATGTTTATTATCATATATGGTAATATGGTTATGCGCAGTGTGATTGAAGAAAAAACCAATAGGATCATTGAGATCATTGTATCATCAGTTAAGCCTATTCAACTTATGATGGGTAAAGTATTGGGGACGTCTTTAGCGGGAATTACGCAATTTACTATTTGGGTTCTTCTTGCCGGTGTTTTGGCAATGACTTCATTTTATGTTTTAGGGATAGATATTTTCACGGTTCAGAAATCCCAGCTAGAGACCGTTGAACAAATAGCACAACCAGAGATAGCTCAATTGGTTATGGATGTAATTAATTTACCAATTCTAAGCCTGGTTATATTCTTCCTTATTTACTTTATTGGGGGATACTTTTTATATAGTGCGATATATGCGGCTATTGGTGCTGCCGTAGATAGCGAAACCGATACTCAGCAATTTATGTTTCCGGTTATTTTACCATTAATGCTAGGGATTTATGTGGGCTTCTTTTCGGTAATCGAAAACCCGCACGGTAGCGTTTCTACTATTTTTTCTATGATTCCGCTTACTTCGCCTATCGTGATGCTAATGCGTATACCATTTGGCGTGCCGTGGTGGGAATTAGCTATTTCAGTTGGGATTTTAGTTTTCACCAATTTTGGGGTAATATGGCTTGCGGCCAAAATTTATAGAGTAGGAATTCTTATGTACGGTAAGAAGGCGAGTTATAAAGAATTATTTAAATGGCTTAAATATTAAAAGATGCAGCAGGAGGAAAGTTCAGAAACTACCGACGTTATAAAAGAGGTAGTTGAAGAGAATATTTGGGGGAGTATCGTAGATTTTTGGAATTTTGTTTTGTTTCCAATTGAAACCGGTGGGAATACGGTATATATTACGATAGGAGACATTCTGCTCGTTATTTTTGCATTTGTTATTACCAGCGTTGTACTTAGGTTAATAAGGTCTTTTATTACAAATAAACTACAAGAAGGAGACAAACTTAAGTTTATAAGTATTTTTAAATTTATAAAGTACTTCGTCTACCTTGTAGTGATCCTCATTACTCTTAGTTCCGTAGGAATAAATATCACGATACTTTTAACAGCATCAGCTGCACTTTTTGTAGGTATAGGTCTGGCTTTACAGGAGTTTTTCCAGGATATTATTGGAGGTGTTTTTATTATTTTAGATAAATCTCTTTTAGTTGGTGACGTGATAGAGATGGAAGGAAGAGTGGGACGTGTTTTTCAAATAAAACTTAGAACTACGCGCGCATTAACTCGGGATGATAAGGTGATGATAATTCCCAATCATAAGTTTATGAGTGATGTAATTTTTAACTTCACTCAAAATCACGAAACTACAAGAGAATTTGTTAGCGTTGGGGTAGCTTATGGTAGTGACACTAGAAAAGTTGAAGAAATCTTATTGAAAGTTGCTGCGGAAAATAAAGATGTTATGGAAAGTCCAAAACCTTTTGTGCTTTTCGAGGCTTTTGGAGATTCTTCATTAAATTTCTCTCTTCATTTCTACGTGACCGATAGTTTTGTAGATCCTAAAATAAAGAGTCAGCTTAGGTTTAAAATAGACGAAGAATTTAGAAGAAATAAGGTTACAATTCCATTCCCACAACGGGATGTGCATTTTTACCCTACTAAAAACTATACCCGAAATTTATCGAAAGATGAATAAGGCCTGGAAACTTATTGCTTTCCTTTTGCTGGGAGTACTAACTCTTCCGGCTATAGCTCAATCTACAGATTTAGCGCGAATAGAATATACTTATTTTCCCCAATCAGATTCAGATAATTCATTTAGGAGGTTTAGAACATTCATAAATTTTCCAATAAAGCTTAATGATAAAGGAGCTTATTTAATCCCCGGAGTAGAATACCGAAATGTAAATTTTAAATATAGAAATGATGAGGCTTTTTCTACCAATAATCTTGATCATTTCCAATCTTTTACCGGCAAAGTAGGTTATACATTTAAATTGAATGAATTATGGCGTTTTGGAGCTGAAACAGGAGTGAGAGATGATTTTATCTATACCGGCTCAATATATTTCATTAAGATAAAAGAAGATGAACGCTATATAGAACCCTGGCGTTTAATTTTTGGATTAAGCTATACAACAACCACCGGGTTTCCGTTTCCGCTACCGGTTATAAATTATTATAAACGTTTCGATGAAAAATGGTCTTATGGTTTAGGTATACCAAAAACCAATTTAAAATATTATTTTAGTGAAAAACATCAGGTGCAGGGATTTGTGACTTTGGATGGTTTTTTTGCCAATGTTCAGCAAAATTTTAATCCATTTCCGCAAACCAGACCTGGTGCAAATCGCCTTGCTGAAAGTATGTCAATGACCATTGTATTAAGTGGTTTGGGATATCAGTATGAT
>Ga0209936_1001877_pt1 | contig 10737 bp, 9 predicted proteins | sample SalPonR1_A_D1_MG_FD_185694 | JGI IMG/M metagenome (GOLD analysis project Ga0209936, IMG submission 185694) | Salt pond soil microbial communities from South San Francisco under conditions of wetland restoration - Salt Pond MetaG R1_A_D1_MG... ... | reverse complement strand
AAATACAGGCGCTCTTTTGGCTGGAGGAATTTTTCTCACCGGACGCATAGACGGTATTTCGAGACCGGCTCTATCCCCTGCATATCCAACCCGAAAAGGTTTTACCCTTCTGCTTGATGCCGGTGCAAATGCAGACTGCAAACCGTCCAACCTAATCGAATTTGCAGTCATGGGATCCATATACATGAACAAGGTTTTCCATATTGACTCTCCAAAGGTAGGACTCCTTAACATAGGCGAGGAGGCCGGAAAGGGAAATCGCCTGACAAACGAGTCATACGAATTGATGTCAAATACCAATGACTTCAATTTCAGCGGAAACCTCGAGGCCAGAAATCTTCCTGAAGGGTTATGCGACGTAGCCGTATGCGACGGTTTTACAGGCAACACAGTGCTTAAACTCACAGAAGGCGTTGCAATAAACCTTATGCGAACAATAAAGGACCATATGACAGACACCTTGTTGCACAAATTGGGAGCCTTGCTGCTTAAGGATTCTTTTGTCAAAATCAAGAAAGAAATGGACTACACCGAATACGGCGGCGCCCCCCTGTTGGGACTTAAGCGTCCGGTTGTAAAAGCCCACGGAAGTTCAAACGCAAAAGCAATCAAAAACGCACTTGTATATGCTGAAATATATGCAAAGAGCAAAGTTATTGAATCGATAGAAAAGACAGTAATCCCCAGGGGGTGACAAAAATGGAAAAGAACATGATGGAACTTGAAAAAACAATAAATTATAATTTTGAGGACAGAACTTTTCTCAAAACAGCATTGACTCACAGTTCATATGCAAATGAAAACAAAATCTCATGCTACAATGAGCGATACGAATTTTTAGGGGACTCAGTACTAGGCATTGTTGTAAGCGACCACCTTTTTAGAAATCATCCTGATCTTCCCGAAGGAAAACTTACAAAAATGAGAGCCAGAATAGTTTGCGAAACAAGCCTTTCAAAGACATCAAAGGAAATCAGCCTTGGAGATTATCTCTTCTTGGGCAAAGGGGAGGAGCTTACCGGAGGCAGAGTCAGGACATCCATACTCGCAGACGCATTTGAAGCGCTTATTGCGGCAATATATCTCGATGGCGGATTTGAGCAGGCAAGGTATTTCATATTGTGCCGGATGAAATCCATCATTGATGAAGCAGTAAATGGAAAGCTCTTCATCGATTATAAGACCCATCTGCAGGAATTGATTCAAAAAAGAAGCTCAGGACGACTAAATTACCAAATTTACAATGAAGAAGGGCCTGACCATGCAAAGATTTTCTTTTCAAGAGTTACAGTAAACGGAGCAGAAATTGGAATTGGGAAGGGCAGAAACAAGAAAGAAGCCGAACAGGAAGCCGCACAAATGGCTCTAGACAACCTTTTGAAAAAACAAACAAAACAACAATAATACAGGAGTGAAAAAATGAACAAAAACAGACATAAACCAAAGAACAATCTTAAAATAATCCCTTTGGGGGGATTGAACGAAATCGGAAAAAATTTAACAGTATTCGAGTACAAGGATGAAATAGTGATAGTAGATTGCGGACTCGCTTTTCCCGATGATGAAATGCTTGGAATCGACATTGTCATTCCGGATGTCACTTATCTTGAAAAAAACCGCGATAAAATCAAAGGAATTGTGCTAACCCACGGTCATGAGGACCATATCGGAGGTCTGCCTTTTTTTCTAAAGAAAATCAATGTTCCCATATACGGAACCAATTTGACCATAGGTCTTGTAGGCAACAAGCTTAAGGAACACAAACTGGACAAAAAAGTCAAAACCCATGTAAGAAAAGCCGGCGACACGATAACTCTGGGCAGGTTCAAAATAGAGCTTATCAGAGTGGGACACAGCATTCCCGACGCAGTTGGGCTGCTAATAGACACGCCGGTTGGAAAGATTGTCCACACCGGCGACTTCAAGATTGATTTCACACCTATCGATGGAGAACCCATAAACCTAAACCGCTTTGCCGAGATAGGAAACTCGGGTGTTCTGGCGCTTATGGCCGACAGCACAAATGTTGAACGGCCAGGATATACAATGACCGAGAAAAAGGTCGGAAAAACCTTTGACCGTATATTCGCAAGTGCGGAAAAACGCATAATAGTAGCGTCTTTCTCGTCGAATGTCCACCGCCTGCAGCAAATCGTAGACGCCGCCTATCTGTGCAACAGAAAGATAGCATTTTCAGGAAGAAGCATGGTCAACATGGTCAAGGTTGCCTCCGAACTCGGATATATAAACATTCCTGACGGAATCCACATCAACATAAACGACATAAACAGATACCCAGACAATGAAATAGTTGTCGCGACCACGGGAAGCCAGGGCGAGCCAATGTCGGCACTTGTAAGAATGGCAAATTCAGAGCACCGTCAGATGACGCTTCAGGAAGGCGACACGGTCATAATGTCATCCTCAGCAATTCCAGGTAATGAAAAAACCATATCAAACATCATAAACCTGCTTTATGAAAAAGGCGTAGACATAATATACGAGGACCTTTTGGACGATGTGCATGTTTCAGGTCACGCATGCCAGGAAGAATTGAAATTGATGCATTCACTGGTCAAACCCAAGTACTTCATACCGGTTCACGGAGAATACCGCCATCTCGCCCGCCATGCGCAGCTTGCATCGGAACTTGGCATGTCCCAAAACAATATATTCATCGGCAAGAACGGAAACATAATAGAGCTCAACAAAGACTTTGCCGAAATGAAAGAAACCGTTCCAAGCGGATATATACTTGTCGACGGACTCGGAGTTGGCGATGTGGGAAATATCGTGCTCAAAGACAGAAAAGTCCTTTCTGAAGACGGACTAATGGTTGTGGTGGTGACGCTCTCCAAAAAAGAAAACATAATTCTTTCAGGACCGGACATCATTTCACGCGGCTTTGTTTATGTGCGTGAATCCGAAGATCTTATGGACGGGGCAAAAAAGGTTATCGCTGAAGCTCTAGAGGACTGTCTCAAAAAGAACAACAGGGAATGGTCAACGCTTAAATCAGCAGTCAAGGATTCGCTTGGCAGGCATCTCTACAATAAAACCAAACGAAATCCTATGATCCTCCCCATAATAAATGAATTTTAAGGAGTGATTGCATGAATGTTTACGACTCGGCTCACAGTCTTTCAAAAGCAATAAAGGAATCTGATGCTTACAAGGATTACGCAGAAGCAAAAAAAAGTCTCGAATCCAACAAGTCCCTGAACGAATCCTTCTTGGACTTTAAGCAAAAGGAAGCGGATTTGCGCGTTTCCATGCTGAGCGGAAAAGAACCTGATGAAAATGAAATGGAAACACTCAACAAGCTTTTCGGAGTCTTGTCAAAGGATCCTCTGTGTTCCGAATACTTTCGCGCAGAAGGCCGATACCGCCAGCTTTTGGACGACTTGTCCAAAATACTAGCGGAAGCGATGCAAATTTAGTTCAATAATGAATGCCCGATTGTCAATCGACGATCGGGCTTTTGCATTCCTTGCAATACCAACATAGCAATTATATAATGATGTTTAGTAAATAAATTGGAGGAAGCAAATGAAAAAACTCTTGTTTGCACTGTGCTTGATTGTTTTGATATCGGTATTGTATGCAGCATACACCCTTTACAAGCCATACGACACCGATGATCCCAAGGAAATAACTTTTGAAATACCAAACGGAAGCACCACAAAAGACATAGCCGAAACACTCAAGGATTCCAAGCTTGTCCGAAGCGGCAACCTTTTTTTGCTCCTTGTAAAAAGAAGCGGAAATGAAAACAATATAAAGGCTGGGCGCTACACTCTTAGTCAGGACATGGATTATGACCAAATAATCTCCGAACTTGTACGCGGAAGCTCTTTTGTCGAATTTACCCGCGTTACTATTCCGGAGGGATACGAACTGAGGCAAATAACCGAACTTCTTGTTTCAAAAGGTCTTGCAGAAAGAGAAGAATTTGAAAAAGCGCTCGATCCGTCCCTATACGACTATTCTTTTCTTGAAAGCGTCGATTCCGATACATTGGAAGGATATCTGTTCCCTGATACGTATGACATACCGTATTCATACGGTCCTCAAAAAATAATCGAAATCTTTCTAAGCCGCTTCGATGAAATATTCAATGAAACATATAGGCAAAGGCTTTCCGACACCGGTTTTTCAATGAATGAACTTGTCACAATGGCTTCAATCATAGAAAGGGAAACTAAATACCCGCCCGAAAGAAAAACGGTTTCAGGAGTTTTCCATAATCGTCTGAATGTAAACATGCGATTGGAATCGTGCGCAACGGTTCAATATGCCTTAGGAGAGAGAAAAGAGACACTCACCTACGAGGACACAGCCATTTCATCTCCATACAACACATATAGGATGAAAGGGCTTCCGCCTGGTCCCATAGCATCTCCAGGAGAGGAATCGCTTATTGCGGCTCTTTATCCCGAAAACAATGAATACCTGTTTTTCTATGCCATACCAGGAGATGAAAAAGGTCGCCATGTTTTTTCAAAAACATATGAGGAGCATTTGGATGCACAATTAAAATACAAGGACTGATATATATGAACAACAACATACACGGTGAAAATCTCGTAAATCTCATAACAGGGCACCTTAGGGACAAGCCCGAAATAGAGGAAATGAGAAAAAAAGCCATAGAAAGAAACATACCTGTAATACAGAGGGAAAGCGCCGACATAATACGACTTCTCATTCGAATAGCCAACATAAAATCGATACTTGAGATTGGAACGGCTATCGGATACTCGGCTTCCCTTTTCTATGGAGAAATGGAAAACGGACGCATAACAACTATCGAAAAAAGACCGGAATGCGCGCTTGAAGCAAAAGAAAACTTCAAGAGGCTCGGATGCAGCAACATTCGAATACTACAAGGCGACGCTGTGGATGTCATTTCGGGAATTGATGAAAAATTCGACATGATTTTCATAGACGCCGGCAAAAGTCATTACAGGGAATATTTCGACAAGGCTTTCCCGCTTCTAAGCGATGGAGGAATAATAGTTTCTGACAATATACTGATGAACGGACTCACTCTAAACTACGACATGAATGTGCGAAAAAACCGCACAATGGTGCGCGCGATGAGGGGATACATCAAATTCCTGTGCAGCCACCCAGACTTAAAAACCACGCTTATGCCTGTGGGCGACGGCCTTGCCGTTTCCCATTATCAAAAGGAGACCACAAATGAATAAAGTTGAATTGCTCGCTCCCGCGGGAGACCTTGAAAAATTGAAATATGCCATCGCATACGGTGCCGACGCCGTTTACATTGGGGGCCAGACATTCGGCCTCAGGGCGGCAGCCAAAAACTTTTCGCTCGATGAAATGGAAGAGGGCATAGTGTTCGCTCACGAAAGAGGCTGCAAGGTCTATGCAACCCTCAACATAATTCCCCACAACGAAGATCTTAAAGAACTGCCCGAATACCTGTCAAGACTCGAGAAAATGAATATAGATGCGGTGATAGTCTCCGATCCAGGCACAATTTCCTACATCAGGAATAAACATCCCCAAATGGAAATACATTTAAGCACACAGGCTAACACTACAAATTACCTGAGCGCAGTTTTCTGGCGCGGCCAGGGAATCCCGAGGATAGTCCTTGCCCGCGAGCTGTCCTTTGCAGAAATCAAAGAAACCATTAAAAAAAGCCCGTCAACCCTTGAGTTCGAAATGTTCGTGCACGGGGCAATGTGCATATCCTACTCGGGAAGATGCCTCCTTAGCAATTATCTGGCAAACCGCGATGCCAACAGGGGAGAATGCGCACACCCCTGCAGATGGAAATACCAACTCGTTGAAGAAAAGCGGCAAGGAGAATACTTTCCTGTTTCCGAAGACGAAAAAGGAACTTACTTTTTCAATTCAAAGGACCTCTGCCTAATAGGGGACATCAAGGAAATAATTGAATCTGGAGTGGGCAGCCTTAAGATCGAGGGGCGGATGAAAAGCCTATATTATGTAGCGAACGTAGTTAGGGCCTACCGCGAGGCGATAGACAGCTATTATGCTGACAAAGAGCAATATTCATACAATCCCAAATGGCTTGACGAGCTTAAAAAATCAAGCCACCGTCAGTATGAAAGAGGTTTTTATGACGGAAGGCCCGATGGAAATGCCCAAATATACGATACCGCATCATATGAGAGACCATACGACTTCATTGGAGCCGTAAAAACATATGATGAAAATACAAAGCTCGCCGAAATAGAGCAGCGGAACAAATTTGTGATAGGAGATGTGATAGAGGTGATGCAGCCGGGTTTCAAGTCATTCACACAAAAAGTTTCAGCCCTTTATGACTCTGAGATGAACCCCGTTTCCTGCGCCCCCCATCCAAAGCAAAAACTGTTTTTGCTTATGGACCAGCCTGTAAAAGCATTCGACATACTTCGTAAAAAGAGGGAGGAAAATTGAAATGAAAAGAGCTGTTGTGGTAGGCATAACGGGAGGCACCGGTTCGGGCAAAAGCACAGTAGCCAAAGAAATATTCAAGTCCCTTCCCGAAAAAAACATACTCATAATACAACAGGACGCGTACTACAAGAAGCAAAGCCATCTTTCAATGGAAAAAAGGATAAAGACCAATTACGACCACCCCTTGGCATTTGACACAGAACTCCTGATTGACCATTTGAACAAACTCATATCATTTCAACCCATCGAAAAACCAATTTACGATTTTTCCATACACGACAGGAAAAATGAGACCGTGAGAGTAGAGCCAAGGGAGATAATAATACTCGAAGGCATAATGCTGCTAGAGGATTCTCGCCTAAGGAACCTCCTGGATATAAAAATTTTCGTAGATACGGACCCCGATGTCAGAATTCTAAGAAGAATAAAAAGGGATATTAGGGACAGGGGTCGAACTTTAGAATCAGTGGTAAAACAGTACCTTTCTACTGTAAAGCCGGCGCACAATCAATTCATAGAACCCACCAAGAAATACGCCGACATAATTATTCCCGAGGGAGGCTACAACAAGGTTGCTATAGACATAATGGCGGCAAAGGTCCGCTCGGTTGTATCAGACGCAGAAAACAGTTGACTTTAATTCAATTATTTTGAAATTATATCTTATTTATGGCATAATCTATTTATTCAACATCGAATCGGAGGATTTGCAATGATAAGGAAAAATGTCCGTTTGGGAGATTTGCTTCTGCAAATCGGTAAAATAACCGAGGAGCAATTAACCGAAGCAATCGAACTTCAAAGAACAAGCAAAAAGAGGATTGGTGAAATCCTTGTGGATATGGGCTACCTGAAAGGCAAGGAAATGAACGAGGTTCTCGAGTACCAGCTGGGAATCCCCCACATCGACCTCGAAAGGCATTACATAGAGCCCGAAATCCCCCACATGCTTGACGAGTCTTTCGCAAGGGAAAACATACTCATTCCCGTAAAAATAGAGGACGATGAACTAACAGTCGCAATGGACGACCCTTTCAACATAATTGCCATAAACGACATGCAAAAGATGACATCCCTTAAAGTCAAGCCTGTGATTAGCACGAGGCAGGACATTTTAAACGCAATAGGAAAACACTACGGCGAAAAGGATGTCGAAAAAGCCGTCGAGGAATTCAAGCGCGAATACGAAATAAACCAGGATGATGTGGACAGCAATCTTATCAATGAAATAAACAACGCTCCAATAGTTAGGCTTGTCAATTCCATAATACTTCAGGCGGTTCAGCAAAAGGCAAGCGACATACATATAGAGCCCGGAGACGGCATCCTAAGGATAAGATACCGAGTAGACGGAGACCTCCGCGAAGTCATGAAGCCCTCCAAGCAAACCCACGGAGCAATAGTGGCCCGGATAAAGATAATGGCCAACATGAACATAGCCGAGAGGCGAATCCCCCAGGACGGAAGAATAGAGTTCAAACTTGACAATTTTGAATACGATCTTCGAATATCGTCGACTCCTACCATTTACGGAGAAAAGATTGTAATAAGGATACTCGACAGGACAAATTTCCTAAAGGACAAAACAGAGCTGGGCTTTACCGAAAGCAACATGAAACTTTTTGAAAAAATAATCCGCTCAAACAACGGAATAATTCTTTTGACTGGACCTACCGGAAGCGGAAAAAGCACAACCCTTTACACCATGCTAGCTGAAATAAACGACATCAAGAGAAACATACTCACAATAGAGGACCCTGTGGAATACAAGGTGAACGGCATAAACCAGATGCAGGTTAACACAAAAGCAGGCCTTTCCTTCGCAACGGGATTGCGCTCAATGCTCAGGCAGGACCCGGACATAATTATGGTAGGTGAAATACGAGACTCAGAAACAGCCGAAATAGCAATAAGGGCGGCAATAACAGGACACCTTGTCCTTTCAACCCTTCACACAAACAGCGCTTCAGCTACAATCGACAGGCTGATTGACATGGGAATAGCCCCCTATCTTGTTTCTTCCTCACTATCGGGCATAATAGCGCAGCGCCTGGTCAAGGTGATTTGCCCCATGTGCAAGGAAGAATACACCCCCGACGAGGTGGAGCTTGACATTCTTGGCTTGCCTAAGGACAGAGAAACAGTATTGTACCGGGGAAAAGGATGTTCATACTGTTCCGAAACGGGATACAGGGGAAGAACCGCCATACACGAGATACTCATTCTTGACAGGAGGATACGAAACATGGTCAACCGCTCTTCCGGAACAGAAGATATAAAGGACTACGCTCTATCTTCCGGAATGACTGCTCTAAAGGACAACGCGCTTGAGCTTGTTCTCTCAGGGACAACAACAGTGGACGAATACACCAAAGTAGCTTATTCGATTGGGGGATGATTAAATGATTGATTTGGGAAGACTCTTCGACGAGGCGTATGGAATAAACGCCTCCGACATACATATAACTGTCGGTGTCAAACCAATACTCAGAGTCAACGGAGAACTTGTTCCTGCGGATTCTTTCGATGTTCTAGCTCCAAAGGACACGGAGGAAATTGCCATGCACCTGATGGATGAATACGAAAAAAACGTTCTGGGTGAAATGGGAGAAGTAGATTTCTCATACTCTCTTAAACAAAAGGGGCGTTTCCGAATAAACGCTTACAGGCAGAGGGGAAGCATTTCTATAGCAATAAGGCCAATTCCTTTTGAAACACCAAGCCTGGACACTCTAATGCTGCCCGAGGTGCTTAAGAAAATGGCCATGAAGGACAGGGGCCTCTTCCTTGTTACGGGCCCGACCGGTTCGGGAAAATCATCCACTCTTGCCTCAATGATAAACTACATAAACAACAATAAGACTGCACACATAATAACTCTCGAGGATCCTATCGAGTTTCTACACAAGCACAGCCGCAGCATAATAGACCAGCGGGAAATAGGGAACGACAGCCGAACATTCGCGGGCGCTCTCAGGGGGGCGCTAAGGCAGGATCCCGACATAATACTAGTCGGAGAGATGCGTGACCTCGAAACAATCCAAATAGCAATAACCGCGGCCGAAACAGGCCACCTTGTGCTTTCAAGCCTTCACACAAACGGAGCTGCCGCAACGGTGGAACGGATAATAGACGTTTTTCCTCCTTCGCAGCAGCAGCAGATAAAGGTCCAGCTTTCAAATGTTTTAAACGGGGTAATGTCCCAGCAGCTCCTGAGGCGGTCGGACAACCATGGAAGGGTGGCCGCATGTGAAATAATGGTTGGAAACAAGGCTGTCCACAACAACATAAGAGAAGGAAAGACCCACCAGATAATGAGCAGCATACAGACCGGAAGCGCAGACGGAATGATAAGCATGGACAACTACATAGTGAATCTTTACAAAAAAAGGCTCATTTCATACGATGAGGCATTGGCTCGCTGCATAGACAAGAGGGCACTGAACATTTATACATAAGGGGGTCCCCATGCCAAACTACACTTACACCGGAAGAACATTGTCGGGAGAAGCCGCAAAAGGAACAATTGCCGCAACTTCTATCGACAACGCATCCAATCTTTTAAGAAAAAAGAACATATACCCTATAAAGATACTGCCCGAAAAAAAAGGTTCTATGAATCTGGACTCTTTTTTCTCTCCAAGGGTAAAATCAAAGGACCTTTCACTCTTCTGCAGACAGTTCTTCGCCATGCTCGACGCGGGAATACCCCTGGTTGAATCCATCGACCTGCTTAAGAGGCAGACAGGCAACAAGCGGCTCAAGGCCGCGATTGAAAACCTTTTCGAGGATGTGCAAAAGGGAAGCCTGCTTTCACATTCAATGAAAAAGGAGCCGGAAGTATTCCCAGAGATACTCGTGTACATGGTCGAGACCGGGGAGATATCCGGTCAGCTTGACATTGTAATGGGAAGGATGGCGGATCATTTCGACAAGGAGACAAAGCTTAGGACCAAAGTCCACAATGCCATGCTTTATCCTGTCATAGTCTGCTTTGTGGCCCTCTGCGTAATTTGGTTCCTGCTTACCTATGTGCTGCCAAGCTTCGTAGACATGTTTTCGGGCTTCGGAGCCACGCTGCCCCTACCCACCAGGATTCTTTTAGCTGTAAGCTCAGCATTCCGGCATTACTGGTACATTTTGTTCGGTTCGATAGCAGCTGCGGCATTCATGTTCAAAAGATACTACGCAACCGAAAATGGCCGCTACAAGATAGACGAATTAAAGCTCAAAATCCCCGTTTTCGGAGATGTCAACAGGAAGGTTGCAACAAGCCGTTTCTCGCGAACCCTTTCAAGC
>Ga0209936_1001869_pt1 | contig 10774 bp, 7 predicted proteins | sample SalPonR1_A_D1_MG_FD_185694 | JGI IMG/M metagenome (GOLD analysis project Ga0209936, IMG submission 185694) | Salt pond soil microbial communities from South San Francisco under conditions of wetland restoration - Salt Pond MetaG R1_A_D1_MG... ... | reverse complement strand
ATTTCATCTTTAACTTTGTCAATCAATATTATGCTGCTATTACCCTTTTCTACCAATTGGTTCCAAAATCCAGGAGCTATATCAAAGGGATAGTATTTTCTACTTGCAGTAATAAAAATATTTGAATCAACAGCATATTTTCTAGTCATAGTTGATCATATCCTCTTTTATTTTATCGTAAGTTTTCCCCTTGATTCCTCCTAGTAACTCAAAAGCATAAGTATAAGTTATTTCTCCGGATTCAACTTCATTAATCACAGACTCTTTAAAGCTTTTACTTATTCTTGTATTATAGGTATTGTAAAAATCTCCGCCTCCATTATTATCCTTTATATCAAATTCTTTGATTGCTTTTTCTCTAACTATATTTACTATCTTATTATCAATAAAAGTTAAATTATTTAATCTTATAGCTAAAGCTAAACTACTTACTTTCATTAACTTACTTATTTCTATTATTTGATCTACTTTATTCTTTTTGTTATCCCATAGTTCTTCTATATGTTTTTTTGGCATTAAAAATTCTGCTGTCATTTTGTTTATATATTTTTCATTCTCTAGATTTATATCTTTTTCTTCAGAAACTATTATATCTTCTTTTTCTAATAAAATATGAAAATATTCGTGAATTAAAGAAAATATTTTTCCGCCTAGAGAATCATTATTGTTTATAAATATTAATGGAGCGATATCATCATAAAGCATAAATGCTCTAAATTCATTTATATCTAATTTTCTGTGAGTATTCATACCAACTACTCCATTTTTCATTGTTAGTATACCTTTGTCTTCAAACTTATTTCGTATTAGCTTGAAAGCTTCACTATGTTTTTTAAATTTTTTATACCAGTATTCATTTAATTCAATTAACTCTTTTGCAAATTTTACATCTCTTTCTATATTATCCTTTTTATTTACAGTAAATTGATTTATTATCTCTAATTTATCCCAACCAAGTTTCTTTCTATAATCACTTATCCAAGTTTTTTTGCTGTCCATTTCTATTATAGTATCTTTAAGATTTTTACTTATATCAGGAATTTTATTATTTATAGATCTAAATTCAGTTTCTAAAACATTTTCTTTAGGAGGGTTTTCCAAAAAAAAGTAACCAAAAGATATCTTTAAAAAGTTAGCAAGTTTTTCTAACTGCTTAAAAGTAGGTTTTTCAATACCATTTATCCATTTTTCTATTTTAGGATATTTATTTAGGATTTCTTCATCTTCTTTCTGAGATTCTTTAATTGCCCATAACCATACATCTTTCTTAACATCTATTCTCAAAGCACTCAATTGAAATCCTCCCTTCCTGTAAAATTTTCTTCCATCTTTATTATAGCATAAATTTTTATGGATTTATCATTAAATAAAAATCCTATAATGACAAATTGAATATCATTATTCTACTTATCATTGCTGATTTTTTCTTTAATTGGTATCCATTTTTTATTATTGATGGATGCCTTTTGTAATTCTAATTAAATCTACTTCTTTATTAATTTTTCAAGCAAGTCAGTGTAATTAAAAATTCTATCAATTTTTTCTTTTAGTCCTATCTGGTTTATGATTTGACATTCAATAATTCTTAGGAAGAATGGTTTAGTTTTTTGTATTTTTATACCTTTTTTATCAATCTTTATTTTTGTACCTGGCCATAGCAATACTTCATATTCTTTCAATAGAGAGTATCTGTTTATATGCTTTATTGGTATACCAATTGTTCCTTTCGGTACTTTAATTCTCAATAAACAGTTATAACCATTATCACTGATTAATTTTTCTAAAGATTCATTCTCAGGTATCAAAGTTGTGCTCATAAAACCTTTTTCATTATATGTTTTAGCATTAAATTTGTTTTTCTTGAGAAGGTATTTTAAATTACTATATTTCATATATCTATAAACAATAATATTTTCTTTTAATCTATATTTAGAAAATCTATTGATGAAATTATCTAATTCTTCTTTGGATTCTTCATCTAGAGATATTTGTCCTCTTAAAAATTTATTATATAATTTATAATTTCCTCCACCGTATGAATAAATTAAATCTAGTTCTTCTTTAGAAAATTCGTTCTTATCATAAAATGAGTCTATCCAGTTTTGAGCTTCTTTTTCAGTTTTAAATTCTTTATAGTTTTCCATTTTATATCCCATTAACTTTATTTCAATTTTTAATTTTCATCATCATATCGTAATGCTGACTTTGATTGTTATTGTAGAAGATTTTTTTAAATATTTCTAGATAAATTTCTATATCTTGAGTATCTAAGCATACAAAAAGGTCATCATAAACATCATGGGATTGATCATTAATAAATGAAATTAATGATTTACAAACATGTTTTTCTTTACCTTTAAAATCATTAATGCACTTTTCATAATCAACGCCTCCAATAATTTTAAAATAATACTCAAGTATCCTTCTCAATGTATTAAAGACTGTTGAGTTAGGTAAATCTTTAGGAGTTCTAACTTCTTCCCACAATAGTTCGTAAGATGACTTAATTGGGCATTTTTTATATAAAACTATTTCTGTTGCTTTTTTATTCTTTTTTAAAATCCAATATGCCATTTGTGAAGAAGGATTTTTTCCTGCCCCTAAAAAGGTAACTTCTTTATAAAAATATATATTATGTGTAAGTATAATAACTTGTTTTATTCCATTTTTATCTTTATTACAATCAGTAATCAAATTTTTTACTAAAGTATTTACTATAAAAAGTACATTACTATCTAAACTAGAAATAGGATCATCAATTACTATTACTTTATTTTTCCCAATTCCAGTTGATTTTTTGCTTCCATATATAAAATTGTAAAAATATAAGAACGTAATAAACCTATATTCTCCTTCACTCAATGTTTTTTTTGCATTATTACCATCTGGTCTTATAATTTTATATGTACCTTTTTCTTCTTTATTTTCTGCTATCTCAAAATTATTAAATCCAAATTGTTTAATTATTTTATTTATTTTTACTACAGTTGGTTTTACACTAGTTAACTTTAATTCTTTGGAAGTAATTTCTTTTTCAATATTATTGTATCCTTCTTTTGTATTCTCTAATTGATCGACTATAGATTTAATTGCTTTATCTAATCCTCTATTTTGCTTTTTAAATTGTTGTATTTGTACTGATGCATTATTACATATATTATCCCAAATCATTTCTTTACATTTTTCTTTTTCCTGGGTTTCATTCTCTACTTCTTTGTTGTTCTTTTTTATTTTCTTGTTTAGCATTTCTATTTCTATATTCAAAGATTCAATATTCTTTTTTATATCAATTAAATTAATTGTCTTTGAAGGATTTTCGATTTTTTCTTTTATTAATTCATTGTTTTTATTTAGATTTATTAAAAGTCTATCTTTATTATCAAATATATTATCTAAATCAAAATTTTCCGAATAATTATCTTTTATATTTTCTATTTTTATTTTAATCGACTTTATTACTTCACCATAATCTTTTTGATAATTTTTAAGATTATCTATTTCTTTTTTATATAAATCATCAAAATAATCTAATAATTGTTTTTTAAAATTATTTGGTAATTCTTGTTGGCAAAACGGACAGGTATCATTTGATTTTTCTAGATAGTCTTGACCTTTTCTAACCCAGTCACTATTATTTAAAAACTCTATGAATTCGCCTATTTGAGAATCCTTACTTCCTACTATTCTTTTTTCCATTATACTATCTTCATATAACAATTTCACATCATCATTTTTTATTTCTTCAATTTCATTATATAAAACATTTTCTTTTGAAAATACTGTTTTATATTTTTCTTCAATTTCTTCAATATTTATAATTTTTTTCTTTGAATTATAAGTTTTAAATTCGTATAAAAGTTTCTCTGCAAATACTTTTTTACTACCTCTTACACCTTCTAAGGCATCAGGAAATTTCTCTCCATATTCCTTTTGAAATACCCACAAGTTTTCTTCAATGTTTTCCTTTAATTTTTCTTTCTCTATCTTTTTAGACTCAATTTGTTTCTTTTTTGATACTATTTCATCTCTTAATTTTGATTGTTCAATTCTTTTTTCTTCAACTTCTTTTCTGATTTCAGTGGATTCTTCTCCAAGAGTAAATATGCCTTTAATAGTTTCAGTGAAATTTTCATCTACAAAATCCTTATTATAAACTAAAATTTCACTATCCCCACTATTATTATAACTACAATTATCTCCAGAAATCTTTCCGGATAGAATTCTTGAAATAGTAGTTTTACCGCTACCATTACTACCATATATATAATTAATTTTTTTAGGTTCAATCTCAACTGGTTCTTTAAATGATGCAATGCTCTTTAGAGCTATTTTATTAATCAATATTACCTCCTATGGTCCTCTATTACTATATAGCAGATCTTTATGTGTTCTTCTATTTATTATTATTTAACCAACAACATCCCAAGGTGTTATTAATCCAAGCAACTTCTCATCTTCTTCTCCGTTTTCTGTAATAAATATTGCTGATATTCTTTTCTTATTCTCAAACTCTTTCCTGAATATTTCTTCTACTTCCAAAACAGTAGTATCCCTTGAAACAAATTTAAATGTTTCACTTTGGTGTTTTTCTATAGGTATATAGTTAATAAAATCTTTTATCTTCATTTTATCTTCAAACAATGCAATATCTTTATCTGCAAAAAATGTAAATACTGTATTTTCACTAAATACACCTATCATCTTATACTCATCTATAACAGGTACGTGAGTAAATATATTTTTATTCATTTCTTTCATCACTTCTAAAGCATTATCATCTAAGGTAGTAGTAAATACATCTTGTTTTCTTATTGCTATTGAATCTAACGCTTTAGGTGGATTTAATACTCTATCTACTAAATCTTCATATTTATTTACAATTAAATCATGAGGTTCTGCTATAGGCTTTGCTTCTTTACTTTTAGGGTTATGCACTATAGCATTTCTAAGATTAGCATAACTTTTAAGATCATCTATATTATGCTTGAAATATATGTTACCTCTACCTTTCATGCTATTTAATAGTTTTGTATGGCTTACATAATTTTCCTCTTGTAATTCTTTTCTCATATATTCATCTATTCTATTATAAGTATTTAAAAATTTATCCGCATTAGTCATTGTATGCCCCCTATATCAATTTAATTTTTAATTAATTCTTCTAGTGAATTTAAGTATTCAAAGATTCTATCAATTTTTTCTACTATTCTTTTTTGTTCATTTAATGGTGGTATCGTTATTAAATAATTTTCTATAAACCCCTTACTAATTCTTTGTTGTCCAGCTGTTCCAGTAAATGTATTTATACCTTCATTAATAAATTTATCGGTTTTTGCTAGATATAATATATATTTAGGTAAAATAGTCTGGTTAACAATTCTTACTACATGTAACTCTGTAGTGCCTGCTCCAATAGAATTTACTAAATTTTTCATAATAGCAGATTTTTTATTTTCAAAACATGGAGTTATCTTAGCAATTACAACATCATTTTCAGAAAAATGTGTGTATCCTTTTTTAATTTCTTTCCATAATTTAACTTCATAATCCACTTTATTATTATATCCTTCATCTATTAGATTCATAGGTATAAATGAAGCTTTCTTGTTGTCATTTATTTTATTTCTAGGATTTATTATTGTCACTTCTCCCAACCTAACCCACTCCCAATTTTCAGGAATATCAAAAGGCTTCTCTTCCTCTTTAATCGGTGGTAGTTTTTTAGGCTTTCTTATTTTTCCTTCTTTGTACATTTTTTTCTTCTCTGCTTCTATCTTTTTAAGTAGTTCTGATGCTGGTTCGTCATTTGGATCCTGGTCTACAAGTTTACCCTGTATTGCATCTTGTAAAACTTTATTTCTTGTAATGTCAATGGTTTCTAGTAACTTTTCCTTATCAGAATCTAAATTTTCTATTAATTTAAATAGTTCATCAATTTTCTCTACAATTCTTTTTTGTTCTTGTACTGACATGATTGGAATATATAAACTTAATAGTTCTTCTTGCCTTATACCTTTAACTGTAGTTCCAGTACCTACTATTTTTAAGTATTTATAAAAATAATAAAATAATTTTTTATTGAAATTTGATGTTAGTTTAATTCCTTTTAGATCTTGATTGATTGCAACATCTATCTTACTTATTACTATTCTACCTACCCCCATTCTAGTAGAAATTATGAAATCATTTTTATTTACAATTTTACTGGAAGAATTTTTTAATCCTTCTACTGTTATAAAATCTTTTGTGGTTTCTAGATACATATCTGATTCACTTATATCTTTAACACTAGCCCAATTTATTTCTCCATTCCAATAGCTTCCATTTGATTTGCTAGGAGTTCCTCCCCCATAAATTTCATTAATTATTTCTCCCAACCTACCCCATTCCCAACTTTCAGGAATATCAAAAGGCTTTTCTTCTTCTTTTATAGGTGTTAGTTTTTTTGGCTTCCTTATTTTTCCTTCTTTGTATAATTTTTTCTTTTCTGCTTCGATTTTTTTAAGTAGTTCTGATGCTGGTTCGTGATTTGGGTCTTGTTCTACAAGTTTTCCCTTAATAGCAAGTTGAAGTATTTTGTCTTTTAGTTTTTGAGTGTCCATCTTATTCTTCAACTCCTTCAAGTTCTTCCATGAGTTTTTTTATGGTTTCTTGTATGCTTTTTGCTTTTTCATCCATAGTATGAAGCAGTTCAACCAGCTTGTATTCTTTTTTTTCTTTTCCATTGTTTGGGTTTTTAAAATCAAGGTTATAATTAGCTTCTTTTATTTTATCTAAGTCTATTGAATAAGCATTTTTGTCTTCTTTATCTCTATTATCCCACCATTCTCTTACTCCATCTAAATGGCTATCTTTTAATGGTTTAGTCTTTGTGAATCCGTTTTTAAGGTAATCAGGTAGTGGTACCTGGTAGTAGTCAACTTTTTTAGTTGGATTTGTATTATCAAAAAATAGTAAATTTGTACTAATTGATGTATATGGTGCAAAAGCTCCACTTGGTATCCTTACTATGGTATGTAGATTGAATTCTTTTAGTAATTTTTCTTTTATAGCTATCTTTGAATTGTCGTCTCCAAATAAAAATCCATCTGGAAGTATAACTCCGACTCTTCCATCCTGTTTTAGTCTATACATTATCAAGGTCATAAATAAATCTGCTGTTTCTGATGTTCTGAATTCTGTAGGGAAGTTTATCTGTACTGATTTTTCTTCTGTTCCTCCAAAAGGTGGATTCATAGCTATGAGGTCAAACTTATCTTTTTCTCTATAGTCTCTAACATTTGTAGTTAGAGAATTATCTCTTAATATGTTCGGCGTGTCTATTTCGTGAAGTAGTAAGTTTGTCATGCATAAAAGGTGAGGCATAGGTTTTTTCTCTATACCGAAGATTGATGCTTTTATTGTTTTAACTTCATCTGTATTATGTTTATCAACATCTAAGTATTTTAAATATGAAACTAAAAATCCTCCTGTGCCACAGGCAAAGTCGGCGATAGATTCTCCTACTTTAGGTTGTAATTTCTCGATTATAAAATCCGTTAAAGGTCTAGGTGAATAATACTCACCTGCATTACCGGCACTTTGTAAGTCCTTAAGTATATTTTCATAAATATCATTAAATGCATGTCTTTCTTGATAATCTTCAAAGTCAATTTCGTTTAATTTATTTATAACTTTTCTAAGTAGGGTTCCGGATTTCATGTAGTTGTAGCTGTCATCAAATACAGCTTTGACTATCATTCCTCTTTTATCAGTACTTTCGTCTATCTCTAGTTCTTTTAACTGCTTAAATAGCTTTTCATTAACGAAATCTAGTAGCTCATCTCCTGTAATGCCTTCTGGATCTTCCGCCCAATTTCTCCATCTTAGTTCTTCGGGTATTATTGAGGTGTATTCTGTATCAAAAATCTCCCATTCACTTTCTTTTGCATCATATACTTTTAGAAACAACATCCAAACGAGTTGTGATATTCTTTGTGCATCTCCATCTACACCAGAATCCTGTCTCATAGTGTCTTGAATTGATTTGATTAGTGATTTTATAGTCATTTAAACTCTCCTTATTTTATTTATGCATACAGTTCTTTTTCTAGTTCTTTTACAGTATCTAAATATTTTTCTCTTCCACCAAATTCTTTTACTATTTTTGTTACTGGTGCTATTTTATTGAATGGATCTAATTTTAATACTTCTATATTTTCTATTTCTTTTATTCCTTCATTCTTATACTTATCAAGTAATGCTTCCAGTACTTGTTTTGCAGTATCTGAATATTTACCAAAGTAGTTTCTTTTGACTACATTATCTGCCCTTTCTTTTCTTGTTAGAGGTTTTTGATCAAAGGCAAGATGAAGTATAAGATCAAAGTCATCTAAATCTTTATCTATTTCTTCTCTTACTTCTTCTAAAAATACCCCATGTTCTTTAAGCTCTTCAATAATTGCAGTTTTTCTATCTTCTTTCTTCCATTTTTTTATGAATTCATCTAGGTCGGCATACTCTTTTTTTAGATTTTTCTTGGTATAATCTACAAGTGATTCAGTAACTAATTTGCCATCTGTGTCGTAATATTGGACTATTTCATTAATTATTTTTACTTCTACATTATCTACATAATATTTAATTCTACCAGGTTCGTCATCTCCTCCATAGGTTCCAAATGGTGGATCTGCTATTATCCCTTCTCCAGTGCCTCCCTCAGGAGGTTCTTCTGGCTCTGGTGGATTAACTGTATCTCCTGTCCCTGGTTCATAAATAACGACTGGTTCACCATCAAATTTAGGATCTGCAAAATGTCTGGTAACTCCTCTAAAGTCCATTATAGTAAAATAGTATTTGCCGTAATCTTCTCTTATCCTTGTTCCTCTTCCTATCATTTGCTTGAATTTAGTCATACTGTTAATCACACTATCTATGACTATAAGTTTACAGGTTTGTGCATCTACTCCTGTAGTTAGGAGCATGCTAGTTGTAACTATAGTTGGATATTTTGTAGCAGGATCTATAAAGTTATCAAGCTGTGCTTTTCCTTCAGGATTATCTCCCGTTATTCTCATTACGTATTTACTGTTTTCTTTTACAAGATCAGAGTTCTCATTTACTAAAGCTTGTCTCATTTTTTCAGCATGTTCTATATCAACACAAAATACGATAGTTTTACTATATCTATCGCTGTTTTTCAAAAATTCAGTTATTTTCTTAGCCACTATTTTTATACGATTTTCTAGGATTAAATTCCTATCAAAGTCTGATACATTATATTCTCTATCTTCTATTAGATTTCCATATTTATCAAGTTGTCCTTTAGTAGGTCTAAATCCCAATAGATCTTTATCTAAAGCTATTCTTACAACTTTATATGGTGCTAAAAATCCATCTTCAATTCCTTGTTTTAAAGAATAGGTATACACTGGATCATCAAAATATGTAGAAGTTGATACGTCTTTAGTTTCTTTAGGTGTAGCCGTAAGCCCTATTTGGGTAGCATTAGTAAAATATTCTAATACTTCTCTCCACATAGAGTCTTCTTTTGCTGAACCTCTATGACACTCGTCTATTATGATTAGGTCGAAAAAGTCAGGACTAAATTCCTTATAGATATTTTGCCAGTCTTCGCTTCCGGTCATACTTTGATATAAGGCTAGGTATATCTCGTGAGCTTTATCAACGTCTTTTCTGTTTAGCTTGACCATTTTATCATCAAAATGTTTAAAGTCGTTACCCATCGTCTGATCAACTAATATATTCCTGTCTGCAAGGAAAAGAATTCTTTTTTTAACTCTTGCTTTCCATAATCTATATATTATTTGAAATGCAGTATATGTTTTTCCAGTACCAGTTGCCATTACAAGAAGTAATCTATCTTGACCTTTTGCTATGGCTTCTATAGCTTTGTTTATAGCAACTCTTTGATAGTATCTTGGAGTCTTTCCTCCCATTTTAAAAAAGTAGTCTTCTTTTACTATTTTTTCTTCTTTTGGTTCTAGGCCTTTTCCTTTTCTAAATCTATCCCAAAGCTTATCGGGACTTGGAAATTCATCCAAGCTTATTTCTGTTTCTTTACCTGTAAATGAATCATGCTCCAAAAATCCATCACCGTTAGAGCTGTAAATAAAGGGTATATCTAATACTTCTCCGTAAGCTATTGCCTGCTGCATTCCATCTCCTATGGTGTGTTTATTATCTTTAGCTTCAATTATACATAAAGGTATGTTTGGCTTGTAATTTAATATATAATCCGCCCTTTTCCCCTTATTTCTTGAAGTAAGTTTTCCTCTTACTACAATTTTCCCGTCGGTGAAGTATTTTTCGAAACTCACCTGTCTTTTTATATCCCATCCGGCCTCTTTTATTGCTGGTGTTATGTATTTTACCTTGATATCTTCTTCTGTCATAGATTTTTTATCAAGATCCATTATCCCAACTCCCTTTTTAACATTTAAAAACAAAGGCTCAAATATTTTAGATAAATATTTGAGCCTAGTTTTTTTATTTATCCTTGTTATGAACTATTATAATACTTAATCTTAATTCATTCAAGGAATCTGGGTATAAATTGTTTTTTTTTATCTTACAGGGCACACACCGCTGTCGCAGCTTTCATCTCCTATATCGAATTGTGTCTGAACTTTTTCATACTTGTTAAGCAATGAAGGTATGAAAGGCTTCATTACCTTAACTCTCTTCTCATATTCTTTCTTATCTATTTGTTCGTAGGGTAGTAGGTCGTAGAAGTTATCATCTAATGATAGGAATGAAAGTGCAACAACTTCAT
>Ga0209936_1001868_pt1 | contig 10783 bp, 8 predicted proteins | sample SalPonR1_A_D1_MG_FD_185694 | JGI IMG/M metagenome (GOLD analysis project Ga0209936, IMG submission 185694) | Salt pond soil microbial communities from South San Francisco under conditions of wetland restoration - Salt Pond MetaG R1_A_D1_MG... ... | reverse complement strand
TAAATGTAAAAGAAGAGACCTTGGAAAAATATGGTGCTGTTAGTAGCCAAACAGCTGAAGAAATGGCAAAAGGAGCAGCCTTGGCTGCAGAAACAGATATAGGTCTTGCTGTTACTGGTATAGCTGGTCCAGAGGGTGGAACTCACGAAAAGCCAGTAGGACTAGTTTATATAGCAATTTATCATAAAGGCAAAACCCATGTAAGAGAAAGTAATTATCCTGGTGGGAGAAATATTATTAGAGAAAGATCAGCTAATTATTCATTTGATTTTTTAAAAAGAGAAATATTAAGTTAAAAAAATATATTTTTTATAGAAAACAGTAATTTATGTTTATTATTACTGTATAATAATATAGAATTTAAATAAAATTATAAGGAGGTAGGGTATTTACCCGGAATATTATGAGTAAAAATTTGAAAATAATACCTAGGTTCGACGTCTAAATAATCAAAAAGCTCTAAAAACATGTTATTACAACAAGTTTAGCAATATCTGCTTTTCACCCATTGGGTGAATAAAAAATTTAGACTATTTAATGTTTTTTGACTCTCATAATGGGTATAAATATAACAATAAATGTTGTATGAAAGGAGCCCGAATTATGATTAATAAACTTGATTTTAATGCGAAGAATCTAACTTCAAATGCAGGAATATTTTTACTTCTTGAAGAAGCAAGAAACATTGGCATTTTCGATATGATTGAAAATGATCTCAATTTTGATAACCAATCTACCAATAGAATCAAAATGAACCACATAAAGACAATGCTCTGTGGACATATTATTGGAATTGACAAATTAGAACGTCTTAAGTTACTTCAAAACGATCCATTGGTTAAGGAGTTTGACATATCAGTAAAAATGCCTAGTACCGTTTCAAGATTTCTAGGAAATTTTACATATAAGACGACGCAAATGTTCCGAGATATCAATTTCAATGTATTTAAAAAACTACTTTCTAAAAGTGGATTAAAGCAGGTTACAATAGACATTGATAGTAGTGTCATAAATGTAGAAGGTCATCAAGAAGGTCATCAAGAAGGTGCTACCAAAGGTTATAACCCTAAAAAAGTAGGAAATCGCTGTTACAATATTCAATTTGCTTTCTGTGATGAGCTTAAAGCATATATCACTGGATTTATAAGAAGTGGGAATACTTATACTTCAAATGGAGCTGCAGAAATGATTAAAAAAATTGTAGCTAACATAAAAACAGATGATTTAGAAATCTTATTCCGAATGGATAGTGGTTATTTTTATGAAGAGATTATTAGGACAATAGAATCTTTTAATTGCAAGTATTTGATTAAAGCTAAAGCCTATCCTACTCTCACTACAAAAGTGACAGATTCCAAGAAATGTTTTGTTGAAGGTGAAGAAGGCAGAGAGACAATAGAACTATTTACCCAATTAAATACTTGGGATAAAGAAAGAAGATTTGTGGTTTCACGTGTGCTTAAACTTGAAAAAGATAGATTTCAATTGTCGCTTTTACCTGATGCAGAGTACCACTATTTTTTCTTTATTACAAATACAGATTTGCCATCTGAAAAAGTAGTCATAACCTATGAAAAAAGAGGTAATGCGGAAAACTACATCAAAGAAGCCAAGTATGATATGTATGTAGGACATCTTATCTTAAAATCATTTTGGGCCAATGAAGCTGTATTTCAAATGATGATGCTCTCATACAACTTATTTTTGTTGTTTAAGTTTGATTTTTTAACTCCCATTGAATACAAGCAACAAATTAAGACTTTTCGCTTAAAGTATGTACTTCTTGCAGGAAAAATCATAAAAACTGCACGATCGGTAATCATGAAAATTTGTAAAAACTACCCTTATAGGGAAGTATATGAAACAGTTTGGTATAACCGTTCATAAATGATAGCTTACAATTATACTGCTAACATTAGCTTCGTAAAACGCTATGAGGTTTATTTACTATGGTGGTGGTTTGAGGGAACATATATTATTACAGAAAACTTAGACAAATTATTCAAAAGGAGGTTTATTTATGGTAGAATATAGTAATCGAAACTTAAATTCTTCGTAAATTTGATGAAATATAATTATGAATCAGTTTAACGCAGAATTTAGGATAATATATTAGTACAAAAATTTTTTAGGGGGATGTTATGTTTGATTTAAGAGATATACCTATTGATTCAAAAGATAAAGATTTGCTTGAAACAAACCAATATGCTGATGCAATATCAGAATTCATAAGAAGTTCCAATCCACCTTTAACTATATCTATTCAAGGCGAATGGGGTTGTGGAAAAACATCTCTTATGAAGATGATAGAATCAAATGTATGTGATAAAAATAAGGATATTAATTATGAAGGTATTTGGATTAATACATGGGAATTTTTTATTAAAAATGATTCTGTAAATGCATATGAGCAAATTATACTACAGATTTTAAGAGAAGTTACACGTAGAAATAAAAACGATTCACAAAGTTTTAAAGAAGATATAGTTGATTTAAAAGAGAATTTATCTAAGTATCTAAAAAATATTGCTAATATTTCTATGGATATTGCAGGAGTTAGTGATGAAACAAAGCAAGGTGCAATCGATATATTTAGTGATATTAATATCACTTCAATATCTAGACTAAGAAAATCCATAGAGAAAACAATTTCTAAGATGATTACTCAAAAAAATGATATTAGTAATAATGGATTTGTATTCTTTATAGATGACCTTGATAGAATAGACCCTGAAAAGGCTATTGAACTACTTGAAATTTTTAAAAATTTATTTGATATAGATTATTGTGTATTTATTTTAGCAATCGATTATGATGTTATAATTCGAGGGTTGCATAAAAAATATGGAGAGTACAATAAAAACAATGAAAGAGCCTTTAGAGCATATTTTGATAAATTAATTCAATTACCATTTTCAATGCCAACAAAAAATTATGATTCAAGTAATTTATTAATGGAGTCTCTTGAGAAGATTAAATACTTCAATAATCAAGATATAGACAATAATACATATAGACTCATGTCGAAATTTATAAAACTTACAATTCAAAATAATCCTAGGAGTTTTAAAAGGGTAGTTAATTCACTTCTTTTAAGTGACATTATTGATAAAATGAATAAAAAGGTTCTATTAAATGTTGATAGAAGGATTTTAAATTTTATCTTTGTTTCAATTCAAATTGGTTATCCTAAGATATATGGTTTTATGAATTCAAATGTAGATCTTTTATCAAAATATTATTTGGAAGGAAATAATGAATTTATTGATAAATTATCAACCGAATTTTCAGAAGACATGCATATTACAAAAAACATAGATGATATAATAAATGTTTTTGATTTAGCAAAGAATGTAGTATATGATAATAAAGAGTTGGAAGCAATACTTGAATTATCCTCTACGACAAATATTTGTGAAGATGCAAGCTCAGAAATTTTATTTAGTGGAAAAGATTATGATTCATCATCACAAACACAATATAAACAAGGAAACAGATTATTAAACAGTATTGCTATAAGACCAGACACAAGGATTTTAGATATAGGTTGTGGAAATGGGAAGACAACATTAGAATTATTTAAAAGAGCAAATAATATAAAAATAGATGCTTTCGATTATTCACATAGTCAAATAGAAGTTGCTAATTTAAATAGAGGAAAAGAAGATATAAGTGGAAAAGAAGTTAATTTTTATCAAATGGATGCATTAGACCTTGTCTCTAAATCAGAATACGATCTTATATTTAGCAATGCAGTACTGCATTGGATTTTAGATAGTAAAACTATGTATACAAAAATATTTAATGCTCTAAAGGATGATGGATCTATTGCAATACATCAAGGTGGTAAAGATTCTTATATAGGATTACATGATATAGTATGGGAAGCTATTTCAAATTTAAATTATGACAAATATTTTAAAAACTGGAAATGCCCACTATTTTATCCATCAAAATCAGAAATGGAAAAATTATTACAAGAAATTGGTTTTAAAAATATAAACATAAAAAGTGAAGAAAGTTATGGTTCAGAATATTCTGATCTAATAGATAATTTTGCTAATGCAACTTTACTTTCTTACTTAAATAAATGTAGTAATAAATTAGAAAAAGTTAAATTAGAAGATGAATATAGAAGACTAGCAAATCAAGATGAAAATTTAAATTTATATTCTCATAGATTATATATTTATGCTGATAAATAGGAGGTTGTTTTTTGGAAGTAATTTACCTTGATAAAATAATAAATAAAAATACTAATAAAGAATTGTTTGAGATATTAAAAGAATGCGATAATGAATTTTTTCCACCGCTATCCCATAGAAATCAATCTACTCAAATGAATTTACAAGATGATTCTGGAGAAATTAGTCTAGAAGGTCCCATTGAATATTTTAATGATATGATTTCACAGAAGTTTTTAATAGCAAAAGAAAAAAATAAAATAATAGGATTTATGACTTTCATAGATGATTATAAATCAGAGATATATAAAGATTTCATTAAAAAAGATGTTAATTTTTATATAACAACAATATGTGTATTAAAAAATCACAGAGGTAGAGGAATTTGTGGTAAATTTTATGATACTATAGAAAAACTAGCTTTAAATAATGAATGTAAGACTTATATATCAACAAGAACATGGTCGAAGAATATAAGTCATATCAACATACTTGCTAAAAGAGGTTATAAAAAAATAAAAACTATAGATAATGATAGAGGTGAAGGTATAGATACTATTTATTTCTTAAAAAACTCATAAAAAATAAAACCTGCTAAATCAACTTCTACAGTTGTAAATATTAGCAGGTTTTTTATTTTAAAGTTTTAAATATGTATAAAACATCTTGATTTTGGTTGATACCTATTAATTATCATAATAAAGAGTATCCAGATGATATAGAAGCTAAAATTATAGAAGTAGCTGGACACTTTGATAAAGAGAAAATGAAAGGAAAAAGGGATTTTTCTCTTCACACTGAATATAGCTATATGAATAGAAAATTTAATACTGACTTAATACAAAAATACAATACTATAGTTAAGTCAAATAAAAGAAATGTACCTCAGTTATGGTATTCAAAGGAATGGTCATTAGAATTCTATGATTTTATAAAGGAATTTACTCAAGGATCTAAACATTTAAAAATTGTAGAGATTCACCCACCTTTTTCTGATTACAGCGATATAGATAAATTCTTGGAAAACTTTAAATTCTTTGAAGAAAAAATGCAAAACTATAATTCAGAAGTTAAAATACTTATTGAAAATAGAAGCGGAACTAGATACTCGGGAGGTAAATTTATTATATCTGACATTAATCAAATAATTAATTTATCAAATAGACTAGATGCTTTAAATTCCAGTTTAAAAATTACTTTGGACATACCGCAGTTGTTTACAACACACAGGGTTAGCAAAAGTAAAGTTAATTTAATTCCTGAACTGTTCAAAAAAGTAAAAAGTGTTAGACATAACATTTCAGGTATACATCTTTGGGGAAAAAGAACCAGTTCAAAAGGCAGAAGAGTTGCTCATGTTGGAGATTTAAATACTTATTTTTTAGGAGATAAATTGACTAAAGAGATGTTTTTGAAAGAAATGCATAATACATTTGACGATGAAATAAAAAGATATTTCGTACCTGAAGTAAATAGCGGTAGTGAGGACTTAAAATCTATTGTGAATGATTTGAGAGATATAGGGTTTATTTTTATTTAAATTAAGGTATCGGAGGTTCTGAATGGAAGATTATTGTGAATATACTAGAGAAATAATTGAGAGATTTAATTTAACTGAAAGCATAACTGTAAAAGACTATTTAGACTATCCTAGAGAAGCCAGGGCTAAATTACCTAAAAACAGTGGAGTATATTTTGTAATACTACCTTACAATGATGATGATATATTTATTGATCCTGGAACTGGAGGTCACTATAAAGGAAAGGATCCAAATATTCGTATAAATGAACTTTTGAAAAGATTTGGTAAAAATGCCTATCCAGTTGACCAAACATCAATAGAAAAATACGTATGCCAAAAACTTTTGGAAAAAAATATTACAATAGCTACAGCTGAATCCTGTACAGGTGGATTGATAGCATCAAAACTAGTAGACTATCCTGGTATTTCAAAAGTTTTTAAAGAGGGATTTGTGACCTACAGTAATGAAGCTAAAATAAAAAGATTAAATGTAAAAGAAGAGACCTTGGAAAAATATGGTGCTGTTAGTATCCAAACAGCTAAAGAAATGGCAAAAGGAGCAGCCTTGGCTGCAGAAACAGATATAGGTCTTGCTGTTACTGGTATAGCTGGTCCAGAGGGTGGAACTCACGAAAAGCCAGTAGGATTAGTTTATATAGCAATTTATTATAAAGGCAAAACACATGTAAGAGAAAGTAATTATCCTGGTGGGAGAAATATTATTAGAGAAAGATCAGCTAATTATTCATTTGATTTTTTAAAAAGAGAAATATTAAGTTAAAAAAATAACAATTTTATAAAAAATAATGATTTATGTTTAACATTCATATATAATAGTGTAGAATTTAATAAAAAAAGGAGGTAGGGTTTTTAACCCGAAATATTATGAGTAAAAATTTGAAAATAATTATAGCAGTTGCTTTAATAGCAGTTGTAGCAGTGGGGGGATATTTTTTAACAAAAGATGAACCTTTCCAAGAAGCTGATGCTTTTGATATGATGAAAAATTACTATAAAGAAAGTATTAATATAACCTCTATGGATGAAGATGTTACTTTCTCAATAAGTATTGATAGTCAAGATCCAAATATTGCATCTTTTCAAGAAATACTGAATGAATTAGAATTTCAAATGAATATCAAAGAGGTTTTGGAACCATTAGCAGTTCAAATGGATTTAGAAGTTATGTATCAAGGAGAAGAATCTTTGAGCCTAAATATGTTTATTGATGATGAAAAGAGGGTGTGCGATGTTCCTTTCGTATATGATAGAGCTTTTTATATGACCTATGAAGATTACAACGAATTCATGGAAAACCAGGGTTTATCCGGCGAAGGTATTGAAGGTATTGAAGGAATTGAGAATTTAGATTTTGAAAAATACGAGAATATAATGAGAGAAAATCTTGATGGTATTTTGATAAAAGGTGACAAGGTTGATTTAATATTAAATAAGAATGAAGAAGATACAATTGAATGTCAGGAATTATTGCTAACATTTAATGATAAACAAGCACTAGATTTTCTTATTCCTTTGTTTAAAGAGGCAAAAGATGATGAAGCTATGAAAAACCTAATTATTGCTAAGGCGGAGATATATGTAGATTTTATGAAATCTTTTTACAGTGACGATTTTTATGAGACTGCTGGAATAGAAAATCCTTATGCTGAATTTGATGAAGCAATTAGTGATATTGAAACCAATTACAGTCAGGGTATAGAAGATGCAATTGTAGAACTTGAAAAAATAAAAGCAGAAGAACACCAGTATTTTACAACTATAAATAAAATAGGGATAGATAAAAACGGTATGATGAGATACTGGAATATGGACCTTACATTATATCCTGAAAAAATCCCAGAAGACCAATATGGTGTTGATATAGCAAAAATAACTTTTAATATGGAAACAGTAGTAAATTCTGTTAATGAAGATGTGCAATTTAGAGATTATTCTAAAATAGCAGAAGAAGGAGAAAACTTAAGTCCAATTATAAACAATTTTGAAAGCCAAGAATCACAGGCATTAATGATGCAGATTTATGGAAAACTAATGCAGGAAGTCGGATCTAACCCATTATTTCAAAGAATAGCAGAAGAGGCTGGAGTTTATTAAAAAATGATAAGAAAGTTAAAGTTAATAGGATTTGAACTTAAAAATAGTATATTTAATATAAAAGTTCTAACCATAGTAATAGTATTACCACTATTGGTGGTAGTACTATTTAACTTTGCTTTTAAAGATTTTGTATCAAAAGAGCCTATTTTAAAATTAGGCATAGTTGACAATGAAAATTCAGCTACAAGCAACTATTTAATAGAAGAGTTATTGAAAGATCAAGATATTACTTCTTTAATTAGTTTTAAAAAAGTAGATGATAAAAATAGTATTTCTAAAGTAAAAAAAGGAGAATTAAACGGAGTTTTAAAAATCCCTAAAGATTTTACTGATAGTTTAATTAATATGAAAAATACGCCTATTGAAATAATATACAACGAAAACGACGTATTGATATCCTATGCATTAAATACTGTCGCTGACAGTTTTTCTTTATATATAGAAGAAGTGCAAAAAAGCATATCAGCTAACTACTATACTACTTCTAAAATTGACGAGTTGAAAGAAGATACTCAAAAGATTAACAACAATATTTCTCTAATAATGATCAGTGAAGTATTCAATAGAAAAATGGGAATTATAAAAAATGAGTTGCAAAACATTCCAACTACATCTTCTGGAATTTATTTTCTAGTTATGGTAGAGATTCTAATACTGAGCTATGTTAGCCTTTATTTCACATATAAATTTATGAAAGAGAAGGATATTAATAGAAAAATTCAAACATTAGGGTTTAAAAGGGGAGAAATAAAAGTAATTAAGATAATTTCCTACTTAATCCTCATAAACATACAAATACTGACAATATTCAATCCCATTTATTATTTTTTATCTGGAAATATACTATTTAAAAATATATTGTATTTGAATATTATTTCTCTTTTTCTATTTAGCCTTTGGTTTTTCTTAAGTAGCTTTACACAAAAACCAGAGAAATTCATATTAATAAGTACCCTAATAATTGTTTTCAATAACTTGTTAGGAGGAACACTTTTTCCCCTTCAATTAATGACCTATAAGCTTAAAATACTATCTCAATTTACATTAAATTACTGGTTTGGTATTGAGTTTCTTCATATAATTACTGGAAATACCAATATGTATATTTTAGTAACTTTTCTTATTGTACCTATAGTTTTTTTTCTAATTTCAATGAGGGGAGATGCATTAGATGCTTAAAATATTAAAGTGGAAAATGAAAATATTTTACAGTGATAAGATGTTAGTATCCTTGTTTTTATTAGTACCCATACTTATTATAACTGTGATTGCCCCTTCTTTGATAGAAGATAAGAAGCCTGAAATTACCATAAATATAATTGATGAAGATCAAACTCAATCATCTCAAAACTATAAAAATAGAATTGAAAAAGATAAGAGAATAATATCTTATGAGTTATCATATGAGGAAGGGATAAAAGAAATAGAAAAAAACAATATATCCGGTATGTTGATAATAAAAGAAGGCTTTTCTCAAAAAATAAAAAGCGGGAAAAACAAGGATTTAATAGAACTAATATATTCAAAGGATGATTACTATTTTAAGTCACTAACTGACATATTTGTTCAGCATTATTTTGGAGAATTAGCTAAATATAGAAATATTAATTATGTTATTAGAAACTATGACATAATAGATGAAAATAAATATGTAGAAGAGTATACAAATAAATATATAGAGTTAGAAAAAGAAGATTTATACCAATTTGAATTTGCTACTACAGAAATAAGAACTAAAGAAAAGGCCAATATACTTACAGGTGAAAATATACTCTTGTACAGATATATCTTTGGAGTAGTATTTCTCTTAGCATATATTTTGATTTTAATACAAAATGTTGAAACAAACATAAAAAAACAGGGGACGATAGAAAGAATAACATTATCAAAAATAAACTTCCTAAATTATACAATAGGAAATTTGTTAGGTTCACTTATACCCATATTTATCAATTTAACAATACAGCTTATAGCATTAAGTATATTTACGGGAGCAGTATTTGGCTTTCCTACAGCTATATACATATTAGTGTTTTCATTATCAATTGGTCTTTTATCTAATTTAATTGTTAAAATATTCAAAAAAAATGAAAATATTTATCTAATGATACCATACTACATAATAATTATATGGATATTTGGGGATATATTACTTAACTTAGAATTTTTTTCCTTTTTTAATTTTCAGGGTAGTATGATACCAGGAGCCGGAATTAAAGAAGTAATAATAAGTTTAATGCTGGGTACAGATATAGACATAAAAGGTGAAATCATCAAAGAATTTGCTATGATTATAACTATGGCTTTACTGCTTATATCTTTGGAATACAAGGAGTTTAAAAATGTTGCTAGTTGAATTTAAAGAAGTATATAAAAAATATAAAAATGAGAGCATATTAGAAGATATAAATTTCTCCATCGAAAAAGGACAGGTAGTTGGAATAGTAGGACCAAATGGTATAGGCAAATCTACAACATTAGGCTTACTTACAGGATTATTAAAGCTTACTAAGGGTGAAATTAGCTACTATGATAAAAAAAATTTTCGAAGGAAAATAGGATACGTTCCTCAAAAGAATGCACTATATGAAAATTTATCAGGCTTTGATAATTTATCCTTTTATTACGATATTTTAGGAATTAAAGGTAGTAAAGAAGAAAAAATAAAAAAAATAGAAGAAATAGGAAGATATTTGAATTTAGAAAATCAACTAGATAAAAAGGTTTCTAAATATTCCGGAGGAATGAAAAGAAAACTTGATATTGGGGCTTCACTTTTAAATGATCCGGATATATTGATAATGGATGAGCCTACGGCAGGTCTAGATATAGTAACTAGGAAAAGCATATTAAACTTAGTAAAAAAACTGAATGAAGAAGGTAAAACAGTTGTTTTTACCAGTCACTATGTAAATGAAATGAAAAATCTCTGTGATAAAATAATATTACTAAAGGATAA
>Ga0209936_1001862_pt1 | contig 10804 bp, 10 predicted proteins | sample SalPonR1_A_D1_MG_FD_185694 | JGI IMG/M metagenome (GOLD analysis project Ga0209936, IMG submission 185694) | Salt pond soil microbial communities from South San Francisco under conditions of wetland restoration - Salt Pond MetaG R1_A_D1_MG... ... | reverse complement strand
GAACCATGCTTCGCTTCCGCGCCAGCCGGTACCGCAATAAAAAGCCAGATGTTTATCGGGTGTTATTCCCTGGTTTTTCCATATTTCAGCGGTTTCATGAAATTCGCGTGTGGTGTGGTCGAAATTTCGGTAGTTTTCCATGTGGTAAGCATCCGAGCCACAATCAGCAAAGATGGCTCCCGGTATTCGTCCTTTTGCTTCGATGTAATTGTACCCGCTAACTTCTCCTATATATTCGGGATAACTACGTACACAAACCAGCTCGGCATCATTGGCTTTCAGCATTTCTTTGGCTTCGGGCGTATCAACAGCCAGCTGTGAATGAGCAGGAATTTTTGCACCAAACTCTTGAACAGGATTTTTGGGTTCGTCGGTATAAGAAATTTCATATCCTTCATCCTGCCACGATTGAAAACCACCATTTAAAATACGTACATCTTTCACGCCTGCATACATCATGATAAATGCATTTCGAATGGCTCCTATATCGCCGGCAGCACTACCCGGGAATTCATCGGCATTATCGGGAAACATAAATTTTCCATATAAAACAACGGTAGTATCAGCGGTAATTCCGTGCTTTTCCAAAGCTTCCTTTAACTCTTTAGGTGAGCGCCTGTTCCATGTTTCAGCAGCCTCGAGGGCCATCGTATCCATGTCTATAGCTCCGGGAATATGCCCACTAAGATAGGCATCACGATTTCGATAATGCGAATGGACGATAATAAAATTGTTATTATCATAATACTGTGGTTTGCCGCCCGAGATAAGCTCATTTACCCACTCCGCGGAAACCAGATTTTTAAATCGTTCCAGTTGCTGCATTGGAGGTTTTTCGTTTGCTATCCATTCATTAATAAAATCATAATAGACAAACACTTTATTGTATCCGGATTTAAAAAAACGTTTTGCCACCTGGTCAATTTCATCCTTTTCATATCCGTAAATAATGACCTGATGTTCGGGTAAGATCTGCTTTTTATGCACCATCTCAATCCAGTCAATGTATTTAGTCCACTTAAAAGGCAAACTTTTGGCATTTTGAATATGCCCGCCACGTTTCTCGTTTTTAAGCTGCCAGCCATTATAGGCATCAACCGGACGTACATCAATAATTTTGGATGACGAATCATTGATTTTGTTGAGCAATTCTCCGGTGGTAATCTGATGTAATTTAGAACTCATTGATTTGTAATTTTTGATTTATTTGAATGTCTGTTTTGTTTGATAAATATTTTGTAAATCAATTGAAAATCAATTTGATTGCTCCGAACCTCTATAGGGAGCAAATTGATTTTGACTGCTTCGAGCTCCGTTCCGGTTCTTCACACCCCTGCCAGTCCGGCAGGCTGGCTTTAAGGACGGGGCAAATGAAGAAAATCATCTTCAATTTTAAGAATGAGAACGGACAATCATTTTTATTTATAATTAATTATCTACTATTTCAACACCTTTCCAGAATGCCACTCTTCCTTTAATTTCTTTAGCAGCATCTTTGGGTTCTGGATAATACCAGACTGCTTCCTTATGGATATTCCCATTTACTTCTAACGCATAATAAGAAGTTTTTCCTTTCCAGGGACATACCGATTGCCTCTCGCTTTTTTAAAGGTACTCCTTTTTAATAGACGCAAGAGGGAAGGAATTGTTCTCTTCAATCTTTATAACATCTTTACTTTCTGCAATGACTCTATTATTCCAAATTGCTTTCATCGTTATCCTTTTTAAGTTACAACATTTATTTTACAATGGCAGATTTTTGATTATGTCTTTTACCGATGAGCGATTACTCCTTCTACTTCTGAGCTAAAAATTCTCGCTCAGGACGAATAAATAGTAAAGTTTTTACTACAATCATTCATTGAAAACATCCCATTTACAGGTCGGGGTTAAACCTAAGTTTAAAGCGCCATTTTGTTTTAAATATTGTTTTGGTAAAATTTTCTGTTTTACTAATGAGAAGACCTTATTCAAAAAATAAAAAAATGTTATAATACTAGTATTTCAGATGCTTATACAACAACATCGGGAATAATTATATTTATAAATTTTAAATTATGATCTGAGATTAAATCAGATTTTAAAATGAAGTAATAAAATTAAACTTTACTGAACTAAAAAAAGTTTAATTAAAGAAGACCCTTTTTCATTATCTTCGAAATGAATTAAAATATCGTAAAACCCGGTTTTCGTACATTTAAACATAAATTTCTCGTAGTATTTGTCTCCAACTTTATTGGTAGCAACTACTTTTTCATTTTCCAGTATTTGAACCACTGCAATTCCGGGAAAATCTCCAATATGATTTAAAACCGTAAACTTGTACAATGAATTTTTATTTAGGGTAATGGTTAAGAAGTATTCATTCTCGTACTGATTGCTGCTAATTTTCTTTAACTCAAATTGAAATTCTTTAATAAAGATCTCTTTCTGAGCAAAACTAGAAGAAGTAAGGAATAAAAGAGATAAAGAAAATAATATAATATGGATTATTCTTTTCATAATTCATTAATTCAAAACGAACATCAAAAAGTTACCTGTTTAAAAAATTCTTTTATAAATATAAAATAACAAATAACATTAAACAAATAAAACTTTTTCACCTAAAAGGATTTACAAATATAAGTTTTATTATACAATATCGAATTAATTTGTTTGAGAATTAGAAATGCTCATACTAAAAAAGGAGATGAAAAATTCCATCTCCTTTTATATAAGATAATAAAATGAATATTATTCTATGGTTTCAACCTTACGTGTAGAGTAATTAATTTTCAGGGCATTTGCTTTCCGCAACTCCTGTTTAACATCGGTCACAATTCCCATTCGTGAATTTTCATCTACTTTAAGGGAGGTTGTCATTAAAGGACGTTCATTTTCGTCTCTCTCCTCTCGTTCTGTAGAAATATAATCACGAATATCATTAACTCTTGCGAATGCATCATTCAACTGAATCCGGGGTTCAGTACCATACATTCCCTGAAAAGCTCGTTTTGGTTGTCCAATATAGATGTAGCTTACCAAAGATTTCCTTTCCAATTTTTTCACTTCTGTTGCTGCGGGTAAATGTTGAGATACTTTAGTTGTTGTTTCTCTCATTACGGTTGAAACCATAAAAAAGAATAACAACATAAAAATAATATCAGGCAACGAAGCTGTAGAAATCTCCGGTGTTGCACCTTTTCCTTTTCTTTGAAATTTTGCCATTACTAATTCCCTCCAATATTTTTAGGTTCAGCTTCTGAAATAATCTGAGGATAAATGTCCTTGACAGCATCTTGTTGTTCTGACGTAATATGTTCATAACGTCTTCCAAATTTAGACATTGCAAGCTCATCTCTCAATTCATTATAAGCTGCTGCCAATTCATTTTGAACTTTAATATACATTCCATAGGAAGTTCCCCGGTCATTTTGAAGTGATATAATTCCTTTAGGAACCATATATTCACCAAAATATGGAATTTCTTTAGGTTCTTTTTCCGGCAGAGTACCTGAATTGTCAGGATTTGCGATGAATTTCTTAGCTTCATCACGTAATCTAAGGATATTCAAAGGTTTACCTTCCACCATTAACTGATCTTGTGCATTAATAAGCACAACAAAAACATTCCGTTCTTTAATTTGCTTATTATCTTGTTGTGCGTTAGCATCAGGCATTGGAGGCAACTTCCTGGATAAACCAGTATCGATATCCATTGTAGTGGCAACAAGGAAAAAGATCAACAGCAAGAAAGCAATATCAGCCATTGATGCTGCATTAAATGTTCCTCCTTCTCTTCTTGACATAAACTATTATTTTTTACGATTTATAGTAATCCATTAAGGTTACCATAAAATCAATATTATTTAAACATTTTTGATACTTCAGAATAAATCATTGACAAAATGGCTAAGCCAGCCAATAAATATGCTGAATTTAATAGTGTCCCTGCATATTTCAATGTGCCAGGCACATCATATTGCATTAACTCGGGGTTAGTTATTCCTAGTTCTTCACCTGATGATACAGCATATGCAATAAATACAACCACTGCAACAACAAGTAATCCTAATAAACCTTTAACGGCTGCTTTGGGGTTCTTAAACATTTGGAAAATGGGAAAAATAACAGCAAAAGCAACTGCTATCCCGGCAAGGATAAATGCCCATCCAATAAATGTGTTGGTATAAACCGGCTGACCACTAATATCCTCTCCTCCGGCATAAAATAATATACCCAAAACGGCAGATACAGCTAGAAGGATAATTAAAACAATCCTTAATACTTTACTCATAATTAATTATTTTTTTGAATTGTATTTAACTAAAATATCAACTAAAGAAATAGAAGCATCTTCCATGCTGTTTACAATACTATCCACTTTAGAAACAATATAGTTATAAAACACCTGCAAAATAACAGCAACGATCAAACCAGATACGGTTGTAATCAAGGCTACTTTAATACCTCCTGCTACCAATGAAGGAGAAATATCACCTGCCGCTTCAATTGAGTCGAATGCAGCAATCATACCAATTACTGTACCCATGAAACCTAACATAGGAGCAATAGCAATAAATAATGAGATCCAGGTAATTCCTCTTTCCAATAATCCCATTTGAACGCTTCCATAGGAAACTACTGATTTTTCAACTACTTCAATACCTTCATCAATACGGTCTAACCCCTGATAGAAAATACTGGCAACAGGACCTCTTGTATTACGACAAACGTCTTTAGCTGCTTCAACACCACCTTCTTCAAGTGCTCCTTCAACTTTTTCAAGAAGTTTTGTTGTATTTGTTGTAGCAAGGTTTAAGTAAATAATTCTTTCAATAGAAATAGCTAAACCTAAGATTAAACAAAGCAATACAACACCCATAAATTCAGGGCCACCCTCAATAAACTTTTGTTTAATTTGTTTCTGTAATGAAGCTGGCTCTTCAACTACTTCAGCTTCTTCAGCACTTTCTTCTGCTACAGCTGCTGTATCTTCTACGGCCTCCATCTGGGCAGTATCCGTTTGTTCAACAGCTGTTTCATCAGTTGTTTCTTCTTGCGCAACTGTGTAAAATGATGCTCCTAACATAAGCATCCCAAAAACTGCTATAAATGCAAATAATTTTTTCATGGTTTGTTTTCTGTTTAAATTATTAACGATTTTTATGTGTGTAAAATTATTAAAAAAATTGCGAATTAAAAATTCTGGCGGAGAAAGAGGGATTCGAACCCTCGATACCCTTGTGAGGTATACACACTTTCCAGGCGTGCGCCTTCGACCACTCGGCCATTTCTCCTCTTTTTATCTCCAATATTTAAGGGCACAAAATACGAAAAATAAAACAAAAAATAATATTTTATTTTGATATTTCTCCACTTATCGATTGATTTAACATTATTTTAATTTCATTCTTGTTCGTTTTATTCCCTAATAAGAACATCAACTTGGCCACAGCGGCCTCTGTTGTCATATCATAGCCACTGATAACTCCCAATTTTTGTAATTCATTGCCTGTTTCATACTTACTCATATCCACAGAACCGGCATGACATTGGGTAATATTTAAAATTATTTTGTCCTTTTTTACGGCCTGTTCAATTTCCTGTAAAAACCATTGGTCGGTAGGAGCATTACCGGCTCCATACGTTTCCATAACAATAGCTCTAATACCTTTAAGATTTAACATAGTATGTAATACCAAACGACTTATTCCGGGAAATATTTTTAAAACAACAATATTAGTGTCTAAACTTGTATGAATTATCAAATCTTTTTTTATAACCGGGTAATGGATGGCTGCATAATTATATTTAATATTGATACCGGCATCCGCAAGATGAGGATAGTTTGGCGATTCAAAGGCATTAAAATGTTCGGCATTATATTTTGTTGTACGATTACCGCGTAGTAACTTATTTTCAAAATAGACTGAAACCTCGGGAACTAAAGGTTGCCCATTTTGTTCTGCCGCTGCAATTTCTACCGCAGAAATTAAATTTTCTTTTCCATCCGTTCGTAAAGTCCCTATAGGTAGTTGAGACCCGGTAAAAATAACCGGTTTATCCAGATTCTCTAACATAAAGCTCAATGCTGAAGCTGAATAAGCCATGGTATCTGTACCATGAAGTATAACAAATCCATGGTATTTTGGATAATTGTCTGCGATAATCTTTACCAGCTTCACCCAAACTTCAGGGTTTAAGTTTGATGAATCAATAAGTGGAGTAAATGATATTGTATCAATAGTATATCCAAAACGTTTTAATTCGGGTACTTCAATTAATATTTGATTAAAATCGAACGGAGCTAAAACACCTGTTTCGGGATGATTTACCATCCCAATCGTCCCCCCGGTATATACCATTAATATCGATTTTTCTTTTCTCTTACTCATAAATTACAACTTAAAAAGCTGTTTGGCATTATTTGTAGTTTTTTGGGCAACTTCCTCCACAGATATATCTTTTATTAAAGCTATTTTTTCAGCAATATGCTTAACATATGCACTTTGATTTCTTTTTCCCCTTTTTGGTACAGGTGCCAAATATGGCGAATCTGTTTCTAGTACGATATGATTTATATCAATATTACGAATAACTTTATCCAATCCAGCATTTTTAAAGGTAACAATCCCTCCAACCCCTATTTTAAACCCCCAGTCAATAATTTGAGTGGCCTGATCATTATCCCCTGTAAATGCATGAAATACCCCTGTCAACTGCTCATCAATTTCTTCACCTATTATTTTAAATATTTCATCGAAAGATTCCCTGGCATGAATAACAACCGGCAGGTTATATTTCTTCGCCCAGCCAAGCTGCCTACGAAAAACATCTTCTTGCTGCTGCTTAAACGTTTTATCCCAATATAAATCCATCCCTATCTCACCAATGGCAATAAAATGCTCTTTATTAAGCCATGACTCAATAATATCCATCTCTTTGTTATCGTTTTCCTGAACAGATGTTGGATGTAATCCCATCATTGGAAAACAGTTGGATGGATATTTTCTTACCAGCTCTAGAAGTGGTTTGATAGTAGTACTATCAATATTAGGCAACAACATCTTTTGTACATTATTATCTATCGCACTTTTTATAATCTGATCTCTGTCCTGATCAAACTCCGGCAAGTATAAATGGGTATGAGTATCTATCAATTGCATATTATTTTTTAGTGATGCAAACATAAAAAATTTAGTAAAAACAACAAACAGCAAATACTATAAGTTTACCTATTCTATATGATGATTTAATTGCTCATTACCCTATAAAAAAAGGAGGCCGCCGGCCTCCTTAAAAATAATTTTACATAAATAATTAAACAGCCCCCTGAGCCAGCATGGCTTCGGCGACTTTAACAAACCCTCCGATATTTGCGCCATTAACATAGTTAATAAATCCATCAGACTCTTTTCCATATTTTTCACAAGTAGCATGTATGTCCTTCATAATCTGATGGAGTCTTTGGTCAACCTCTTCGCGCGTCCAGCTCAATCGCAAGCTATTTTGCGACATTTCTAATCCTGATACGGCAACACCTCCTGCATTTGCTGCTTTACCGGGGCCATATAAGATTTTGTTTTCAACATAAACTTCAACAGCTTCAGGAACGGATGGCATATTGGCTCCTTCGGAAACTACAAAGCAGCCATTTGATATAAGGGTTCTGGCTTCTTCTTCACTTATTTCGTTTTGTGTGGCGCAGGGTAAAGCTACATCACATTTAACACCCCAGGGTCGTTTCCCTTCATAATATTCACAACCAAATTTATCGGCATATTCTTTTATGCGTCCCCGTTTAATATTTTTCAAGTCTTTTACATATTCCAACTTCTCAGTATCAATTCCATTGGGATCATGAATAAAACCTGATGAATCGGATAATGTAATTACCTTAGCCCCAAGCTCTGTTGCTTTTTCAGTAGCAAACTGAGCCACATTTCCGGCACCTGATACTACAACTGTTTTCCCTTTTATACTATCGTTACGGGTTTTAAGCATTTCTTCAGCAAAATAAACGGCTCCATATCCTGTAGCTTCCGGCCTGATTACACTCCCTCCGTATTGTCTTCCTTTGCCGGTTAATACTCCTACAAACTCATTTCTTAATCGCTTATATTGACCAAACATATACCCAATCTCACGACCACCAACACCAATATCTCCTGCAGGGATATCTGTATTATGCCCAATATGACGGGAAAGCTCAGTCATAAAACTTTGACAAAAGCGCATCACCTCGTTATCCGACTTCCCTTTCGGATCGAAATCAGAACCTCCTTTACCTCCTCCCATGGGAAGAGTCGTTAAACTATTTTTAAAAACCTGTTCAAATGCGAGAAATTTAAGAATGCTCAAATTAACGGTTGGATGAAAGCGAAGGCCTCCTTTATAAGGACCGATTGCACTGTTCATTTCAATACGATACCCTTTATTAATCTGAATCTCACCTTTATCATCCAACCAGGGAACTCTAAACAAAATTACTCGTTCGGGTTCAGCAATTCGTTCCAGAACTTTAGCATGTTTGTACTTTGGATTTTCCTCAATAAAAGGAATTAAAGATTCTGCTACTTCTTGCACTGATTGATGAAATTCATTTTCATTGGCATTTTTGGCAATAATTTGAGCCATGAATTGTTCTACTCGTGGATCCATAGTTTTGTAGTTTTAGTCTGCCTGTAGGCAAAAGTTTGTAATTTATGGTTTAATACAAACAAACTTATGTAAAAAAATTAAAAGGATAAACACCCTTTCATAAATATAACCACAAAACAAAACTCATTGTATTGCTGTGTTTTATATAAGATGTGGATTTTCCTGCTTAAAAAAACTTTTTATGTTTTACAACACAGCATGATAATTGTCATTAATAAAAAGAAGAAATTAACTTGTAAGTTTTGCCGGGTAATGTTTTTAAAATTCCTTTAAATTCAAGCTCAAGAAGTATTGGCGAGACTTTGCTTGTTGGCATTTGTGCTTTCAAGCAAATCGTATCTATGGGCATCTCCTTAGTGCTGGCTTTTAATATATCAACAATATATTTTTCTTCATCATCCAGTTCAACAAATAAATTTCTTTGAATCTCTTTTTTATTGATATCATTATCCGGTTCCCATCCCAGCAGATACTCAATATCTTCAACCTTCTCCAGGAGCGCAGCTCGATTTATTTTTATCAGTTGATTACATCCTTTGGAGTATGGATCTGTAATTCTTCCGGGAACAGCAAAAACATCACGGTTATATGAATTGGCAATATCGGCAGTTACCAGGGCTCCTCCTTTCTCGGCAGACTCAACAACAATCGTAGCATCAGACAAGCCTGCAATAATACGATTCCGCTTTACAAAATTGTTCTTATCTCTTTTCGATTTACTGGGGAAGTCGGTAAGTAGCAATCCATCATGTTCTATTTTCCGGGCAAGCGATTTATGGGATGCCGGATATATAATATCTAATCCATGACCTAACACAGCAACGGTGGGAAGACTATTATTCAGGGCAGCATGATGTGCTGTAGCATCTATACCATAAGCAAGACCGCTAACAATAATGGGATGATGACCTCGCTCAGCTAAGGCAGCAACCAGCTTTTCGCAAAAAAGGACGCCTTCGTTGGTTGCTTTGCGTGTACCAACAATGCTCAACACTTTTCGCTGATTTAATGAGAGTTCGCCTCTTGCATATAATAAAACCGGAGCATCTATACAATGCTTTAAGCGTTCAGGATACTCTTCATCGAGATAGAATATAACCCGTATATTATTCTTTTCAATAAATTCAAGTTCTTCTTCAGCAAGGGGTAATACATTCGAATGAACAATATTATTGGCTAACGTTTCACCGATATCCGGGATTTTTAATAGATTTTTTTTTGACTCCTTAAAAACTCCCTCAAAATCACCTACATAAGCAACAAGCTTTTTAGCGGTTATATGGCCTACTTTAGGGATTAAGCTAAGTGCGATTTTATATTTAAGCTTATTTTTATCCATCGGAAATTTATATTATCTTAAATTACGATAGATAAAATTAAAAAAAAATAAAAAAGAGGCACCTTAAATGATGCCTCTTTTATAAAAAAATATTAACCGTGTGGTTCTCTTTGATTCTGTATTAAATAACGCCTTGATCTAACATTGCATTGGCTACTTTTAAGAAACCTGCAATATTGGCCCCTTTAACATAGTTAATGAATCCATCACTCTCTGTTCCATGTTGAACACAAGCTTCATGGATATTAATCATGATTTGGTGTAATTTCTCGTCTACCTCTTCACGTGTCCAGTTTAACTTCATTGAGTTTTGAGACATCTCTAATCCTGAGGTTGCTACTCCACCTGCATTGGCGGCTTTTCCAGGTCCAAAAAAGATTTTTTTATTTAAAAATATTCTGATTGCTTCAGGTGTACATCCCATGTTAGAACCTTCAGATACAGCAATTACACCATTCTTAACCAACATTTCTGCATCTTCTTTACCCAACTCATTTTGAATGGCACATGGAAGCGCGATATCTACTTTTTGTTCCCATGGTTTTTTACCCGCAAAGAATTTTGCATTTGGGAATTTCTCAGCATATGGAGCAACCACGTCGTTATTTGATGCACGAAGCTCTAACAAATAATCAAACTTCTCTTGTGTACTGATTCCATCCGGGTCAAAAATATATCCGTCAGGACCAGAAATGGTAACTACTTTTGCTCCCAGCTCGGTTGCTTTTTGGGCAGCACCCCAGGATACATTACCAAATCCGGAAACTGCTACGGTTTTGCCTTCGAACGATTCGCCTTTGGTGGCTAACATCTCTTTGGCAA
>Ga0209936_1001856_pt1 | contig 10830 bp, 6 predicted proteins | sample SalPonR1_A_D1_MG_FD_185694 | JGI IMG/M metagenome (GOLD analysis project Ga0209936, IMG submission 185694) | Salt pond soil microbial communities from South San Francisco under conditions of wetland restoration - Salt Pond MetaG R1_A_D1_MG... ... | reverse complement strand
AAGGAAAAATCTACAAAGGCCGTTTGCATTTTAAAGTGGATGAGGTAGATCTTAGCACGTTACCGGAGACTAAAACAACTGTAATGCTGAATCTTGCAACTCCGGAATCAGCATTTAAATTGTGGAAAATGCCGGTTAATGGTATAGGACTGGCGCGTATGGAGTTTATAATCAGCAACCATATTCGTATTCACCCGATGGCCCTCATTTACCCCAAGAAGGTAGTTGATGAAGACGAAATTCGGAAAATCAGAAAATTGACTACCGGATATAGTGACATGAAAGAGTATTTCATTGATCGGCTGGCAAGTGGTATTGCAAAAATCGTAGCATCGCAGTATCCGCACCCTGTTATTGTGAGGACCAGTGATTTTAAAACGAATGAGTATGCGGGTCTGATTGGGGGCAGTTATTTTGAGCCGCACGAAGAGAACCCGATGCTTGGGTGGCGCGGTGCCTCTCGATATTACAGCGATAATTACCGGGAAGGGTTTGAGCTCGAATGCAGGGCACTGAAAAAAGTGAGAGAGGATATCGGGCTGGAGAACCTGATTGTAATGATTCCCTTCTGCCGTACAATTACTGAAGCTGACCAGGTTCTGCAGGTGATGGCAAATAACGGGTTGAAACGGGGCGAAAACGGGCTTCAAATATATATGATGTGCGAAATTCCCTCAAACTACGTATTGGCCGAAAAATTTGCCAAAAAGTTTGATGGTTTCTCAATTGGATCTAACGATCTTACACAGCTTATTCTAGGTGTGGACAGAGATTCCGGTACCTTGGCGCATCTCTTTGATGAAAACAATGAAGCTGTAAAAAATGTCATTCGAGAAGTCATACAAAGAGCTCACAAATCGGGTATAAAAGTCGGATTTTGCGGCCAGGCTCCAAGTGATGATTCTGAATACGCAAAATTCCTCGTTGACAGTGGAATCGACTCACTATCTGTCGTACCGGATAGCGTATTTGGGGTTATTAAAAAAGTTGCGGAAGCAGAAAAAAAATCAGAAAAAGAGATCCTGGTTTGAGGTATTAATAAAAGGTTCCTACATCGAAGACCGAGGCGGAAAGTTTGCTACATGACGTAATCTTTCACTTATGAACGACAACAAACGGGTGCAGTCTGACGAGTTAAAAAAGCCTGAAGTTTGGTACGCTCTAACCGAAGAAGAGCTGCTGGATAAGTTAAAAAGTTCATTCAAAGAGGGTCTTGACAGTTCTGAAGCGGCACAGCGGCTGGCACATTTTGGCCCGAATGAAATTGAGAGAGAAAAAGGCCTGACCCGCTGGCAGATCCTGGTTCACCAATTCAAGGATCCCCTGATCTATATTCTTCTGTTTGCAGCTTTTATAACTCTGGTTCTCAGGGATTATATCGATACCAGCGTGATTATGGCGGTGGTGACATTAAATGCTGTGATTGGATACATCCAGGAAACCAAAGCTCAAAAAGCGATACGGGCTCTTTCGAGCCTGTCAGCTCCTAAGGCCCACGTGATCCGCAACGGCAGGGAAATAGAAATACCGGGTAAAGACCTGGTTCCCGGGGATATTGTTCTGCTTACATCAGGTGGTAAAGTTGCTGCTGATATGAGAGTTCTGCAATCCCAGGGACTTGAGGTGGATGAATCGACCCTGACCGGAGAATCGACGTCGGTTTCCAAGGAGAGCGATCCAATCAAAAAAGATGATTTAGTTCCGGGAGACCAGGTAAACATGCTATTTTCCGGAACTATCGTTGTGCGGGGCAGAGCCAGGGCTATTGTGGTCCGGACAGGCAGGGAAACTGAGTTGGGGCGTATTGCGACATCTGTGAAGCGAGTAGGCATCACAAAGACTCCGCTTTTGGAGAAGGTTGAAAAAATGGGAAACCGAATCGGCATTATAATTATCGGTTTCGCCTTATTTATTGCCGTATTGGGCATAATTTACCAGATGAGCCCCTACGAAATATTTATAACAGTCGTTGCCATGGTTGTATCGGCAATTCCTGAAGGGCTTCCCGTTATCATGACAGTAACTCTGGCAATTGGCGTTCGAAGAATGTCTGCCAGACAGGCAATCATTCGATCACTCCCCGCTGTTGAAACCCTCGGTAGCACAACTGTCATAGGATCTGATAAAACAGGTACGCTCACCCAAAACCAAATGACAGTAAAGAGTATCTGGGCAGACGACAGAATCTATAACACAAGCAAAACCGGATACACCCTGGAGGGAGAAATTAAAGGAGTTTCAGGAGAGGTTCTTAGTTCTGAACATAAAGGTTTATATAATACTCTGCGGGCAGGTACTCTTGCTAACGAGGCGGATGTAAAGTCCCTGGAGCTTGGTGATCCCAAAGGCGACCCTACTGAAATCGCTCTGCATGTTTCTGCTTTCAAAGGTGGTATAAATCTTTCGAAAATCATGGGAGATGCTAAACAAGTAGATATGTTTCCCTTTGAGCCGGAAAATCAGTTTATGGGTACTATTAACCATGTTGAAGGAAAGAAGATGGTTTTTTTGAAAGGGTCACCGGAAACGATCCTTGAAAAATGTAATAGAGTCGCTAAGGGTGATGAAATTGATGAGTTAAACCGGGAATCCGTCCTAAAAGCCGCTCAAAAATTTGCACGGCAGGGTTTGAGAGTTATGGCGATGGCATATAAAGAGGTGGAGCCCGATTTTGAGAAATTGGACCCCGCTCTGATGTCAGGCAATTTTATTTTTGCCGGACTGCAGGGTATGGAAGATCCGATAAGGCCTGAAGCGCTTGAGGCTATTAAGGTAACCCAAAAGGCCGGGATTCGCGTGATAATGATTACGGGTGATCATGTTGAAACGGCACTTTCTATTGGCCGTCGGCTTAATCTTGATCCTGAAAATGAGGGAGCGCTTGAAGGTAGTGAAATAGACAAACTAGAAGATGATGAACTCGATAAATTATTGTCTGATGTAAATATTTTTGCGAGAGTCTCTCCCCAGCATAAACTGCGCATTGTTGAACGGCTGAAAAACATGGATCACATTGTGGCCGTAACAGGAGATGGTGTAAATGATGCGCCGGCACTGAGGGCAGCACACCTTGGTGTTGCAATGGGTGAAAACGGCACGGACGTGGCCCGTGAAGCATCCGATATGGTGCTGTCGGACGATAATTTTGCTACCATTACCGGGGCTATTGAAGAGGGCAGAATTGTATTTTCCAATATTCGGAAAGTGACATTTTTTCTGTTGTCTACCGCTGTGGGAGAGATGATTGTTATTTTGGTTGCTATCATCATGAACTGGCCTTTGCCATTTATTGCCGTGCAGATATTATGGATTAACGTGGTTACGAATGGGCTGCAGGACCTGGCACTTGCGTTTGAACCGGGTGAGAAGGGAATTCTGAAACGGCGTCCAAGACCCGTACAGGAGGGGATTATGACCCGCAGGCTGGTTGAGCGCCTGGGCGGAGTGGGCCTGGTTATGGCGGTCGGTACACTTGGAATATTTTGGTGGACAATGGATCAAACGGGCGACCTGCAAACGGCTCAGTCTGTAGCCATGACGCAGATGGTGTTGTTTCAGTTTTTCCACGTACTCAATTGCCGGTCGCTGGATCGAAGTATCTTTAAAATATCGTTTTTCTCTAATCTGTTCCTGTTTGTCAGCCTATCGGCCGCACTCGCAGCCCACCTGGCTGTGCTACATCTGGGATTTCTTCAAACGATATTCCGAACGGTTCCTCTTAGTACCGAACAATGGATATGGATAGTTGTGATTGGAGCTTTTGTCATCATTGGGGGAGAAATCGATAAATTCGTCAACAGGTTGAGACATCAGTATATAGGTTAAATTTGATTTTTTACGATGAGTCAAACATGGAAAAATAGATATCGATGCCGGATGAGCTAAAATATAAACCCTTCCTGGTCGGTCCCACACATTTCGACCAGGAAAGGTTCACCTATCTTGATGCCTTCAAATATCGGGGATAAAGAATAAAATGTAAAAAAAAATCTCCATTAAAAATCTCCAAACGTAAAATAAACAAGCAGATATTGCTAAATCTTATTTTTACATACCCTAGGTATTTATACTTAAACCGTTGGGGCTTAGCGGACTAAGTGATTGATCAAAGGCTATTTACCCGGCGATGGTATATTAATACGTAAAAGAGAAGAGCGGTAAAAAAATCACAAATCAATTATCAGATTTTGTACATCAAACATCGATAACCTGAGTAATTAACTGTAGTTTAGAGTACATTTAAAATCCTATAAACCAAATAATCCAAAACGGATACCATATTTGCGCAAGATTCGAATTCGATATATTCTTCTTTTACTGTTGCTGATGGTTCCGTTGGTTCTGGTTATAATGGTTTTATCAAAAACACCCTCAAACGAACGTGAGTGGAGCCCTGACCAGCAAATCCTTTCCTACGCCGAGTTTGGGAGTGAAGGTACAGGTCAACAAGATTCAGTCGCCATATTCAACATCCGAAACAACTCGTATCGCAGTCCGACTGATTTTACCGTTTCCCATTACAATCGAACCGTGAGTCTTTCCGACCTCGTATCACTCGATTATATGGTAGAGGAACTTGAGGGATTCCCGGGCTTTGCACACACGCTTCTTTCATTCGGTTTTGCCGACAGCACATATATCGCAATCTCCGTTGAAATACGTAAAGAATTGGGGGAGAGCTATCACCCGGTGAGCGGTATGATGCGTGAGTATGAGCTGATGTACTTGATTGCCGATGAGCGGGATGTAATCAATCTGCGGGCCAACTACCGTAATGATACGGTTTATCTCTATCCTATAGATATCGGAGAGGAGAGCCTTGAAAAGCTGTTTGTTTCAATGCTGGAGCGGGCCAACGAGCTGCGTGAAGAGCCGGAATTTTATCATACACTTACCAGCACCTGTACTACCAATCTGGCCAGGGGCGCCTCCGAAACCACCGAAGAGCATTTCTGGCAATTTCATCCCCAGATCCTGCTGCCAGGCTTCTCTGACCGCCTGCTGGTCAGACGTGGACTAATCGAAACGGATTTAACCGACATCGACGACGTGAGAGAAGTCTTTAAGATCAACGATCTGGCTGAAAGGTACCGTGACAGGGAAGACTTCAGCCTTGGCATTAGGGGATACCAAACCATTGAGAGCAACTAGAAGAAAGTTCAATTCACGTCACTTCAAAAACGATCACCTTCTTAAAAGCCCTCATAAAAAACAGCACTAACCGGCTGCAATTGCAGTAAAGAATCCAACCATGAATAAAAAAATAAGTGGATTGGCATATGGAACAGTCGCATTAATTCTGGGTGATATTCCAGGTATGGATAAAGCACGTTTGGAATCAAATAAGCTGCAACAATGAGGATAGCTTCCGTAATATGCCGGGGCAGGACCTTCAAAACGGCACAGCCGCCATACGCCATGCAGCGATTTTAAGCCTTTCAGGTACCGGCAGCAGCAAAAAGATATTGAAAGTACTCAGTAGAATTTCTTGATGAATAATCCGGGTTAACCGATTAGATTTTGACTGATTGTGTAGCCTCGATCTCCTTGAATTAAAGTTGAAACGACCTTTGGCAGTAAATTGAGTGGTGTTATGGCGACTAGTCTCCCGGATCCGGGTCCGGGTCCAATTTGCTTCAGGATTTAGATTGCGCCATTATCATTAATACGCCGATAATGAATCAATCCGTAGAAAAGAACAGAGGTAAAAAAGACAAGAACAGACAGTATTGCAATACGATTGGCTGTAATGGGAATAAGCCAGAGCGTGGTAGTGACCTCTATCGCAATCAAAAACAGGAGAAACCATATCAGCTGATCACGGCCGATTTTGCTGCAAACCCACGCACCAAGTGGCGCACCGAAAATGACAATAGGAATACAGCTCATCCAGTACCGCCACACATCCGGGTTGATATCTGTGACAACTCCGGCGTGCCAAATGAAACCTGCTACAGAAAGCAGCCCCATGAGCACAACTGTTGTGGGCGTGCTGATTTTTTCATCAATGCCATAGAGGAGAGTCAGGACAATAAAAATGAGCATGTCAATGCCGACACCTACAACAGAAGCGACCATTCCACCCAGAAACCCGGTAAACATAATAATCAGGAGATTGTGATCATCCTTCAGGCTGAATGATTTGACAGGATTGTCTGGAATTCCCCACCGGTTGTAGATCAGGAAAAAAGCAAATATTCCCGCTATAAACGTAAAGAGTAATTTTGGATAGGGATTCGGAATTATCAGAAATAGCTCACCGGTAACCAAACCCACAACGCCACCAGCAAGTGCTGCAATAATCACGTTCCAGAGTATTGGAATCTTTTTTAAATAGATGAACAATCCAGCCATTGTCATTCCCATAGATTGTATCAGAAACGAGAAGACTTTAGCATCTTGTGGTTCTATATCAAATAGTTTGGTAAAAACAGGAAATGCAACAGCTCCGCCCCCTTCAGAAGTGGCCCCGGCGATAAAGGATCCAAATACCATTGTGAGCGAAATTGGCCAGGTTTCGGCAAACATGGGCCACCATTCAAGAATAATCATCGCTATGATCCAGGCGAATACAATTATACCCGCCGTAACCCAATACAACAGAAGTGATGATTTATCTGTGACAGCACTTCCTGATTCGGTGATCTCTTCGGACTCACTCATTCGAATAGAAATTTCTGTATGCTGTCGGCATATTCGTCAAAATAGGGAAGATCATTATGTGTGCCACCATCAATAGTAATAAGAGTTTTATCAGGTGAGGAAGACTTTTCATACAATTCCTCAGCCATTTCAATCGGTGTAATATTATCATCTGTACCCCCAATTATCAGGAGTGGTTTTTGAATGGATGATACACGTTCGAGATTATTTTGTGAAGCAATATCAGAATCGATATCAAAACGGACAAAGGGTCTGAGCAGCCAGGGGACAAGTCGTTTGGTCCAGCCTGAAACTTCAGACACAGGGCTTTCAAGGATAAAGCCTGCAACATCTTCGCGGTCTGCAATGTAGCTTGATAAAAATGAACCCATCGAGTGCCCGTGAATGTAAAGCGGATGTGAGAGTGTTTTAGCAAGTGAATCGGCATAACCAAACATCGCTTGTGCATCAGTTTGTACACCATCTACTGTTGGCTCACCGGAACTTAGTCCATACCCGCGGTAATCGAAAAGCACGAGGTTCACCGGCATGGCAGAATACGCTTCGATGAGGGGACGTGATTTGACCATCAGAAATCCATTACCGCCAAAGTAAAGCAGGGTGGCTTCAGCATCGCTGCGGGTGAACGTCCAGATGTCCAGGTCAATACCATCCTCGGTCTTAACCAGTCTATTGTTGAGCTCCAGAACGTTACTGCTAAAAGATTCAGGCGTAACCGTTGGATGATTGTCAAATGCATCCTCTTCGTTGATTTCAATGGTAGTACAAGCTGAGAAGAGTAATAGCGGCAGGAGTAGTAGTAAATAGAGTGCGTATTTCATTGATTGGGGTATATGCTTAGGTTACCCCAATGAATCAATAATGTGTACTCATCATTCATAAATCGTGAAAATGGCAAAATGAAATCTAACTGAAGTAACTTTTCGAATTTACCATTTCGTTGCCGCCCGGGTTGTGCCTTGCGAAGTTGAAACCCGGCCTTATTGCTGCGGCTCCATAATCTCCTTCTGTATTCATCGCTATAAATCCTGCCTGAATATTGTCAATTACATCCTGATTCTTTTCAATCAGCCGGCGAACGACTTCATCGCACGCTTCCTGGGGTGATCGTCCCTGGCGCATCAGTTCTACGACAAGAAAGCTGCCGCATATTTTAATGATCGATTCACCATGGCCCGTTGCCGTTGCCGCCCCAGCTTTTTGGTCAACATAAAGTCCGGCGCCAATAATTGGGCTGTCGCCAACCCGTCCGTGCATTTTATAAGCTAGCCCACTCGTTGTACATGTGCCGGCAAGCTGACCATTGCTGTCCATCCCTATCATTCCGATAGTATCATGATTCTCTACGTTTATGATAGGTTTATATTCAGCATTTTTAAGCCATTCTTCATATGCTTTTTCTGCATCCGGGTGAAGTTCTTCGTCCTCTAGCGTCATTCCTTCTGCAATCGCAAACTGCTGTGCACCCTCACCTACAAGCATCACATGTGGAGTGTTTTCCATTACCTTTCGTGCAAGGGTTATCGGGTGCTTGATTCGACGGACAAAAGCTACAGAACCGCATTCACCATTGCCTTTCATGATGGAGGCGTCAAGCGTCACAATGCCTTCACGATCAGGATATCCGGCCAGGCCTACAGATCGATTCGACTCATCATTTTCTGTGACTCTAACGCCTTGCTCCACTGCATCAACAATAGACCCGCCGGAGTTGAGAACTTCCCATGCCCGTGCATTGGCAGGAATACCGTGGTTCCAGGTGGCCAGAATCAGCGGCTTTTCACTGGTCGTTGAGCTGTTTCCGGATAGCAACTGTGTTGCTCTTTTGATGGAATCGGGAATGAGAAGCGTTGATCCTAATAATCCGGCTTTGAAAAAGTCTTTTCGTGTAGTCATAGAGTATTAGTATTCGGTTGAATAATATCGTTGATCAGGGGTTGATTCATGAGAAAGTAATAACAGAACTGTTGTTTTCCTATTTGGAGGATCAGTGGCTTGATGATATTTAATAATTAATGTTATGAGAGGAATCTTACTTATCGTTTTCCTGAAGATAGATTCACCTTAATTAACTGTAGATTTAGTGTAGCATCTCGTTCGAAAGTAGAATTTGTGCGGCAGCCACGAAGCCACGATGACACGAAGATTTCACGAAGTACTTGTATTAAGCTTCAAGCTCTTCGTGAGCTTTCAAGAACCTTGGTGTCTTCGGGGCAAAAAATAAGATTCAGGTTTTTGATTGAGCAACTGTTAGGAAGATCACGGATATCATATCAGAAAAAATGTGTCAGAAAAACAGAAATGCCATTCTAAGAATCATCTCAATCTTTGTATTTTAACATCGTTTTCTATCAAACCAAATTAATTTTTAAAAAGCAGTCTATTGAGTGATCAAAAAATAATTTTTTCGATGGTTGGGGTGAGCAAAGTTTATAAGCCCAACAAACGCGTGTTGAATGACATCTACCTTTCATTTTACTATGGCGCCAAAATAGGAGTTCTGGGACTGAACGGTGCGGGTAAAAGTACGCTGCTCAAAATAATCGCTGGCCTGGATGATAATTTTATCGGGGATATTTCCCGCCAGAAAGGGACCACGTTTGGCTACCTGTCCCAGGAGCCCAAGCTGGATGAGTCGAAAACGGTTCGTGAAATCGTGGAAGAGGGTGTGCAGGAGACGATGGACCTGGTTAAGGAGTATGAGGCTATCAATGAAAAGTTCAGCGATCCTGATGCCGATTTTGACGCCCTGATTGCCAAGCAATCGAAGCTGCAAGAGAAGATAGATCAGATTGGTGCCTGGGATATTGACAGTAAACTTCAGCAGGCGATGGACGCACTTCGGACCCCGCCGGGTGATGCATCTGTGGAGAATCTCTCAGGTGGCGAGCGCCGCCGGGTGGCACTGTGCAGGCTTCTTTTGAAAAAGCCTGATGTGCTGCTGCTGGATGAACCCACGAACCATCTGGATGCCGAATCAGTCGGGTGGCTCGAACAGCACCTGGCCCGCTACGAGGGAACTGTTATTGCCGTAACTCACGATCGTTACTTCCTGGATAATGTTGCCGGCTGGATTCTGGAGCTCGATCGCGGAGAGGGTATTCCGTTTGAAGGAAATTACAGCTCATGGCTTCAGCAGAAGAAAACACGCCTTGAACAGGAAGAGAAGGAAGAATCAAAGCGGCAGAAAACGTTGCAGCAGGAGCTGGAGTGGATTCAGGAGAATCCCAAAGGACGGCGTAAAAAGAGCAAGGCTCGCATCAACCAGTATGAAGAGCTGCTTTCTGAAGAGCGGAAGAAGCGGCGTGAAGAGATGGAGATTTTCATTCCGGCCGGACCGCGTCTTGGCGATAAGGTGATTGAAGCAAAAGGCGTCAAGAAAGGGTTTGATGATAAGCTTCTGGTCGAAGATATGGAGTTCAGCCTGCCCCCCGGTGGAATCGTAGGAGTGATCGGGCCAAACGGTGCGGGTAAAACGACGCTCTTTAAGATGATTACGGGAGAAGAAGAACCGGATAGCGGGAGTCTTGAAGTGGGTGATACCGTTGAGCTCGGATATGTGGATCAAAATCGTCCGCTGGATCCCGGTAAGTCGATCTGGGAAGAGATTTCGGGCGGACATGACGTCGTTAAGCTGGGCGATCGCGAAATGAACTCCAGGGCGTATGTTGCACGGTTTAACTTTAGCGGGAGCGATCAGCAGAAAAAAGTCTCTGAAATTTCCGGTGGTGAACGCAACAGGGTTCACCTGGCCAAAGTGCTGAAGGAGGGAAGCAATGTGCTGCTTCTTGATGAGCCGACCAACGATCTTGACGTAAACACACTCCGTGCACTTGAAGAAGCCATTCTCGATTTTGCCGGATGCGTGGTGGTTATATCGCACGACAGGTGGTTCCTGGATCGTGTGGCAACGCACATCCTGGCGTTTGAAGGCAACAGCCAGGTAAAATGGTTTGAAGGCAACTATCAGGAATATGAAGAGAACCGGCGCGAACGTCTTGGTATTTCTGAAGATCAACCTGAGCGTATTCAGTATAAAAAGCTGATGCGGGAGTAGGGCGCCTGTCGGCGTGGTGATTGGTTGATTCGTTATTAGGGATACCTTAAAATCGCTACGTCGCTACGTCGTTAAATCTTCTAAATCGTTCAATCAATGAAATAGCTCCT
>Ga0209936_1001845_pt1 | contig 10852 bp, 10 predicted proteins | sample SalPonR1_A_D1_MG_FD_185694 | JGI IMG/M metagenome (GOLD analysis project Ga0209936, IMG submission 185694) | Salt pond soil microbial communities from South San Francisco under conditions of wetland restoration - Salt Pond MetaG R1_A_D1_MG... ... | reverse complement strand
CACCGACTGCGCCGTGCGTCCACCATTGGCGAGGTCTAGGTCAAAGATAAAGCCCTCGCGTCCGCCGGAGCAGGGATCATTGTCGGGCCTGAGGGTACTGAAGCGCACCCGCTCGCGGCGCGATGAGGAGGGGAACGTGGCACGACTGATCACGCGTTCGCCGCGCGCTTCACCGTTCACCACGAGATCGAGGTACCAGCCGATGTCGGCATTGTTAGCGTTGTTCTGGTTGGTGTTATTGCCGCTGTCGTAGGTGTTATCGGAAATCTGGCGCACGACCCGGTTTGCGCCGAGTGCCTGAGCCTGTGATTCAAAGGTGATGGATTGTTGCAGCATATCGCTGCGGTCGCCCAGTGAGCGGTTGTTGCCGGCGCCAATGTCACGCACGCCATACAGCGACTGTATCTGCGGATTCACGGACTCGCGATCTTCCGCCCGGAAGTAGCTCCCCGTGCCAAACAGGATCATGAGCTCTCCGGGCCGTGTGGGGTTCAGGGCCACCCGGGGCTGCACGGTGATGGGTTGGGGGTTGCCGCCTGGGTCCACGGCCGAGAACAGGCTGAGCGCCTCATCTTCCCAGTTGCTGGGGTCCGGCTCCGACACATCAAAGCGCCAGAGGTTGCCCTGAAGGTCTCCGGCGTACACAAAATGCCCGATCAGGTCGTTATCCGGCCAGTCGCTGACCAGGGCCGGGCCGAGGCCATTCGGCATGGCACTGCTGCCGATGCCCGTGTCGATCTTGGCAATCAGCGAACCGTCAGAAATATCCACAACAAACAGCACCGCATGTTGGTTGTCGCTGTTGTAGCCGTTGCCGAACACTGCGGCGAAGCGGTTGTTCTCCATGGGAACGATCTGCACGTCCGTTACCCCGTAACCCATATCGGGGTCGGTGAATTCCCACAGCACGTCGTCGGTGCCCATGCTGGTGGGATCGGTAATATCCAGCGCAAAGATGCTGCGGCCGCCCACGCCCATGGAGCCAACGGCCACGGTGGCCCAGCTGCCGTTGAGCAACACGTCTGAGATGGTGGGCGTGCCATCCACCAGGTAACGGTGTTCATAGAGCGGGTCCGCAAGATGCGACAGGGGCGCGAACGCCTGGCCCGGTTCGGGTGCCAGCACGTCGCTCGGCACATAGGCAAAGAGCTCCTGCCCGGTCGTTGCATTGAAGCCGTGCAGCATGCCGGCGTTGGTTGGCACCAGCAGCACGTCTGGCCTCTCATTCATGTCGGATGAAAACAGCGAGTAGGTGCCCGGCGAAAATTCAGAGCGCAACAGCTGATAGCCGGCGTTCTGGCTGCCCACAAACTGGGGCGTGCCGTTGATGATGTCGCCCATGAGCCGCTGGCTGCCGCTGCTGTCGCGAGCACGTAATCCGGTGACGACATTGCCGCGCAGCCAGCTGATGCGGTCATTGCCGCGATCATCCCTTGTGCCGCTGGCATCGTGGTCGATAGCGTCCTGCTGCTCGTCGCTCAGCTGGGAGTACTGCAGCGTAATGCCGCTGGAACCGTTGCTGGTGAGCAGGTTGCGTGCGCCTTTGTTGGAGGCCGCAATGATGCTCTCGGCGTTCCAGACCTCTTCGCCGACCGAACCGTCCACCTCGCTGATGGCCAGTGCCGACACCGTGCCGGACCAGTCATCGCTGCGAAAGCTGGCTGAATAGAGCAGCGTGTCGGCCTGCAGCACGGCAGCACTGGTGGCGGCGGAGGTGGCGGAGGTGTCGATGCGCTCAATAATGTCCTCGAGCACGGAGCCGAGTTCATCGGCGAAGGTGTCGGGATCGTCGGCACTGAAAAAGCCGCCGCGTGAGTTCAGGCCAAAATGCAGCAGGTCGTCGATATTCGGAACGCCCGCGTTGGCAAAGGGTTGCGGCCAGTTGATCGCCTCGCCACTGCTGATCGCATTGAATGCGGTGGTGGGATCAATACTGCCCTGAACACCAATGCCGATGCCGTAGGTCACGAGGTGCTGCCAGAAGGCGGGGTCCTGCGCATTAACCGGCACTTCGTTCGCAATGTCCGTGCGTAAATCCCGCTTCCAGAAGTGCATGCCCACATCACCGAGGGTATTCGTGTAGGCATCGCGGAATGGGTCGGAGGCCGTGTATTGGTAACTCTGTTCCTCGGGGCCGGGGATGACGGGCCCGGCATTACCGTCTGCATTGCCCACGGCGGGGTTGAAACCGTTCCAGAAGCCGTCGGTCATGAGGACATGGAAGCTTTGCCGGCACGCGAGGTCCTGGCCGCCGTTACTTCCAGGTGTTTCGCTCCAGGGCCCGCTGCTGTCGCTGCGGGAAAAGTACCGGCCGACGTTTTCGGCAGCACGGCGCAGGGGTGTGCCTGAGGTGCTGATGACGGCACTGTACAGTCGGCTGTAAAAATTCTGCCGCTCCGCCAGGTTAAAAGGACGCACGCCATTGCTGATTGTGCTGGTTGACGCGCCGTCCACCAGGCTTGCGCCCTTGTTGATGGTGCCAAATCCGACCCGCGCGTTATCCGGCAAGCGGGTGAAGGCCTTGCCAATGCCGGCGAAAGACGCCAGTGCGCGGGATCGCTGATACTGGAACCAGTTGGCGAAATTCTGGATCTCTTCATCCCGCGTGCGTGTAATGCCGCCCGGGCTTGTAAAGGTGGCGTCGGCGGGCGTCGACGTTGTGATCTGAACCCGTGTGTAGCTGTTGCGTTGACTGACATCACCGCCGATATAGTTGTAATAGGTGATCGGCCAGTAGCTGCGCGACCCGCCGCAGGGATCACAAATGCCCTGATCGAACCTGCCACCGCGAAACCACGTTGCTGTCTGGGTCTGCTCAACCGTGAGATTCAGGCTACCAAGTCCAGGTCGGGCCGGGTGGTACAGCGCCGCCTGCGGATTGGCGTCTGGAAAGTCGCTGCCGTCGGCCGCGGCCCAGGGCGAGTAATCCACATCCGGATTATAGAAGACCAGATTGTTGTGAGCGGAACGCCCGAAATAGTGATGCAGGTTATCTTCTCGGTGCGAGGGCACCTGATTGGCGTAGTTGGCCCCGCCGTACAGTGCATTCGGGCGTGGGAACATAAACAGCGTGAAGATAAAGCGATTGCTGTCCGGCATGTACTCCCACTGCATGGAGCCGGAGTCGTCGAAGGTAAACATCACGTTCGGATCGACCGAGCCACTGAGGAAAAGAGGGATCTGCGCGATGTTGGTGTCGGCGCGTGCGCTGAAGCCGGCGGCGCCGGCTAAGATGCCCGCCGACAGGAGCAGGGTTGCGGAGGTCCAGTGTTTTTTATCGATGCAGCGTTGCCAGAGGGTTCTGCAATGCCTGAGCGTGCGTGTCATTGCTCAGCGCTCCTGCGGTGTCAGGTTGTCGACATCCAGCGGCCGTCCCGGCGGACGATCCAGTGACTCTGCGGCTTCCCTGCGCAGGCCGGTGATCCGCCCGTTGCGGGCATCAAAAATGACGTAATCGCCAACATCGAGAGAGAACCACGCGGCGGTTTCTTCAGCGCCGTCGGCAGTCGTTTGTTTTACCTCGGAGAACGAATCGATCATGTAGGTCTGGCCGTCAATGCTCAGCTCCCCGGCGCGGCGATCGATATCGGTTATCACGCCGAGCGTGGCTGCGCGCGCAGATGCCGCCAGTGTTATCGCCAGTGCGACGAGCAGCCAGATGCCCCGGTTTACATTTGGCGTGGATGGAGTGATGCGCACCGCATGAAGTGTCATGGCTGAAAACCTGTGGGGGGAAGGCCGATAATGCTCAGGGATACCCCGAAATCACGCAGAATGCAAGCACATTGCCCTAATGATGTGCTCGCAGCGACCTTCGCCGTTTACGCGAACAGCGATACGCCTCCTGTTGTGTCTCCGGTCACATATTGGCGTACTAATCGGGGATCACTCGCGTATTCCTGCTAGATTCCCGCAGAAGCGCTTTAAGCCTGCTCTTGCTAAGGCAACGGGCAGGCCGTGATGCCTGCGTGATATTCAAACTGGCTGATAAAGGAACATTTCGTGAAATCGCATGTGAACACCTTTGCCCTATCCACTCTCCTTGCGAGTGCCGCCGCCTTCACGTCGCCGGCGAGCGCCAACCCAATGACGCTTGAGCTGACGTTTGACACCAGCAGCACAGGCACGCTGTTCCCCGCCGGCAGCGACTCTGTGAACGTTCACTACCAGAATAGTGACAGCTCTGTGGTCGAGTACACATCAACCACTACTGCAGGCATGTTCTCTGGCGTTGCCGGTGATGACACCACCATCGACGTGAGGACACTGTTTACCGACCCGGGCAATGTTCTGGCGTATTGCGTGGATCTCTTGCAGCCGCTGCAGCGCAATGCGACCTATGATGTTGAGACGCTGGCCCAGGATCAGATCGATGATCCCACGGGTGTTGCCCGCAACTTCGGTCGCATGCTCAGCTTCCTCGGTGCCGTGAATCAGGTGCAGCAGACCGACCATGGCTTTGTTGCGGACAGCAAGAACTGGCTGCGGCCGTCGACGTCCTGGATGAGCGGTGCGATTCAGGTGGGGATATGGGAGAGCCTGTATGAGTATTCAGGTCGGGATCTGTCGGTCACGCAGGGTTCCCGGGACGATAGCCAATGGTTTTGGGTGGACACGCCACCACAAGCCAACAATGGCAATGGCAATGGCAATGGCCCAAGACGCCCCAGGGCCCAGGTAGGCGCCGCAGAGCGACAGATCGATGCCTCGGGTCTTACCTTCCTCAACAAAGCCTTTGACCTGGTGAACGACGGCGCTGGCTTCAGCCCCGTGAGCGCGAGTGAAGTGCTTCTGGCGCGTAACCTGAACGGACAGGATGTGATTGTCGATCCTGTGGAGGTGCCGCTGCCGGCATCGGGCTTCCTGTTTTTCAGCGGTCTGGGTGCCCTCGCGTGGCGCCGACGCGAGCAGTGATGGATCGTTCAGCCGCCACTGCGGCTCTGGCAGTGGCGGCTGAATCCCTTGCAGTGTGACTAGCCAATATCGGGTAACTCATCCAAAACCATCTCGTTACTTAGATCACAGAATGCGATGGGGCGGTCTTCTCCCGCGGGAATTACGGTGCCGACGGGTGAACCGTTGTCGTTGAAGAGTTCGCCAGAGCAAGGAAAATTCACGTATTCCGTGATGGTAAGATCTACGGGACAGGTATTGTCGATGGTGTTATCTGATTCGGTTTCCGGCTCTCGTGTCATCTCGGATGGATCTACGATCTTGATAACAACCTCGTTCAGACGGCACTCGGCCGCGTCCACGCTGAACACCAGGCCCGGGTTGACGGCCTGCGTGGGCATCTGGTGAAAGCTTGCCACACCCACCCCGACCGCCAGGACAGTGACCGGGATAACGCGCCGCGCCACCGAATGCCGGCGCAAGGCGCGCAACGCTATGACCGCGAGCAGTGTGCCGGATAACGCGAGCATGAGGGGCGTTAGCGCTGGCACGGCTGCTGTGGCCGTGGGTTCCAGTATCACCGAGGGCGTGCCCGCCATGGCCGCAGAACTGCCGCCTGTAATGAGCCATGTGGCGGCGAGCCCGCGCAGGTTGTTCAGAAGACGCACGGCATTATTGATTGGTGTTGTCATCGGTCGTTATTCCCTGCTGATATTTACCGCCTAGATTAACGTCGTTTACCGCATATTGCTATTGGGCTTTGCGCCCACGGTGATCTTTACTGACCCGTATTCTCACCTGATTCCGGCTCCAGCGCAGACGCCGGTATGAAACTCCGCACCCGCTGCGCCGCATCGGCATAGGCACTGATCTGCTGCTGCTCTATCAGGTACTCGAACACGCCGCCGCGCATCTCGGTTTCGCCCTGCTGCACGTGGGCGTCATCCTGCATGCGGATAAGTGATTGTGCCCGCAGGTATTCCACAACGTTGGCGCGGGCGTAAGTTATGTCTCCATCCACGGTGAGCAGCTGCTGCAGGTGTGCGGGCCGCCCGATGGCGACGATCTTGAAGAAAGGGTCGCCGTCGCGCGCAGAGAATGGTCCGCTGCCTTCCTCGCCCAGGGTAACTTCATCGGCCCGGATACGGATAGTGCCCTGACGCAGCGACACATCGCCTCGGTACAGGGTGACGCCGACAGTCTCGTCACGAATGACCTCCCGGGTAACGATGTGGATGGGTTGCTCGGTATCGTCGGGGATAGCCAGTGCGTTGGCGCTGAACAGGCCGTTGGCGCTAAGCAGACCGAGCAATAGAGCCGCGGCGGATATTGTAGGATTAATCACCTGTGAACACTTCCTGTAAGTTGCATCGCCATTGGCTCATCGCCACTCATAGACTTCAACGGTATAGCCACCCGGATCCTCGACAAGAAACGCGCGCAGAAACTCAGGGCTCTTTGCATCGTCCAGATGCTTGATGAATCTTACCTCCTGCCCACGCAAATGCTGGTACCAGCTATCCACGTCATCCGTTATGACGCTCAGCATAACAGGCTTGTCGTTACTTACCCGGTGGTAGCCCTTCGTGCCATCCACTATCGCCACCGAGGAGGTTGGCGTAATGGCAAAGAACTTCACCCAGCCGCGGTCGGCGGTTTTCTCAAACCCCATGACGTTGCCGTAGAAATGCGCAGCGTCGTCCAGGTCTTCGTAATAAAAGAAGGTGACCTGCCCTATCGCCGCGGGCGGGGCAGATGCCTCCCCGGCAGTCACCGACCGGCCCGATAGCAGACATAGCAACAGGGCAGGCAACAGAAACCAAGGTGTCAGGGCGTTTATGCGCATGGCGGGTGGCTTCATGGTGAGCGGCATTATCATCTCGGATTTTCCTTTTCGCTTTAACTAGGCAGGTAGCGCGCGACCAGCTCGCGATCGCGGTCACTGACGCCAGCAGCCTCGGCATCCAGTGGCCAGTCCGCAATGGCTTCTACCACCCGATCGGCGATGGCGGCAACGTCGCCTTTTGGCAGTCCAAAAATCCGCCCCAGACTCTTCGCCTCTGCGGGTGTGGGTGGATTTGGCCGCCAGCCAAACCCGGCGGCATGATAGGCGCCGGTGACTATGGACGGGACCAGGTCATAGGCCGGTGCCAGACAGTAGCCGTCGCCGCGGTGGATCAGGCTGATGTTGCGCTCGTGATCGTCTGTATTGTTGATGCTGCTGTTGAAGAGCATAAGGGTCGATATCAAAACGCTCTAGCAAGAGAACCTCGCGACCATTGTTGCCAGGCTCAACGCGTCCATCCCCCACGTCCAGCCCGGTACCTCGTGCCATGCGCAGACAGGCCAGCTCGACGCGGGCGTTGTTGTAGTCATCGCCGTGGCGTCGATTGAATTTGGCCAGTCGGTAGTGGGTGTCGTCATAAAGAAGTGCCTTGGGCCTGCCGCCGCTGGCGCTGCGCCGCGAGTGGCGTGAGTATCCGGCGGCCCCAGAGGTCGGGAAGATAGTCGTCGATGAACGCAGGCGAGCCCGCGCTGCAGCTGAACGTAAATTCACCTTCGCGCAGCGGTAACTGTGCCGGGTCAATGCTGAAGGCGTGATCGTCAGCTACGTAGTCGGGCCGATACCGAAAGCCCACGCGGACAAGCCGGCCGTTATTTTCCTCAAGTACGACATCCGCGGCATGACGAACGCCAAGGGCCTGCGTGGCGAGATAGAGGTCCAGCCGTTGCCTGACCTGTACGGGCGGGGCCATCACCCCCTGCCTTTAACGGCGCTTGTGACAGCCATCATCGTACGTCGTCATCAAACAGGCTCGCGGGCTCATCGAGCAGCGTGTCGAAGGTGTGTGCCAGCCCGAGCACCCGAGCCGCTGCGTGATAGCGGCCCATGCTGACGCTCAGGTCGCCCTTTTCCATTTTCTGTAGCGTGGCGCGACTCACCCCGATACGCAGCGCAAAGGCGGCGAGGTCATCGCGCGGGAAGTGCCGCCGGCGGGCGCGGCGCAGACCTTGGCCCAGGGAGGATAGGTGTGGGTGCATACCAGTAAAATAGTAAAAATCGCTGTAAAGCGCAATATTTACTATTATTATGGTATTGCGAATGCGACATAAACAGTCGGCTTTACGCGGAAGTAACGCCCATCAGTCCTCAATCTGAAGAAGCCTACTGGGGAAGCGGTATGTTATCCGCCCGGTAAATCTCGATGGCTTCTTCGACAATTTGACACAGCTCAGCAAATACCGCCAGCTCATCATCACCGTGGCATCCGCCCAGAACAAGGCCAGGCGCACTGCCAACGTAGCAATGATCTTCTTCCGACCACTCAACAATCTTCACGAACCTGGCGCTATCTTTCATTTTTGCACCTCCCTGATTGCTCTCGCTACGGCTTTTACCTGGTAAAGCTTAGCATCATCACCCAATTCTTGAGTTGAGAATCACTGATTCCCAATATCTCGCAGTTCTACGCAAGTAGGTACATCAGTTCCGCTCTTCCCGGACAACGCTATAATTCTTTTCGACACCTGATGCGTTTCGGGTTACGGTCGTTGAATGATTCGGAGCTTCAAGCACAAAGGCTTGGCCAGATTTTTCAAGTCCGGCAGCACGGCAGGAATACAGGCTGCTCATGCAAAGAGGCTCCGGCTAATTCTCGGTAGATTGAATGCGGCTTCAGACGTCAAAGACATGGATTTACCGGGACTTCGGCTGCATGTGCTCTCGGGCAATCGCGCTGGAACCTGGTCAGTCACTGTCAGTGGTAACTGGCGAGTGACCTTTCAGTTCGAGGACGGAGACGCGGATACAGTGAATTACGAAGATTACCACTGAGGTACCCCTTATGTTGATGCACAACCCCCCCCACCCCGGTGAAGTGCTGCGTGAGCTTTGCCTGGAGCCCATGGGTCTGTCGGTAACGGCCGCCGCCGAGGCATTGGGGGTCAGCCGAAAAACGCTGAGTGCTGTGTTGAACGGCAAGTCCGGCATCAGTCCGGAGATGGCCATTCGGCTATCTATTGCCTTCAATACGTCCGCAGAGAGTTGGCTGAACCAGCAGTCCCAGTATGAACTCTGGCATGCCGAGCAATACCGTAAAGAGCTCAAGGTCAGAAAGCTTGTCGCTGCCTGAAGCAGCCGTAATCGGTGTGCACCATCCCGAGCACCCTTGCTGCCGCGCGATAGCGACCGATGCTGCCGCTCAGCTTCCCACCTTGATTACTCCCGATGATCAACCTGCAGCTCACGGCTCCAGACCGCCTTGCGCGGCTGCGGGAACCAGCGCAGGGTAAGCCCGGCGTAGCTGCCGCGAAAGCCGCGGGCGTCGGTGGCCTGCAGGTGTCCACCCAGCTGCAGATGCGGCGTGACCAGCCAGTGTCCCGCCACGCGCGCATCCACGTTGACGCCGCGGGTCTCCTGCCGCGCTGTGAACCGGGTGGCGTCCTCGGTGATATCGGTCCACGCCACCTCGACGCCAGCGCGCAGCTGCCAGCGGCGCCCCTCGGCGGTAAGCAGTTCGGAGGACAGGCCCACGCGGTACTCGTCCTGGGGACTGAAGTAGCCGCCGCTGCCCCGGGTAAAGACGAACTGGTTGTCGTCGAAGCCGCGCCAGCTGGCGAAGGGACCGAGCTGCCAGTAGTCAAGCTGCTCGCGCCAGTGCTGGCCGGGCCAGCCGGAGCGCAGGTCGACACGGGCCGACACCGCGTGGTTGTCCTCGACGTCATCGCCGCTCTGCTGGCTGACGGCGCCATTCACGCTGAGGTGCCAGTCGCTCTGGGTAGACCAGGTGACCTGGCCGGCGACGCCCCGGTCCATGACGCCACCCCAGGCGACGCCGTCCACGGGATCGACGGCGCCGGTGCGCGACAGCAGGCTGTCGGCGATGGGCTGCTGGAACACTTCTATCAGTGCGCTGAGCGGGTCGCTGAAGATGCGGGCCTGGAACAGCGCGGACAGCCCCTCGCCCGCGGGCTGCCGCCAGAGATCGCGCCCGACGCTGCCATACAGGCTGTAGCCGTCGTTTTCCTGCCGCGCCCACAGGTGCACTGAGGGGTCGCTGACGCCGTTCAGTGGCGTGACGGTATCCACCCCCGGACGGCTGCCAAAGGCAGCATCGGCGGCGGGCAGTCCGCTGCTGAAGTCGCTCCAGCCCAGGGTGCCGCCGAGGCGCCAGCTGCCGCGCATGCCGGACAGGGACAGTGCGGCGCGGTCGTGGGTCAGTTCGCCCAGGCCGCGATCACCGCTGCGCTCGCGCCGGCTGACATCCAGTGCTACCGACAGTGCGTCGCGGTTTTCCAGCGCCGGCGAGGCAGCGAGCGCGGTGGCGCGATCGAACTGCTTGCGGGCAAGCGCCACCGCGGCAGTTTCGCGACGCACCGCGCTCGCCACCGCGGGGTGTGCGTCGGCGGCTGCGTCGAGCGCCGCGGGGTCGTCGCGCAGTACGTTGATGAGCGCCGCGGCCATGCCGGCGTTGTCGGGCTGTCGGGCCAGCTGCCGGTTGAACGCCGTGGCCGCGGCTTCCTTTGCATCCAGCGCGTAATAGGACCAGGCGGCGAGCTGGCTGGCGCTGTCGGGCATTGCCCCCGGCAGCTGCTGTCGGCGCTGGAAGACGGTGAGCACCTGGCGGTAGTTGGCCTCGCCGTAGGCGGCAGCGAGGGCTTCATCCAGCCAGTCCGCGCAGAGCGTTGTCACGCCTTGCCTGCCGTTGCCGTTGCCGCTGCCGCTGCCGCCCGCGAACGCGGCCTCGCAGGCTACCTCCAGCGCGGCGTCCCGCTGCTCGAGGTCGCGCAATGTCAGTGCGAGACCCTCGGCGGCTGCGGGTTGCGGCAGGGCGGCGCGGAACAGGCGTTCTGCGTTGGCCGGCCGGTCGCTATCGCGCTCGGCCCAGGCGCTGTCGATCAGGAGGTCGGGGCCGCCCGCGTTGCGGGACTGTTCTGACAGGCGGGCCACCCGCGCCGC
>Ga0209936_1001843_pt1 | contig 10868 bp, 9 predicted proteins | sample SalPonR1_A_D1_MG_FD_185694 | JGI IMG/M metagenome (GOLD analysis project Ga0209936, IMG submission 185694) | Salt pond soil microbial communities from South San Francisco under conditions of wetland restoration - Salt Pond MetaG R1_A_D1_MG... ... | reverse complement strand
GATCGACGGGGACGCCCGGCTCTTCGACGGCGCCGACCGCGTCGTCGTCGCGGTGTCGCCGTCGGGCGACTACGAGGCGTACCCGAAGGCGATCGCGGCCGTGGCGGACGAGGCTGTCCGATCGGAGGCGGCGCACCTGACGCTCTGCTCGTCCACGGGCGTCTATCCCGGATCGGCGGAGCACCCGCTGGTGCGGGAGGAGGACGCCTCGCCGTCCGCCTCGCGCCGCGCGCCGTTCCTCCTCTCGGCCGAGGCGGCGGTCCGCGAACGGGCGGTCGCCGCCACGATCGTCCGGCTGGCTGGGTTGTGGGGACACGGAAGGCACCCGGCCCGAAGTCTGGCCGGACGGGAGCTGGACGGTCCGGACGTGCCGGTGAACCTGGTCCACCGCGACGACGCGATCGCGGCGATACGGACCCTGACGCTGCCGACGCCCACCACCGGCACGTTCTCGGTGGTCGCCGAGGCACATCCGCCACGCGGCACGTTCTACGTGAACGAGGCGCGCCGCCTGGGTCTGCCGGCGCCCACGTTCTCAGGAGCGGCGAAGCCGGGCAAGCGGGTCTCTGCGCAGGCGCTGAGCGACGCGACCGGATTCCGGGCTCGCTGGCTGCCCGGCGATCCGGAGGCTCCCTGAGGTTGGGACCGTCCGGGAACCTGCGCCGCCGAGCGTGAGCCGGCGAGCGGTCCGTTCAGCGTCGCGACGCTACATTCGCCTCGTGTCGTCCTTCGGCCGCATGCTCGCAGCGACCCTCCTCCTCGCATTCTTCGGCGACGGCCCCACCGCAGCGTGGGCGCAAGACGTGCCCGACGCAGCCGCCACCACGCTTCCGAGCGACCTCGCCTTCGTCGCGCCCGACGGACGTCTCGCGTGGCTGCCGGCAGGGGAGGAGCGGATCCGCACCATCGGATCGCCGACGGGGCGCCACGCGTTCCCCGCCTGGTCGCCCGACGGACGACGTCTGGCCGTGATCGTGCGGGACGTCTCCGGCGCGCGGGCCGTGGTGGTGGACGTCGGCGACAGCGACGACGGCGCGCGCAGGGGGCCGCGAGAGACGGTCTGGTTCGACGAGCCGGACGAACCGGTGATCTACCTGGACTGGGCGAACGACGGCGCCTCGCTCCTGCTCCTGGTCGCCGACGCCGGATCGGGGTTCCGGCTGGTTCGCGCGAGCGACGACGGCCGTCGGACGCTGGCTCGCGGAGCGCCGCTCTACTGGGACCAGCGTCCCGGCGGCGGCGTGGTCGTGCACGTCGGCGGCTCCGCCGCATCGCGGCTGACGATCTTGGACGCCGCCGGCCGCGAGACGGGCGAGCTTCCGCGGCCGGGAGCGTTCCGGAGTCCGGCGGTCTCCGCGAGCGGCGACTGGCTCGCGTACGGCAGCGAGGCGCGCAGCGGCGATCGGCGCGCCGTCGTCGTTCCGGTGGCGGACGCCGAGCGCACGGCGTCGCGAGGCCCGGACGGAACGGCCGTGCCGGACGACCGGAGAGCGCTGGGCTACCGCGGCCTCACCGCCTTCGCCTGGCATCCGACGCGCGATCTGCTGGCGCTCACGCGTCCTCTGAGCGACGTGCCGCATTCGTTCGGGCCGCTGGGCGGCCTCGATGCGGTCAGCGGCCTGTTCGAGCCGTGGATCGACGAGCCGGTGGTCGCGTTCTGGTGGTCGCCCGGCGGGCAGCGCGTCGCCGTGCTCGCCGTGGACGCGCCAGGGGGCGACACCGTCGCCGGCCACGACCGTGCGGTCGGGACGACGGTCCTCGCGTCGGCCCGCCCGCCCGGCCTGCCCGCGCCCCTCGAGCCGCGACGCGTCCAGGCCGACGGTGCGCGGCTCCGGCTGGGGATCGTGGACGTCGATAGCGGCGCCACCCGTTGGCTGGCCACCGTCACGCCCAGCCGGACCTTCCTGAGCCAGGAGCTTCCGTTCTTCGATCAGTACGCGCGCAGCCACGCCCGCTGGTCGCCCGACGGCACGATGCTGGCGCTTCCCGTCCGGAACGCCACCGGGCGAGAGGCGATCTGGATCGTCGACGTCGCGACCGGCACGCTTCGCGAGCTGGCGCCGGGCGCCATGCCCGCCTGGCCGCCCGCCCGGCCTCCCGGCCGGCCACCGGGCTAGCGCTCGTCGCGACCGTCCAGCGTCAGCAGCGCGCCGTACAGGTCGGGCCGCCGATCCCGGAAGAAGCCGAAGCCCGCCCGGAACGCGCGCGCCTCCGCCAGATCCAGCTCGGCGTGGATCACCGTCTCGTCGTCCCGGCCGGCCTCGCTCAGGACCTCGCCGCGCATGTCGGCCACGAACGAGCTGCCGTAGAACGTCGCGGCCCCCTCGCGGCCCACCCGGTTGGCGGCCGCCACGTAGACCGAGTTCGCGACGGCGTGCCCGATCATCGCGCGGCGCCACATGTCGCGCGTGTCCAGGCCGCCGGTCTCTTCGGGCTCGCTGCCGATCGCCGTGGGGTAGAGCAGCAGGTCGGCGCCCTGCAGCGCCATGGCGCGCGCCGCTTCGGGGAACCACTGGTCCCAGCAGATCCCGACGCCGATCGTTCCGTAGCGGGTGCGCCACGAGCGGAAGCCGGTATCGCCGGGCACGAAGTAGTACTTCTCCTCGTAGCCGGGACCGTCGGGAATGTGGCTCTTTCGGTACACGCCCAGCACGGCGCCGTCCGCGTCGATCATCGCCAGGCTGTTGAAGTACGTCTGGTTCGCCTTCTCGAAGAAGCTGACGGGCAGGACCACGCCCAGCTCGGCGGCGAGCGCCGCGAAGCGGTCCACGAACGGGTGGCCCTCGACCTCGTGCGCCAGGGCGAAGAGCTCCTCGCGCTCGAGCTGCGGGAAATAGAGGTTCTCGAAGAGCTCCTGCAGAAGGACCACCTGCGCGCCGTCGGCCGCCGCGCGGCGCACGAGCCGCTCGGCCTTGGCGAGGTTCTCCTCGAGCCGGTCGCTGCACGCCATCTGGATCACGGCGAGCCGCAGCCGGTCGGACCCGCGGTTCGCGGCCGGACCGGAAGGAGCGGCCGTCACGAGGGCGTCCCCGCTTCGGGCTGGTGCTGCGTGGCGCAGTGGAACGCGCCCCCTCCGGTGATCATCGCCGTCGCAGGAACGCCGACGACCTCGCGACCGGGGAAGACCCCTTGCAGAATGCTCAGCGCTTCCTCGTCGCGCGGATCGTTCCAGATGGGCACGATCACGCCGCCGTTCACGAGGCAGAAGTTCGCATAGCTGCGGGGAGGACGTACGCCGTTCACGCGCGAACGGTCGTGCGGCAGGGGCAGCTCCACGACCCGGTACGGCGAGCCGTCCACGCGGCGCAGCGCCTCGAGCGTGGCGCGGTTCGCTCTGAGCGAGGCGAGATTCTCGGCGTCGTCGGCGTCGGCCGCGACGCACACGATCGTGTCCTCCGCCGCGAAGCGCGCCACCGTGTCCACGTGGCCGTCGGTATGGTCGTCGACCAGCCCGCCGACCAGCCACACGATCCGGGTCGCGCCCAGGCCGTCCCGCAGCAGCGAGGTGTAGCCGATCTCGTCCAGGCCCGGGTTTCGAACGCCGTCGAGCAGGCAGCTGCGCGTGGTGAGCACCGTTCCGTCGTCGCCCATCTCGATCGCGCCGCCCTCGAGCACCGCGTCGAACGCGAAGCGCCGAACGCCCAGCGTCTCGGCCATCGCGGCCGGCACCCGGTCGTCCAGGTCGGCCGCGTACTTGCCGGCCCAGCCGTCGAACCGCCAGTCCGTCAGCGCCAGCCGGCCGTCGCCGTCGACGACGAAGAGCGGCCCGGCGTCGCGAAGCCAGACGTCGTTGGAGGGCACGTCGTGGAACCGGACCGCGGCGTTCGGTACGCCCGCGCGTCGCAGCCGATCCTCGGCGTCGGCGCGGGTGTCCGGGTCGCGCACGTTCACGACCACCGGCTCGAAGCGCACGATGGCGGCCACCATCGCGGCCATGTCGTCGCGGACGGGCTCCAGCAGGCCTTCCCAGAGCGCGTCGTCCGCGGGCCAGGTGGTCCACGTGGCGGCGTGGCGCCCGCGCTCGACCGGCATGCGGAAACCCAGCTCGCGAGGGGTGGGGGAGGGTCGTGTCACGCGGGCCTCCTTCGCCCGGGCATGCTAGCAGAGCGCCGACACCGGGCGGTCCCCGCGCGTGCTACCTTGACGCGCCGGTCGGCATCCGACCGTGCGCTCCGCCCCCACTCCGGAAGCGTCCGCTCCTCCGGAACGTCGCGTCCCTGCCGAGGTGCACCGTGGCCAAGTCTTCATCCCTCGAACCGTTCGGCCCTGCCGACGCCACCGAGCTGTACAACGTCGATGCCTGGTCCAGCGGCTACCTCCGGGTCGGCGACGACGGACACCTGCGGGTCCGTGTCGACGGCGCCGAGGCGGCGCTGAGCGACATCGTGGCGAAGATCCAGGCCGAAGGCCGTCCGCTTCCGACGATCCTGCGGTTTCCCCAGATCCTCGAGGATCGCCTGGCGCGCGTCAACGGCGCGTTCGAGCAGGTCATCGCCGAGGCCGGGTACCGCGGCGCGTACCAGGGCGTGTACCCGATCAAGGTGAACCAGCGAAGGGTCGTCGTCGAGACGCTCGCCGAGGCCGGGGCCCGCTGGCGCACCGGGCTCGAGGCAGGCAGCAAGGCCGAGCTGGCGTTGATCCTGGTCCAAGACACGCACCCCGCCGCGCTGATCCAGTGCAACGGCTTCAAGGACGACGACTTCGTCCGGCTGGCGCTGTGGGGTCGCAAGCTGGGCAAGAACGTGACGATCACGCTCGAGAAGGTCGGCGAGCTGGAGCGGGTCCTCCGCATCGCGCGCGAGCTCGACGTCGAGCCCGCCATCGGGGTGCGGTTCAAGCTTCACGCGCGCGGCAGCGGCGCCTGGGAGTCGTCGGGCGGCGACGACGCCAAGTTCGGGCTCACCGCCAGCGAGCTGCTGGCGGTCGCGGATCGCTTGCGGCGCGAAGGGCTCGGCCACACGCTCACGATGCTCCACACGCACGTGGGCAGCCAGGTCACCGACGTGCGCAAGATCCGCGTCGCCGTTCGCGAGGCGGCCCAGACCTACGTGGAGCTGGTCGAGTCGGGGGTGACGCCCGCCTATCTGAACCTCGGAGGCGGCCTGGCGGTCGACTACGACGGCTCCAAGACGACGTTCCACGCGTCCGCGAACTACGGCCTGCGCGAGTACGCCGAGGCCCTCGTCTACACCGTCATGGAGGTGTGCGACGAGGCGGGGACGCCCCACCCGACGCTGGTCACCGAGTCCGGGCGGGCGCTCACGGCGCACCATTCGGTGGTCGTTGCGCCGGTCATCGACGTGATCGGTCGCACGCGCGACCCGGTCGCGCTGCCACCGCTTCCCGACGATCCCCACGCCCTGGTGGGGGACATGGAGGAGCTGCTGGGCGACGTGACGGTCAAGACCTACCGGCAGGTGTACAACGAGGCGGTCTCGAACAAGGACACGATGCACCAGCTGTTCGACCTGGGCTACCTGAGCCTGGTCGAGCGAGCGCACATCGAGCGTCTGTACAACCGCGTGCTGGAGCGCATCCAGAAGGTGATCGCCGGCCTGGACTACGTGCCCGAGGAGCTCGAGGACCTGTCGACCTGGCTGGCCGACACGTACGTCGTGAACTTCAGCGTGTTCCAGACGCTGCCCGACCACTGGGCGATCGGCGCGCTGTTTCCGATCGTGCCCCTCGCCCGCCTGAACGAGCGGCCCACGCGCCGCGCCACGCTGGCCGACATCAGCTGCGACAGCGACGGAAAGATCACGAAGTTCGTCGACCTGCGCGACGTGGCGGCCACCCTGCCCGTTCACGAGATCCGTGAGGACGAGCCGTACCTGCTCGGCTTCTTCCTCACCGGTGCGTACCAGGACGTACTCGCGAACGCGCACAACCTGTTCGGGCGCGTCGCCGAGGCGCACGTGCGAATCGGCTCGGACGGCGAGATCGTGATCGAGCGCTTCGTCGGCGGTCAGAAGGCCCGACGCGTGATCGAGAACATGGGGTACGAGACCGAGGAGCTGCTCGCCTGGCTGGGTCAGGAGATCGGCGAGGCCGAGGCGGCCGGCAGTCCCCTGCGCGCCGACGAGGAAGCCGCGCTGCGCGAGCTGTACGGACACGAGCTCGTCGGCTACACCTATTTCGAGTAGCGATCGGCCTCGGCGGGTCGGTACGCCGGCCGACGCCGCGCGGGCCGGCGACGCTCGCCCCGGACAGGAGTAGGCTGGACGCGGAGGTGATGCGTGTGAGCGAGGACTCGGGGACCACCGACGTCAAGGCCGTGGAGATCGGCGCCGCCTCGACCGTTTCGCTGCAGGTGTACGGAGACCTGGTGCTGCGTCAGGGGCCGTCGCCGTCGCTGCGCATCGTCGGCGATCCCGAGCTGGTCGCCAAGGCGCAGGCCGAGGTGCGCGGCGAGACGCTGGAGCTCACGCTGGGACGCGACTGGGTGGACCGGCTGGCCAGCGGGCTGGCGATGTTGGGCAATCGCCCGCTCCGCTACGAGGTCACGCTCCCCGCGCTCCGACGGATCGAGGTCGCGGGACGTGGACGCTTGGACCTGGACGGACTCGAGGCCGAGGCCCTGACGCTCCGCGTCTCCGGTCTGGCGGACGGGACGCTGGCCGGACTGGCGCTGGCCTCGCTCGAGGTCGAGATCGCCGGCAGGGCCGAGCTGACGTTTTCCGGTCGCGCGGCCCACGAGCGCCTGCGCGTGTCCGGCTCGGCGCAGCTGGACGCCTGGGACGTGCAGGCAGATCGGGCGGAGGTGCGCATCTCCGGCCACGGCGAGGTGGGACTGGCGGTGTCCGAGCGGCTCGAGGCCCGCATCGCCGGGTACGGCAACGTCACGTACGACGGCGATCCGGAGGTCGACCAGACGGTGTCGGGCGGGGGCGCCGTGCGCCGCGGTCAGCGGCCCTCGGACGCTCAGAACCGGTAGCGACCGAGCTCCTCGCCGATCTCCAGATCGGGGCGGACCCGCCGTGCGGCGGGCAGCTCGCGCGCCAGTGCGTCGGCCCGCGGCAGGTGCACGAGAACCAGCCGTTTCGCGTTCGCCTGACGGGCCGTTCGGGCCGCCTGCTCCGCGCTGCTGTGCACCGGTCCGGCTCCGGTCGCTTCGTGAAGCAGCAGATCGGCGTCCTGCGCGAGCTCGGCGATCGCGGGGGCAGGCGCCGTGTCGCAGCTGTAGCTCGCGACCCGTCCGCTCGCGCGGTCCTCGAAGCGGAGACCCACGACGGGCACCGCGTGCCGGCCCGGCGAGGCGAGCACGCGCCAGCCGTGGGCGTCGAGCACGACGGCGTTCGCCGCCTCATCCACCTCGTGCGCCGTCCAGCCGGGGTACCCCTCCCAGCCCGACACGTCGAACGCGTCGTGCACGCGCTGCACCTGACGGAGGGCCGCAGCGATGCCGTACACGGGAAGCGGATCGCGGCGGCCCATCAGCCACAGCCGCTCCATCATGAGCGGGAACCCCGCGACGTGGTCCGCGTGCTCGTGCGTGATCACCACGCCCGCCAACGCGGTCGGGTCGAGCCCCGTCGCCTCCAAGCGTGGAACCACGTCGCCGCCGCAGTCGACGAGCAGGACGCCGCGACCGTTGTCGAGCGCCATCATCGTGGTCGTGCGCTCCGGGTCGCTGACGACCGCGCCTGCGCCCAGCAGGTGAAGCGTGGGCATGGGGACCGGGCCTCCTCCGCCCCGCGCGGGGGCCGAACGCCATGATAGAGGCCCCGCCGCGGTCCGTCGCGGCCAGCCGTCACGCCCGTTCGGCGGGCGCCGTACGGGTGGCCTCAGTACAGGCGCGTACCGTCGGGAACCGGTCGCTCGACCGTCGTCAGCACCACGCCTTCCGGCGTGTCGAACCCCGTGACCAGGCACTCCGACACGAACGGGCCGATCCGACGCGGCGGCACGTTCACGAGCGCCACGACCTGCCGGCCGCGAAGGTCGTCGGGAGCGTACAGCTCCGTCAGCCGGGCGCTCGAGGTGCGCTGGCCGATCGTCGGGCCGAAGTCCACCCAGAGCTTCCAGGCGGGCGTGCGGGCCCCGGGAAACGGCTCGACCCGGACGATGGTGCCGACCCGCAGGTCCGCGCGGAAGAAGGCGTCCACGTCCGTGGGCGGCGCCGGTGGGGAAGAGGTTGCGTCGTCCACCGGATCAGTCCGACGATCCGGCGCGGGCGGTCGGCGGGACGTGGCCTCGGTCCGAGCCGGAAGCGCGGACGCGCGCTCCCGTCTGGACGCGCCACAGGCCGGCGTACACGCCGCCGAGCTCGAGAAGCTCCTCGTGCCGCCCCGACTCGACGCGGCGCCCCTGCTCGAGCACGTGGATCACGTCGGCATGACGGATCGTCGACAGCCTGTGGGCGATCACGACCGTCGTGCGGCCGGCCGTGATCCGCTCCAGCGATCGCTGGATGGCCGCCTCGGTCTCGTTGTCGACGGCGCTCGTCGCCTCGTCGAGGATCATGATCGGCGGGTCCTTGAGCAGCGCACGCGCGATCGACAGCCGCTGCCGCTGGCCGCCGGACAGCTTCTGTCCGCGCTCGCCGACGACGGTGTCGAACCCTTCGGGTAGCGCACGGACGAACTCCAGCGCTTCCGCCGCGTCCGCCGCGCGCTCGAGCTCCTCGTCGCTGGCGCCCGGTCGCCCCAGCAGGAGGTTGTCCCGCACGGTGCCGTGGAACAGGTAGACGTCCTGCGAGACGAGCCCGATCGCGGAGCGCAGCTCGGCGCGCCGCAGCTCGCGCAGGTCCGTGCCGTCCAGCGTCACGCGGCCGGCCTGCGGGTCGTGGAAGCGGAGCATCAGCTTGACCAGCGTGGACTTGCCGGCGCCCGTCGAGCCCACCACCGCGGTGGTGCGTCCAGCGGGTACCTCGAGGTCCAGATCGTGCAGGACCGTGGAGGACCCTTGGTACGCGAACCGCACGCCGACGAAGCGCAGCTCGCCCCGAGGCCCCCCGGGCGGCAGCGGCGCGGGACCGTCGTGCATCTCCGGGCGCGTGTCCAGCACCGCGAAGATCCGTCGCGTGGACGCCATCGCCCGCTGGTACAGGTCGAACGTCTGCCCTAGCCGCGTCAGCGGCCAGAGCAGGCGCTGCGTCATGAACACCAGCGTGCTGTAGATGCCCACCGAGATCGTGCCCGCCAGGGCCAGCCGGCCGCCCCAGACGAGCGTGGCCATGAACCCCAGCACGATCGCCATCCGGATCAGCGGCACGAACGCGGACGACAGCCGGATCGCGTGCCGGTTGGCCTCCAGGTAGCGGCGGCTGGCCTCGGCGATGCGCTCGGCCTCGCGGTCCTCGGCGGTGAAGCTCTTGATCGCCACGATCCCGCCGAGGTTGTTCGCGAGGTCCGCGTTGATCGCACCGACCTCCTCGCGGACCGCGGCGTAGCGGGGCGCCATCCTCTTCTGAAAGCGCAGCGACCCCCACAGGATCAGCGGGATCGGGAGGAACGCAAGCCATGCCACGCCGGGCGCGGCGATGAAGAAGAACACGCCCAGCAGCGCGACGGTGGTGACGAGCTGCAGGATGTCGTTCGCGCCGACGTCCAGGAACCGTTCGAGCTGGTTCACGTCGTCGTTCAGCACGCTCATCAGGCCGCCGGTGCTACGCGACTCGAAGTAGCTCATGTCCAGCCGCTGGACGTGGTCGTACGCCTCGCTGCGGAGCTCGTGCTCGAGCGCCTGCGCCAGCTCGCGCCACTGCACCTGGAACAGGTACTCGGTGATCGATTCGAACGCCCACACCGCGAACGTCGCGGCGGCCAGCACCCACAGCTGGCCCGGCGCGTCCAGCCCGAGCCAGCGCCCCAGCGCGGAGCCGTCGCCGGCGACCACGCTGTCGACTGCGATGCCGATCAGGAACGGCGGGGCCAGGTCGAACGTCTTGTTCGCGACGCTGAACAGCGCGGCCAGCACGATTCGCGGACGGAACCGCCCGGCGTAGCGCCAGAGTCGGAGGAGAGGAGGCACGGAGACGGGATCCACCTCGCGAGCCTACCTCGGTACGCCTCCGGGGCCACACGCGCGGCGGGCGTCGAAGGGTACCTTGTCGCCGACGCGGTCCGAACCGCCGCTTGGAGGCTCCATGATCGACGCACGCACCTTTCGTGACGCTCTCGGACGTTTCGCCACCGGCGTCACGGTGGTGACGATGGACACCGAAGACGGGCCTCGCGGCATCACCGTCAACGCGTTCTCGTCGCTCTCGCTCGATCCGCCGCTGGTGGGCGTGGCCATCGACCACGGCGCGGGCGCGCACGGTGCGCTGGTCCAGGCGGAACGGTACGGCGTCTCGATCCTCACGCGGGCGCAGCAGGACCTGTCCGATCGGTTTGCGGGGCGGGACATCGACCCCGAGATCGGCTGGGAGCGGCTGGGCGAGGCACCGGTGTTGCGCGGGTCGCTGGTCCAGCTCTCGTGCGGGATCGTGCAGCGCGTGACCGTCGGGGACCACACCCTGTTCGTCGGGCAGGTCGAGGCAGCAGCGACGCGCGAGGCCGACCCGCTCCTCTACCACCGCGGAGGCTACGGTCGCTACCGCGGCGCCTGATCGCCCCGCAGGAGGGCCGCTCGGAGTCGGCGGCGCTGGTCAGGGGAGGCGGCTGGCGAGGCCGGCCGCGCGCCGATAGAGGGTCGCCTGACCGACGTGATAACTCTCGTGCCAGACGAGGAACGAGAGCCAGTCGCCGACGGTGCCGTCGCCTTCGCCGCGCGGCGAGGGCAGGATCTCGGAGCTCTCGGCGAGCCCCGATGCGAGCGCCCGTTGCTGCGCGTGGAGAAGTTCGAGCAGCTCATCCGTGGGCACCGCACGCTCGGCCGACGGGGGCGCTGCGCCGCGCCGATACCGTTCCATGCGCGGGTCCGTA
>Ga0209936_1001832_pt1 | contig 10907 bp, 14 predicted proteins | sample SalPonR1_A_D1_MG_FD_185694 | JGI IMG/M metagenome (GOLD analysis project Ga0209936, IMG submission 185694) | Salt pond soil microbial communities from South San Francisco under conditions of wetland restoration - Salt Pond MetaG R1_A_D1_MG... ... | reverse complement strand
AAACCTGGTAAAGTACTTCAAGCAAAACAGTTTGTGTACCGGTCATTTCGACCTTAAAGGCAACCGGAATCGTAAAGCTGGCAGATTGGGAATGCCAGCCAAGTTCCGTTTCAAAATTTGGGTCGAACTGAATATCTGCTTCAGATTCGGTTGGATCTCCGGCAATCGCCATATCAGAAGATCCTGAGGAGAATGCAGTAGGAAACGGACCAGCGTCTGGATCATTCAGAATGGAATAAAGATGCCATTTACCCTCGATAGTCGCCTCAACCATAACATCAAAAACTTCTCCCGCCTGTACGGTATCGGGCATATCCGTTATTATGTAATCTACCGGATCGAGCAGCTGACCGTAAACAAAAAAAGGGGATAACGCCAACAGCGCAATCCCCAACAAACCTGATTTAATACTCATTTGATATTTATTAAACAATTTAAGGAATGACTACCTCATCAGGATTCGTCTTCTTTAACAACCCAGATTTTAACCTGTGGGTTTAAATCACCAACGAGATTCACCGTAGCCGTATACTCTCCCAGAGATTTAATATCCTGATCAATCGTAATTTTTCGACGATCAATTAATATATCTCTCTGTTCAAGTGCTTCAGCAACCTGAATATTTGTAACAGTTCCGTGAATTTTTTCATCTTCACCAACGGTTACAGGGATAGTAACGGAAGTGGCCTCTAATTGTTCTGCAAGTTCTTTCGCAGCTTCAATAGTTAGTTCTGCTCTCAGTTCAGCTTGTCGCTTCATTTGGTTATGATGGCGAATAGCTCCATCAGTTGCCAGAACACCGAGTTCGTTCGGTATCAGATAATTTCTGCCGTATCCCGGTTTTACATCAACGAGATCACCAGCAGATCCTAAATTCTCAACATCTTGTTTTAACAGAAGTTTCATAATTCATTACCTCATGTTTTCGGTTACATATGGAATAAGAGCCAAAAATCGTGCTCTTTTTACAGCGGTTGATAACTGACGCTGATGCTTGGCACTGGTTCCGGTAACTCTTCTTGGCAGAATCTTGCCCTGATCGTTTATAAATCTTTCTAAAATATCGGTCTCCTTGTAATCAATATATTCGAAACCTGCTTTTGTAAATTTACAATCACGGTTTTTTAAATGGCCTTTTTTCGGATGTGATGGATTATTAATCATAATTAATTGTCCTCCTCGTTATTTTCTTCTTCCTCTTCAAATAAAACAGGCAGTTCGCCTTTTTTCCTCAACTCATAATGTCTTTTCATTTTTGAGTCGTACTTCAGCGTCAGGTATCTCATGATATCATCATGGATTCGCATATTTTTTTCTACCTGCTCAATTACATTAGGGGTTGCGGTGAAATATAGATTCACATAGTAGCCGGTTCCCTTATTGTCGATATCATAAGCGAGCTTCTTAACACCCCACTCTTCAACTTCGGAAACTTCGCCGCCATTGTCCGTAATCAGCTTATTTACATACTCTACAATCTCTGAAAACTTTTCTTCATCCAGAACCGGATTCAGAATGTAGGTCATTTCATAGAAATTAGTCATCTGTTTAATCTTTGGTTGTTATCCTTTCTTGGAAACAGTCACCGTGCGTTTTGCCGGTAACAGAGCCTGATAAGTTACAAAGAATGAAGCCTAAGAACAATACCTCGTTTATCAGACAAACACGGGTTACCGGAATGGATATGACTACTAATAAAGACGATTTAAACAGTGTAATAGGAAGTGATAAGTTCAATCAGGCCACTTGTGGGAAGCACGGGTTCAATACCATAGTAAATGGTTAAAAATCCAAGCAGTACCAGCGTTGTTTTAAAAATAAATCCCGGAGTTTTGAGAGTGTATTCTTTGTGTGCCTGCTTAAAGAACATAAATACCATTACCCTCAAATAGTAATAGACGCTTGCTGCACTTGCAAGTACCCCCACAAGCGCCAGTGGAATCATGCCTGCCTGAACAGCTGCTGCAAATACATAATATTTTCCTATAAAACCTACCATCGGCGGAATTCCAGCCAAAGAGAGCAAAAATATAGACAGCAAGACACCCATTACCGGCATTTTAAATCCAAGCCCTGCGTAACTGTCAATCTCTGTGAAGTCTAGTCCATGGTTCCTTTCATAAAATGCAATAACGCCAAAAGCACCAACATTCATCAGCGTATATGCAAACAGGTAGTATAAAACTCCCGTATAGCCTGCGGCAGTTCCGGCGGCTAGCCCTACCATTAAATATCCGGCGTGGGCTATACTTGAATATGCAAGCATCCGCTTAACATTATCCTGGGCAAGTGCAATAAGATTCCCCACAATCATCGTAAGGATTGCAATTACTTTAATTACCCCTGTCCAGTCGGCCATATCGGCAGCATCAAACATGCGGGTTAGAACCAGTACAAATGCCACAAATGTAGCAGATTTCGCAGCCGTCGCCATGTATGCAGTAAGTGTTGTTGGCGTTCCCTGGTAAACATCGGGAGTCCACATATGAAACGGAACTGCAGCAATTTTAAAGAAGAGACCTACCAAAAGTAAACCGCTCCCCGCCATAAATAAAAGTGTAGGTTCGGCTACTGCAGCAATTTCATTTAAATTTGTTTCCCCTGTTGCACCATAAATGAGGGAAATCCCATAAAGAAGAAAGCCCGTAGAAAATGCCCCCAGCAGAAAATATTTAAGAGCTGCCTCAGCACCAATTTTTTCTCCCTTGAATAGTCCGGCCATTACATACAGACAGATAGACATCGTTTCCAGGCTCACGAAGAGTGAAATCAGGTCGTTTGAAACAGCAAGGCCCAGCATACCCGTCGTTGCGAAAAGAATCATACCATACACTTCACCACTATGAAGGTCGGCATCCATCAGGTAGTCTCTTGAAATTAACACACAGAATAGGGCTCCGGTTAGCACCACAAATGAGCCGAATGCTCCCACACCACCGTACACAATCATACCCGAAAAAGCAGTTCCGGGCTCAATAAACAGATTTTGAAAGGATACAAGCAAACCGAGGCCAATACCGGCTACGGTTACTATGTGTGTGAGGTTGGCACTCTTTTTAAACGCATCGAGTAAAATTACCGCAAGCCCGGATACTGCAACGATAATCCCGGGAAGAAATGCCTGTATATCTTGTATGTAATTCATGAATAATTTGTAAGCTGTTTAACCAATCAACAAATGTGAATTTATCGCTGTTTGATGGTTTTAAAGGTGTTATTTAATGTTTTCGATAGCATTCGCCAGGTCAATATCTTTTTGTGTCACCTTGCCTCCTGCGTCATGTGTGCTCAGCTTAATTGAAACGCTATTGTACACGTTAAAGATTTCCGGATGATGACCAAGGCTCTCTGCTTCAAAACCAACCCTAACTAAAAAAGCGAGTGCTGCCTTAAAATTTTCAAACTCAAACTCTTTTCCGATTTTATCCCCTTCGGCACTCCAACCGTCAAGTGTTTTGAGTTTTTCGCTGATTTCGTTCTCCGATAGTGCGTTCATCTTTCTTCTCCTATATTTACTAATTGTCCTTCTTGTTTGATGTCGCTGTTAATTTCGTAAAGATCTGCAGTCCAGTCCGGAATGTCATCAATGTTAGTTTCTTCCAGGACTGCAATACCTTTCTCTTCTGATAAACTGATGTAGGTCTCAACCCAATTCTCAGAATATTTTGTAAAATCGACCGGTCGAACTCCAATCCAGATCATGAAAATGACAAGCGGAATCAGCAGTCCCGTCTCGCGGGCATTTAAATCCAGGAGATTCTTATTTTCCTCGTGTGTTACCGGTCCGAACATTACCCTCTGATACATCCACAACATATATGCAGCGGCCAGAATAACCCCAATGGCAGCAAAAACGGCATATGCCTTATTTGCATAGAGCTCAGAAAAGAACGAGCCGTTAAGTATCAAAAATTCCCCGATAAAACCATTGAGCCCCGGTAAACCAATAGATGCCAAGGTTGCTATCATAAACATCGTTGCGAAAACAGGCATCACTTTTGCGATTCCACCAAAATCAGAAATCATTCTTGTATGCCGGCGATCATAAATCATTCCAACAATGAGGAAAAGCGCGCCGGTTGAAAGCCCGTGATTCACCATCTGAATGATCGCCCCCTGAACGGCAACCGTGTTGAATGCAAAAATACCCAATACTACAAAACCAAGGTGGCTTACGGATGAGTATGCAACCAGCTTTTTCACATCTTTCTGAACCATGGCAACAAGCGCTCCATAAATAATGCCGATTACGGCAAGTACGGCTAAAAGGGGAGCAAATTCAGCAAAGGCATTTGGAAAAACAGGCATACAGACACGAATCAACCCATATGTACCCAGTTTTAGCATAATGGCTGCCAGAACAACCGATCCGGCTGTGGGCGCCTCGGTATGGGCATAGGGCAGCCATGTATGAAATGGGAAGAGGGGAACTTTAATGCAGAAAGCCAGCGTAAATGCAAGAAACATCCAGGTTTGCTGAACAAGCCCGATTGTATATTCCGGACTTGAGATATATCGCCAATCGGATGTAAATGTATAAACACCCGTTGATGCCCCTGCATCATAACCGAGATAAAGTAACGCAATAAGCATAATCAAACTTCCCACCAACGTATAAATGAAGAACTTGATGGTTGCCCGAATTTTATCACTTCCGCCCCAAATACCAATCAAGAAATACATCGGGATCAGTGATAACTCGAAAAAGACATAAAACACAATGAGATCAAGTGCTGCAAAAACACCAAGAGAGGCCGTCTGCAGTATCAGAAGCATGGAGTAGTAACCCATCAGGCTTTTATTTACAGAATTCCAGGATGATAGAATAACAATAGGGCCCATTAGGGTCGTGAGCATAAACAGAAGCAGGCTCAAACCATCGAGTCCTACAATATATTTTACATCCATCCCGGCAAAAATCGCTTCACCTTCAGTTAGAAACTGTGGAATTGAGGAACTTGAAACATCAAAAGAGAAAAGCAAGAACAGCGATAATACAAATGTTACAGAAGTAACAACGAGGCTGGTCCATTTTATAGCTTCATCACTTTTAAAGAAAAGAAATGCTATGATACCAACCAGCGGAAAATAAATTGTCAGGTTTAGAAGTAACTCCATCGTATCTATCTATATTCTTTTAAAATAATAATAAGCTTAGCACCAAAATCACGCCCAATACAAGAAATAGAGCATAGTTACTGGCAATTCCTGTTTGTATATACCTGAGCAGACTTCCTGAAAGGCGAACAAAACCCGCAACAGCGTTTACGGTTCCATCAATGATCTTCATATCAAATACAGCCAATACCTTATCGGAAAAACGTACGGTTGGCCGAACAATAACTCCCTCATACACCTCATCGAGGCTGTATTTCTCTTTCCAAACCTGGTAGAGTGATCCAAAAGCCGATGAGATTTTTGCATCTGATTCAACCAGCCTGTCATTGCCGTACATCCTGAACGCCAGAAATACTGCCCCAACAGCCACCAGAATTGCGAAAATCATAAGCATCCACTCTGCTGCAATTGAGAGCGTAAGAGGAATATCAGACGCAATTGGTGACAACCAATCGTGAAGCCAGTTGATATGGCCGTCTCCTCCAAAGGTTTTAGAAACAAAATTTGGTAATCCTATAAAACCACCTACTATAGACAGACCGGCGAGTGCCCATAAAGGAATCGTCATTGTTGAGGGGCTTTCGTGCAGATAAGATTCTGCCTTTTCAGCTCCTTTGACCAGTGAAGGGAGCTTAAACGTACCGTGAAATGTTGAAATGGTAAGCCTGAACATGTAAAAAGCCGTGAGAAATGCCGTAATGGTGGCCACACCCCAAAGTATAAAATAGAGTGCGCTTGCGTACTCCCCCATGCCCATATTAAAGGTGTGCATGACAATCTCATCTTTTGAGAAAAATCCTGCGAGTGGCGGAATACCGGCAATGGCAATCGTAGCTATCAAAAATGTTTTATACGTAGAGGGCATATATTTGCTTAAACCGCCCATGTTCCTGATGTCCTGCGGATCAAAATGAACGTCTTTGCCATCATCATGAAGCTTATGCTCAACATGTTCCATGGTGTGAATTACTGAACCGGATCCAAGGAAAAGGCAGGCTTTAAAAAATGCGTGGGTTATCACATGGAAAAGTGCAGCTGTGTAGGCTCCCGATCCCAGCGCAAGAAACATAAACCCAAGCTGAGAAACTGTTGAATAGGCAAGTACACCCTTTATATCGTATTGGGTAATTGCAATTGTCGCAGCTACAATAGCTGTAAGTGCGCCAATAGCTGCAATAATAATCATAACCTCAGGACTCAGTACATACATCGATGACATGCGTGTGATTAAATACACACCTGATGTTACCATTGTGGCCGCATGGATAAGAGCAGACACAGAGGTTGGACCAGCCATCGCATCGGGCAGCCACACAAAAAGAGGAATTTGTGCACTTTTACCCGTTGCACCGATAAACATTAAAAAAGCCACCCAGAATATAGCATTATCAGTAAAGGCATCTGTGTTGGCAAGAATTACATCAAAATTAAGACTGCCAACCGCCTCAAATATCATAAAAATAGCTATCAGAAAAGCAAAATCGCCTACCCTGTTATACAGAAAAGCTTTCTTGGCGGCGTCTGATTTCATCATGTCGGTGTACCAGAAACCGATCAGAAGGTATGAACAGAGCCCCACTCCTTCCCAGCCTAGAAAAAGCAGAAGAAGGTTATTTGCCATAATGAGGTTAAGCATGGCAAATATAAAGAGGTTCATATAGGCAAAGAAACGCCAAAAACCTGGATCATGAGCCATGTAACCTATTGAATAGTAGTGGATCAGAGACCCGACACCTGTCACTACAAGTGCCATGATCAGAGATAACTGATCGATCTGGTAAGCAATATCCACACTAAAATTTCCCGCTTCAATCCAGGTAAATAGTGATACCTGAACGGCCCCTGCATCCACATCAAAATTCAGAAATAAAAACAGTACAGTGAGAAAAGGTATAAAAACGGCAAAATTAGCGATGGTTCCAATAAGGCCTTTTTTCTCTCTGTATGTGTGGGATGCAAGCCCTGCTATTCCGTTTATCAAAAACCCAACAAGGGGAAGTCCTATAATTAAACTTACGAGCGCTGTAGGTGATTCCATTAACAAGTTAATTAGTTTGGCGCTTGAATTTTAGCCATTCCTTTATTGCTTTAATTGTAGGTGGCAAAGATACAAAAATCTTATTCAAGTTAAACTCTGAGAACAAATATTATCCCGTCTTTCAGGGTTTTTGTAAAATTTATTTAATGATTTTTTCTGTTCATTATAAAGTATGCAATTCATAATTATTTTAAAGGTTCAGCAATTATGCCCGAATTTCAAGAAGTTTAATTGCAGAGAATCACTCTTTTTTGATATGTTTACAGAGGTACTAACAGCAACTGCCTGCTAACCAAAAAAATGAATAAACCATCATTTGTCAGCTTATTGCTAACATTCATCTCTCTGATGCTCTTTTGGGTGATTATGAGTGGTTTTTTGGATGCCATCCATCTCGGTTTTGGACTGGTAACGGTACTCGGCGTTATGGCGATGAATCATAAACTAAAATCGCACCAGTTCTTTGAAGACGATCTATCCGATTTTTCAGAACTGAGGTTTGCGAGGGCTTTCTTCTATTTTTTTTGGTTATTCTGGCAAATTATTATTTCCGGCTTTCATGTGGTAAGTATTATCATACGCCCTTCGATGCCCATTCGCCCCGCAATGCTTTCATTCCGGGCAGATTTACCAAGTTCGCACGCTAAAGCGATTCTCGGAAACTCAATTACACTAACCCCGGGCACGCTCACAATCGACATTGAGGACGATCTGTTTACAGTACACGCGCTGGATGATTCCACTCTTGAAGGTATTATATCCGATGAAATGCCCCGACAGGTATTGAAATTGTTTCAATCTGAAGACCGGCAGGTAATCAGCGATGTAAAAATTATCAGAAAAAAGAAATTGGTGTAGTCAATAATGGATCAATTTTTTCTTTACAGCGCCGTGTTACTTACCATCATTATAGCGATTCCGCTAATACGGGTTCTTAAAGGCCCCACCCTGTTCGACCGCCTGCTTGCAACCAGTGCGATAGCCACAAAAACTATAGTTCTTATTACCCTTATCGGTTATGTTTATGGCAGCATAGATATGTTTATAGATATAACACTGGCCTATGCTATTCTTGGCTTTATCGGTACTCTCATGATTGCAAAATATATTACTGTCACAAATTCACCTGAAGCACCAGAAGAATGATTGAAGTTCAACATACATTAAGTATCGTTTTTGTGGCTTTGGGGATTCTCTTCATTTTTGCCGGAAGCATTGGAATATTGCGTTTACCCGATTTTTACTCCAGAACACACTCAATAAGTAAAAGTGATACACTCGGGGTAATTTTTGTCATTCTGGGCCTTGTGATTTACGAAGGGCTTACACAAAGCAGTTTAAAGCTTGTTTTTATAGCCCTGTTTATTGCGCTCTCAAACCCAATTGGGTCTCACGCTCTCTCAAGAGCTGCCCTTAAAAAAGGTATTAAACCACTCCTGGGTGATGATTTGGATAAATCCGGAGGTAAAAAATGATTTGGGAAATTGAGCTGGTTATTTACCTCTTTCTGCTTATTTCCGGCATTGTAGCTCTGGAAGTAAAAGATATTTTGGTAGCTGTTGTGATGATGACTGTCTTTAGTTTCTTAATGGCCATTTTATTTGTTGCCATGGGAGCTATCGATGTTGGCTTTACTGAAGCCGTTGTGGGTGCCGGCGTAACGGGTATTCTGTTTGTTATTGTTGTATTTAAAACCGTAAGAAAATCAAAAGATTGAAGTTTCTTAAAATTTTAACGCTTGTTTTATTTGCTGCTATCATGATATATGCAGCCTCTGGATTACCCTATCGTGGAGACCCTGATAACCGTATGCACCACGAAGAGAGTATTACAGGGACTCCCGTTATAGGTAATTATTTCATCCAAAATGCATACAGGGATGCTGCAACTCCGAATATGGTAACTGTTGTTTTGGGTGATTACAGAAGTATTGATACGTTTGGTGAGCAAATTGTAATTTTTACAGCCGGTTTAATTACGCTTCTCGTGCTTAGAAGAACCAAGCGGAGGGAAGATTGAAACGACAGTTTAAAAGCCCAATCGTACTTCTTGGTTCCCGCCTGCTAACGCCTTACATCATGGTCTTTGGCTGGTACGTGATTATCCACGGCCACTACAGCCCCGGAGGCGGGTTCCAGGGTGGGGCATTGTTGGCAGCATCTATTTTACTGATACGTGTTGCAGGCGGAAAGCAGATTGCAAAGCTTCAAATACAGGAATTTGCTACCACACCACTTGCAATCATTGGCGTTCTTATTTACTTCTTAACCGGGCTCGTAGCCATGATTGCCGGGGGGTATTTTCTGGACTACGGCCAGCTGCCCATACCCGGAATGGATCCTGCATATCTGCGATACACCGGTATCTTAATTATTGAAATTGGTATCGGGCTGGCTGTGATGGCCATTCTGGTAATGATTTATGACAATCTCGTGAGAGGTGAAGATTATGGTTGATTTCTTTTTAGGACATTACGCCTACTGGTTTACCATCATACTGATGTGTGTTGGATTGTACGGAATTCTGTTTAAGAAAAACCTGATAAAAAAGACAATCGGGCTGGCCATTTTCCAGGCATCCGTTGTACTCTATTTCGTATCTATCGCCTCCAAATGGGGAGATGTAGCGGTAACCGTCAGGGACTATAATATCCCTGTCGAAGATGTGTCCAACTACCTGAACCCTCTCCCCCATACCCTCATGCTTACCGCAATTGTTGTAGGTGTAGCAACTCTCGGCGTGGCCTTTACCCTTCTGATTGCGATCTACAATCGATACGAAACGCTGGATGAACAGGAACTGATAGATAAAATGAAATGATTGAATCTCATATTCCTGCTTTAATCGCTTTAACATTTGTGGTGTTTGCACTGCTTATACCCGCTTTTGGCGTGTGGAGAAGTGAATATTCACAGCCACTGTCTGTAATAGGAAGCGGTATAGCGGCAGTTTTTTCTCTGATAGGGTTTATCAATTACCTGAATGACGGCAGCCTGCGCTATTTCTTCGGCGGATGGGAACCCCCCATCGGTATTGAATTTGTGTATGACGGAATCTCTGCTTTCTTCGTTCTGGTAATAAATACGGTAGCATTTCTTGTTCTGATACATTCCCGGCAGATTTCAAAAAAGGAGTTTCCCGGCAAAGAGATGCCATATTATTCCCTGGCTATGCTTATGCTGCTCGGTTTCAACGGCATGATACTGACCGGTGACCTGTTTAATCTCTACGTATTTTTAGAGATCTCTTCTCTTTCAAGCTATGCATTAATCTCCATCGGAGATCGTGAGGCACCATTTGCCGCTTTTCGTTACTTAATTATTGGTACAGTTGGCGGAACACTCTACTTATTGGGGGTAGGTTTTCTCTACACCGTTACAGGTACACTGAATATTATCGACATGTCGGCCATGCTGCCACAACTGTTTGATAACTCTGCAGTTTTTGCAGCTCTTATTCTGATGATAGTTGGGATAGGTGTAAAAGCAGCTCTTTTCCCGATGCACGGTTGGCTGCCAGACTCTTACACGTACGCATCATCTACGTCTACCGCGCTCATTGCACCAATAGGAACCAAAGTAGGTGCCTACATTCTTTTTCGAATCGTTCTTTGGCTTTTTGGCATTGAGCTAACCGACGCCGTTGCGCCCATCAGCTACATCGTTGGGGTTTTAGCTTGTCTTGGAATTTTATATGGATCGATAATGGCAATCGCGCAAACCGAAATGAAACGTATGCTGGCCTACAGCAG
>Ga0209936_1001824_pt1 | contig 10919 bp, 6 predicted proteins | sample SalPonR1_A_D1_MG_FD_185694 | JGI IMG/M metagenome (GOLD analysis project Ga0209936, IMG submission 185694) | Salt pond soil microbial communities from South San Francisco under conditions of wetland restoration - Salt Pond MetaG R1_A_D1_MG... ... | reverse complement strand
CGCGAGCAGCTCGACCGTCCGGCGCACGAAGTCGGCGAGCTGCGTCGTGGAGTGGCTCATCGCCACCGCGACGCCGGTCGCGAGCGGCGCCCAGGCGCTCAGGAAGAGCGCCAGACGCAACGTCCGAAGGCGACGCCGACGCTGCTCCACGGACAGACCGGTCGGTGCGTCACGGCGCTCCACCTCAGCCCGCTCCGGTCCAGGCCAGGAGCCGAAGGACGACGAACACGGAGGTGGACGCGGCGAACGGCACGGTCAGCGTGTCCGTCCCACCTCGCGAGACCAGCTCGACGACGGTCGCGGCGGCGGCGGCGAAGCCCGCCGCGAGCACGGCGACCGGCACCGGCAGGCCGCCGTACAGCCGCAGCGTGAGCGCGATGGCCGCCGCCGCGGCCGCCGCCATCGCCAGCGAGCCCTCCTCGGTCTTGCCGTCGTCCACGAAGCGCGCTACGACGAAGCGACGACCGAACCGCTTCCCCGCCAGCGCGGCCGCGGCGTCGCCGAACGTCCAGCCCATCACCCCCGCCGCGACGACGGCCTTTCCCTCCGCCCCGCCCGCGCCCCAGAACAACGCCATGTTCAACGCGAACGACGCTTGGACCCAGAGCATCGAGCGGCGCAGCTCGCCGCCGCCCGCCGCCCGATCGGGCAGCACGCGACGGTAGCCGGCCCACCGCTCCAGCGCCATCAGCGCGGGGTACCCGACGACCACCAGAACGAACGCCGCCGCGATCGCCTGGTACCAGGCGCCGAACAGCGTCAGCATGAGCCAGATCGACAGGCCGTAGCCCAGATGGTGGGTCTTGCGGATCACCTCGCGCGGGGCGTGCGTCCAGGTGCGCAGCGCCACGGGCACGACGAGGCAGGCGACCAGGTAGTACGCGAACAGCCAGGCGGTGGCGACGAGGAACCCCATGTCGGCGATCTCCGTGTCCGCGCTCCGAGCGCCGGAGCGCTCCTCTCCCACGCCTTCACGATAGACGAAGGCGCTACGCTGGACGCATGAACACCCGACGGCTAGGATCCACCGGGTACGACGTGAGCGAGATCGGCTTCGGAGGCTGGGCCATCGGAGGCTCGTGGGGCGAGGTGCCCGAAGCGGACGCGCTGGCGGCGGTGCGCACCGCGATCGAGGAGGGCGTGACGTTCTTCGACACCGCGGACGTGTACGGCGACGGCCGCAGCGAGCGACGGATCGCCGCCGTGCTGGACGAGCTTTCGCCGACCGACCGGGAGCGGATCGTGGTCGCGACCAAGGCGGGCCGGAGGCTGGACCCGCACGTCGCGGACGGCTACGTCTACGAGAACCTGTCGCGCTTCGTCGACCGTTCGCGCGTCGAGCTGGGGCAGAACACCCTCGACCTGGTGCAGCTGCACTGCCCGCCTCCCGAGGTGTACCGCCGCGACGAAGCGTTCGACGCCATGGAGCGCCTGGTCCGCGAGGGCCGCGTGCGCGCCTTCGGCGTCTCGGTCGAGACCGTCGACGAGGCGTCGGCGGCGCTGGAGCGCGACGTCGTCCGGACGATCCAGATCATCTACAACCCGTTCCGCCAGAAGCCGGCCGAGACGGTGTTCCCCAAGGCGCTGGAGAAGGACGTCGGGATCATCGTCCGCGTGCCGCTGGCCTCGGGACTGCTGACCGGCAAGTTCGACGAGGACGCCGCCTTCGATCCCGACGACCACCGGGCGTTCAATCGGCGTGGCGAGGCGTTCGATATCGGCGAGACGTTCGCCGGCGTGGATTTCGAGACCGGGGTCGCCGCCGCGCGCGAGCTGCGCTCGATCGTGCCGCCGGACGCGACGCTGGCGCAGGCCACGCTGCGCTGGATCCTGATGGAGCCTGCGGTGTCCACCGTGATCCCCGGCGCCAAGCGGCCCGAGCAGGTTCGCGAGAACGCACGCGCGGCCGGCCTGCCGGCGCTCGACGACGCCGCGATGGCCAAGGTCCGCGAGGTGTACGACGACCGGATCCGGCCGCAGGTGCACCACCGCTGGTGATCCGGCGCGTCGATGCCGGTCAGAACAGGCGCGCCTGCTCGACCCGACCGGGGACGCGGAACGCCGCGGCCGAGAGCGAGGGCCTGCCTTCGAGTCCGTGCCGGCGGCAGGCCAGGCGGAAGAGCGCCCGCACCTGCTCGGCGTAGGTGCCTTCTCCCGTCATGCGGCTGCCGAACGCGGCGTCGTTCATCCGGCCCCCGCGCACCTCGCGGACGCGCGCCAGGATGCGGCGCGCCCGGGCCGGCTCGCGGGTCTCGAGCCAGGACGCGAACACCTCCTCGACGGCGTGCGGCAGGCGCATCATGATCGTGCCCGCGAAGCTCGCTCCCGCCTGGGCAGCCGCCTCGAGGATCGAGGGGATCTCCGGGTCGGTCAGACCGGGAATCACCGGAGCGACGTTCACGCCGACCGGCACGCCGGCCTCCGCCAGGGCGCGGATCGCCGCCAGGCGCCGCGAAGGGCTCGAGGTGCGCGGCTCCATCGACGCCCGCAGATCGTCGTCCAGGGTGGTGATGCTGATCGTCACCGCGACCGCGTCGTGCCGCGCGAGCTCGCGCAGCAGATCGAGGTCGCGCGTGACCAGGTGGTTCTTGGTGATCAGCGACACCGGCTGGCGAAAGTCGGCCAGCACCTCTAGGCAGCCGCGGGTGACGCGCTCGCGGCGCTCCAGCGGCTGGTACGGGTCGGTCACGCCGGACATCGCGATCGGCCCGGGCGTCCACGACGGCTTCGACAGCGCCTCCCGCAGCCGCGCGGGCGCGTCGCGCTTCACGAAGATCTGGCGCTCGAAGTCCAGTCCGGCCGAAAGACCCAGGTACTCGTGGGTCGGCCTCGCGTAGCAGTACACGCAGCCGTGCTCGCAGCCGCGGTACGGGTTCAGGCTCACGTCGAAGCCCACGTCGGGACTCTGGTTGCGCGCCAGTACGGTCCGCGAGGCGTCGACGTGCACGCGCGTCTCGGGGCGGACGTCTTCGGGCTCGAACGCGTCCGGGTCGCGCTCGACCTGCCGCGACGTGAAGCGGTTGCGAGGCTCGTTCGCGGCGCCGCGGCCGGTGAAGCGCGGCGCGGGAACGGACGCGTTCCGGTCCGTGTCGTGTCCGTCGTCGCGATCGTCCGGCATGCCGTTCAGCCCAGGTGCGCGTGCGCCCAGCCCAGCAACGGCTCGGCGTCCGCGAACGTCTCGATCACGCGGGGGAGGACCGTGTCGGGGTCGTACAGCCACGAGCCGACCGGATACGCGCGCTGGATCGTCACGCCGGTGTGCTTCAGCAGGTCCAGTCGAGGGTGGTCGGCGCTCACGCCGCGCGGCGCCCGCTTGAGGCTCGTACCGCCCAGCACGTAGCCCTTCGCCGCCAGCTCGTCGCGGATCCGCGCCAGCTCGGTGCCGCTGGTCTCGGCCTCGACCGCACGCCGGTAGCTCTGGAGCGCGGCGCCGCTCAGCCGGTGGGCGCCTGCGGCCACGAACAGGTGCTGCGCGTTCAGGTGGAGGTAGCGCGCGGCCACGGCGTTGCGTCCGCCGACGGTGGCGGCCACCGACTCCTTGTACGGCCGCCGGTCGTTCGTGAAGCGGAGATCGCGGTACGGCCGAAAGAGGCGGCCGGGACCGAACAGGCCCTCGAGCTCGCCGACGAGCGCCTGCATCGGGCCGCGCAGCCAGCGCTCGTAGCGCTCGCGGTTGGCGTCGAACCAGGACTTCTCGTTGTGCTCGCCCAGCTCGCGCAGGAACGCGAGCGTGTCGGGACCGAACCCCTCGAACCGCGCCGGAACGGGCGCTGCGGCGGTCACGGATCAGCCGGCCGCGCCCTCGCGCAGCAGGTCCTCGATGCCCTCGAGCTTGCCGAGGTCGACCTCGGCGACGGCGCCGTCGAGCATCGCGTCGATCTCGCGGATGCGGTCGCGCAGCTTCGCGGCCTTCTCGAACGCCAGGTCGGCGCTGGCGACGTACATCTCCTGCTCGATCGCCTCGCGGTGGCGCAGCAGGTCGTCCATCGTCTTCGCGTCGATGCGGGCGGGCGCGGCGGCGACCGCCTCCTCGTGCTCCTTGCCGTAGCGAAGCACGGCGCGGACCGCCTTGCGGATCGTCTGCGGCGTGATGCCGTGCTCGAGGTTGAACGCGATCTGCTTCTCGCGGCGTCGCTCGGTCTCGTCGATCGCCTGGCGCATCCCGTCGGTGACGACGTCGCCGTACATGAACACCTCGCCGCGGATGTTGCGTGCGGCGCGGCCGGTGGTCTGGATCAGGCTCCGGGGGTTGCGCAGGAACCCGGACTTGTCGGCGTCCAGGATGCAGACCAGGCTTACCTCGGGCAGGTCCAGGCCCTCGCGCAGCAGGTTGATGCCGACCAGCACGTCGAAGTGCCCCAAACGGAGATCGCGGATGATCTCCTGCCGCTCCATCGCGTCGATGTCGCTGTGCATGTAGCGCACCCGCATGCCGTGGTTCGCGAGGTACTCCGTCAGGTCCTCCGCCATCTTCTTCGTGAGCGTCGTGACCAGCGTGCGCTCGCCCACCTTCGCCCGCTCGCGGGCGGCGAACATCAGGTCGTCCACCTGGCCCTTGGTGGGCTTGACGGTGATGGCGGGGTCGACCAGTCCGGTCGGACGGACCACCTGCTCCGCGACCTTGTCGGCGTGCGACGCCTCGTAGTCGCCGGGCGTGGCCGAGACGAACACGACCTGGCCGACCTTGCCGAAGAACTCCTCGAGCTGCAGCGGCCGGTTGTCCAGGGCGGCGGGAAGCCGGAAGCCGTACTCGACCAGGGTGGTCTTGCGCGCGCGGTCGCCGTTGTACATGCCCGAGATCTGCGGCACCATCTGGTGGCTCTCGTCCAGGAACACCAGCGCGTCGTCGGGGAAGTAGTCCAGCAGCGTGCTGGGCGTCTCGCCCGGGGCACGGCCGTCGAGGTAGCGCGAGTAATTCTCGATGCCCTTCGTCGTCCCCACGCTCCTGAGCATCTCGAGGTCGTACAGCGTGCGCTCGCGGATCCGCTGGGCCTCGAGCAGCTTGCCGTTCTTCTCGAACACCGCGATCCGGTCGTGCAGGTCGCGCTCGATCTGCTCGGTGATCTGGTCCAGCGACTCCTCGGGCATCATGTAGTGGCTCGCGGGGAAGATGGTGGTGCTCTCGAGCGGCGCGACGGGATCGTTCGTGACGGGGTGCAGCACCGACAGGCCGTCGATCTCGTCGCCGAACAGGTCGATCCGGGTGGGCTGCTCGTCGTGCGCGCCCCAGACGTCGATCAGGTCGCCTTTCACGCGGAACGCGCCGGGTCGCAGCTCGGTGTCGTTGCGGTCGTACTGCATCGACACCAGCCGGCCCAGCAGCTCCTCGCGGTCCATCCGTCCGCCCGGCGCGAGCAACAGGTTCTTGCGCTTGTACTCCGACGGCGAGCCCAGGCCGTAGATGCACGACACCGACGCGACGATGATCGTGTCGCGGCGCGTCAGCAGGCTGCGCGTCGCGGAGTGGCGCAGCCGCTCGAGCTCCTGGTTGATGTTCGCGTCCTTCTCGATGAACAGGTCGCGCGCCGGGACGTACGCCTCGGGCTGGTAGTAGTCGTAGTAGCTGACGAAGAACTCGACGGCGGCGTCGGGGAAGTACTCCCGGAACTCGCTGGCCAGCTGCGCGGCCAGGATCTTGTTCGGCGCCATGATCAACGCCGGCCGCTGGAGCCTCTCGATCACGCGGGCCATGGTGTGGGTCTTGCCCGAGGCGGTGACCCCGAGCAGCGTCTGGTAGTGGAGACCGTCCTGAACCCCCTCCGCCAGCGCTTCGATGGCGGCGGGCTGGTCACCGGCCGGCTGGTAGGGAGCGTGGACCGTGAGCGGCATGACCCTAAGGCTACGCCCGAGGCCCGACTCGCACCGTCACGTGCCGTGCGAACCTCGGCGATCGCCGAGGTTCGCGGGTCAGTACGCCGGCCGCCAGGCGCCTTCCGGATCGCGCACGAACGGCAGCCAGGCGACCGCCACGAGGTGCGGCGCCACGCCGCTGGCCGGCAGGCGGATCTCGACCGTGCCGATCTCCAGCTCCGAGCCGAGCGGAGCGCGGAGCGCGTCCATCTCGCGCTCGAGCTCGCCGCTCAGCTCCTGCAGCTCCGTCTCCGCCCGCTCGAGCGTCTTGCGGGCCTCGGCCACGTCGGACGCCTCCTTCCGGACCCGGCCCGCCGACCGCAGCGTCGTACCGATCTTGCTGGAGCTGGGCGCCTTGCCGCCCAGGAACCCGCTCAGCAGCGCCGAGCCGACGCGGACAACGGTGTCGAGCTGCCGCTGACGCGACTGGGCCTGCTGCTGCGCGACGGCGGCCTCGGCCCGCGCCACGCGGTTCTCGACCGTGCGGACCTTCGAGGCGTACCGCTCGCGCAGCCGCGCCTTCTCCTCGTCCCGTCGCTCGCGCTCGCGCAGCGCGGCGCGCTCGCGGAACGCCGCCTCGCTCTCGTCGGGGCGGCCCACCAGGTCGGTGGGCTCGTGCGTGAACAGCCGCAGCGGCCGCTCGGCCCGCAGCCAGCGCACGAACGCCTTCTGGGCGTCCTTCAGGGCGCCGGCGCTCAGGTCGGCCGGAAGGTCGCCGCCGAACGCGACGCCTGCCGGCGCGACGTCGTGCAGGTCGTCCAGCGACAACGGAACGTCGCGGCCCGCCGCCCAGTCCACCGGCGCCGCGCCCACCTGTGGGTCGGCGATCCGGATCACGGTCTCGTGATGCTCGACCGGTGGCCGCTTGCGGCTCCACGACAGGCCCGCCGCCGCCAGCAGGTGCGGCAGCCAGGTGGTGCTCGCGCCCTCCGCCGCGCGCGACGGCGCGAAGAACTCCGGCACGTCGGGCGGCAGCACCGGCCGGCGCGACGACGCTGGAGCCCCGGCTGCGGAGGTTCCCACGGCCGCCGCCTCGGCCCCGCGGGGAGCCGTCGCGCCGGCGGCCGCGGCGCCGCCCGCCGTGGCCCGGGCCTCCGCCGCCTCGTTCCGGATCGGGTGGTCGGCCATCAGCCGCTCGATCTGCGGCCGCGCCAGCGGGCCGGCCAGGTAGCTCATCACCCAGCGCGTCCGCATCAGCCGCGGCGCCCTCTCGTGCACGCTGTGGAGCAGGAAGGTGCGCTTGTCGAGGCCGGCCAGCCGCTGCCCCAGCTCGCGCGTGTCCACGCCGGCGGACGAGTCCGCCCGGCTCAGGCCGGAAAGGACGCGGTCCCGGTCCTGCTCGGTCTGCAGCCGCCCCAGGAACCAGGTGCCGGCGTTCGATAGCGCCTTATAGTCCAGGTCGACGGGGTTCTGCGTCGACAGCACGACCCCGATCCCGAACGCCCTGGCCTGCTTCAGCAGCGTCAGCAGCGGCGTCTTGCTGGGCGGATTCGCCGTGGGCGGCAGGTAGCCGAACACCTCGTCGAGGTAGATCAGCGCGCGCAGCGTCCCGGTGCCGCTCTGCCCCCGCATCCAGGCGATCATCTCGTTCAGCACCAGCGTCGTGGCGAACATGCGCTCGGCGTCGGACAGGTGCGCCGTCGTGATCACGCTGGTGCGCGGTCGACCGTCCGGAGCGGTCAGCAGGGCCTCCGCCGCCAGCGGCGTGCCCTGCAGCCACGGAGCGAACGAGGGCGCGGCGACCAGTGCGTTCAGCTTGCGGGCGAAGGCGGCGCGGTCGCGGGCCGGGAGCACGGCGTCGACGCCCAGGACGCCGATCCGATCGAACGGCGGCGACTGCACCAGCGGGATCAGCTCCCCTAGCGTCAGGTCCCGACCGGCCCGCCACTGATGGGCCAGCAGGGTGCTGAGCAGGAGGTGCTCGGGACTGGTCAGGGGATCGGCGGCCTCGCCCGTCAGGCCCAGCAGCCCGTCCACCGTGCCTTGCACCCGCTCGGCCAGCGCCTCGGGATCGTTCCGGATCGCGGCGCCGGGGGCGGCCAGCGACCGCAGCACGTTCAGCGGCTGCCCCGCCGTCGAGCCGGGCGTGAACACCACCACCTGCCGGGCGGCGTTCAGCCGCCGCACCCGCTCCGGGGTCTGGCCCCACGACGCCAGCCCCTCGCGCCAGGTCGCCGCGGTCGCTTCGGCCGTCTGGGCCGGCGTCGTTCCGCTCCGTTGCGCCGCGACCGGGTCGACCCACGGCTCCAGATCGGCGCCGCTGGGCTCGGGGAACGCCAGCGCCAGGTTCGTCAGGTCCCCCTTCGGGTCGATCGCGACCACCGGAATCCCGTCCAGCGCGGCCTCCTCGAGCAGACCGACGCCCAGGCCGGTCTTGCCGCTACCGGTCATGCCGATGATCACCGCGTGCGTGGTCAGGTCGGCGGCGTCCAACAGGACCGGTCGCTGGGCGTCGTCGCCGTCCGACCCCGCCTCGCGGCCCAGGAAGAACTCGCCCACGCGCTCTGGAAGACTCGAGTCGCTCATGGACGCCATCGTACTCGGCGGCCCCTGCGCGTCCCCTGTGCAGCCCCTCCTCAGCCCCTCCGCAGCCGCCACGCCGGGCGCCGTACAGGGCCCGTGCTACCGTGCAGGACGATGAAGAACGCCTGCTGTCGCCGTGCTCGCACCACCGGCTCGCGAGGCCCGCGGTGAAGACCTTCTACCTGCTCGACGGCCACGCGCAGATCTTTCGCGCCTACTACGCTCCGTTCCGCGAGCTCACCACCCCCGACGGCCGCAACGTCAAGGCCGCGTACGTGTTCACGCAGCTCGTCGTCAGCCTGCTGAACAAGGATCCCGACTTCTTCGCCGTGGCGTTCGACGTCAGCGACGAGACGACGTTCCGCAAGGACGAGTACGACGCGTACAAGGAGCATCGCGACAAGGCGCCCGAGGATCTCGGAACGCAGATGGCCATGGTGCGCGAGATCCTGGACCGGATGGGCGTCGTGACGTTGGAGCGCGAGGGGTTCGAGGCGGACGACCTGATCGCCACCATCGCCGCCGAGCTGCCCGGCGACGTCGAGCTTCGGATCGTCAGCAAGGACAAGGACCTGCACCAGATCCTGAACGACCGGGTCGCGCTGTACGACCCGAAGGACGGCTCGCTGCTCCGCGGCCCCGACCTGCTCGAGGCGAAGGGCTACACGCCGGAGCAGGCGGTCGAGGTCCAGACGCTGGTCGGCGATCCCACGGACAACATCCCCGGCGTCCCCGGGATCGGCGTCAAGACCGCCGCCAAGCTGATCCGCGAGTACGGCACCGCCGAAGCGGTGCTGGAGCACGCCGACGAGCAGACGCCCAAGCGCCGCGAGAACCTGCTGGCGTCCGCGGAGCTGCTGCCCGTGACCCGCCGCCTGGTGACGCTCCGGGACGACGTGCCCCTGGCGTTCGACCTCGAGGCGTGCCGCACGCCCCGCCCGCGCCGTGACGACGTCCGGGAGGTGTTCGAGGACCTCGGCTTCAGGACCTTGCTGGAGCAGCTGCCCGGATCGGAGCCGGCCACGCCGTCGTCGGCCAGCGGTCGGAACGGCGGCGGGAACGGCGGTCGGAACGGCGGCGTGAACGGGAGCCTGTTCGGCGCCGAGGAGGCCGTCGCCCCGGACGACGAACCGCCGGCAGGACACCGCGTCGAGGCCGAGTATCGACTGGTGACCGACCTGGCCGGACTCGAGGCGCTGGTCCAGAGCGTGGACGGCGCGCCGGCGGTCGCGATCGACACCGAGACCACCAGTCTGCGTGCGCACGATGCGGAGCTGATCGGGATCTCGCTGGCGACCCGCTCGGGGGCCGCCTGGTACGTCCCGGTCCGGTGCGAGGAGCGCGAGGTGCTGTCCGCAGAGACGGTCCTCGAGGCGCTCGCGCCGATGCTCGAGAGCGATCGGGTGGTCAAGGTCGGCCAGAACCTCAAGTACGACCTGCAGGTGCTGTGGAACGCGGGAGCCCGGGTCGAGGGGCCGATCTTCGACACGATGATCGCCGCCGCCCTGCTCCGCCCCGAGCGCCGCGGGAACGGCCTGGACGCCCTCGCGAAGGACCTGCTGGGGCTGACCCTGATCCCGACGTCGGAGCTGATCGGCAAGGGCAAGAACCAGAAGACGATGCTGGACGTCCCGCTGGCGCGCCTCTCGGAGTACGCCGCCGAGGACGCGGACGCCACCTGGCGTCTGTACGAGCTGCTGCGGCGCGAGCTTGACGCGGCGCCGGACGACCTGCGGCGCCTGGCCGAGGAGGTCGAGCTTCCCCTGGTGCGCGTGCTGGCCAGGATGGAGGCGCGCGGCGTCAAGCTCGACCTGGGCCTGCTGGCCGAGACGGCCGCTCGGCTCGAGGCCCGCATCGCGCAGCTCCGCACCGACATCCAGGTCGCGGCCGACCGGTCGTTCAACCCCGACAGTCCGGCGCAGCTGGGCGAGGTGCTGTTCGATCACCTGGGCATGCGCGTCGTGAAGCGCACGAAGACCAGCCGCAGCACCGACGCCAGCGTGCTCGAGACGCTGGCCGCCGAGACCGAGCATCCGCTGCCGGCGCTGGTGCTCGAGTACCGCGAGCTGACGAAGCTGCTGGGCACCTACCTCGCGCCGCTCCCGAGCTACGTGAGCCCTCGCGACGGGCGCCTGCACGCCAGCTTCCACCAGGTCGGGGCCGCCACCGGCCGGCTGTCCAGCTCCGACCCGAACATCCAGAACATTCCGGTCCGGACCGAGACCGGCCGCCTGATCCGTCGCGCGTTCACCGCCAGCGCGCCCGACCGACGTCTGCTCACGGCCGACTACAGCCAGGTCGAGCTACGGATGCTGGCCCACCTGTCGGGCGACGCCGAGATGACGCGGGCGTTCGAGGCGGGGCTGGACATCCACGCCTTCGTGGCCAGCCAGGTGTACTCCGTCGACCTGGCCGACGTCACGCCCGAGCAGCGCCGGGTCGCGAAGACCGTGAACTTCGGGATCGTCTACGGACAGACGGCGTTCGGCCTGGCCCGCACCCTGCGCATTCCGCAAGGCGACGCCGCCGCCTTCATCGAGGCGTAC
>Ga0209936_1001820_pt1 | contig 10926 bp, 9 predicted proteins | sample SalPonR1_A_D1_MG_FD_185694 | JGI IMG/M metagenome (GOLD analysis project Ga0209936, IMG submission 185694) | Salt pond soil microbial communities from South San Francisco under conditions of wetland restoration - Salt Pond MetaG R1_A_D1_MG... ... | reverse complement strand
GAACGATCGCGGCATTCCGGTCGAGGAGGTCAACGCGTTCGTCGACGCGATGCGCGAGGCCGGTATCGAGAACGACGTCCACATCTACGACGACGTTGCCCACGGTTTCTGGCTGCACGTCGAGCGCGACCCGGAAAACAACCGCCCGGCTGCCGAGCACGCCTGGGAGCGGCTCAAGGCCTATCTCGGTCGAGTGCTCTAAGAACCTGTAACCGCAGATTTGCGCAGGTCTTTGTGATCGCTGAACAACTGTTGCGAAGCGGACGATGCCGACTTGACGAAATCACTCGCAGGCTCCTGTCTGCAGGCGAATCGAATCACTGGGAGCCGAGCAGGTTCGCCTGCAAGCAGGCTCCTACGGTGTGGAATCCATTGGTACATCAGTCGCATTCGAGACGGGATTCCTCTTGCCGAAAAAGTGCGGCGGAACCGCGTGTACGCTTAGCAGTCCGACTCAACGTACCCGACCCTGGAGGTAAAACGATGAAAAACCTGCTTGTCCTGACAATTGCAGCCTTGCTGGCGATGCCCGCCTGGGCTCAGTCCAACCCGATCGAGATCGAGGAATGGACCGTCGAGTGGCGAGATACCCGTCCGCGCGACCCCGTGGTTGCAGAGGACGGCCGGGTCTGGTTCGTTGGCCAGGCCGGCGACTATGCGGCCGTGTTCGATCCGGCAACCGAAGAATTCTTCAGCATCACACCCATTCCGTCGGGCGGCGGCGCCGTGCGCCACATGGTGTTCGACGAACAACGCAATGCGATCTGGTTCGGCACCGACACCAACAACCTGGGCCTGGCAAAGCTGCCCGAGTAGCGTCGCCCGCCGATCCGATCAACCTGAAAATCTGTTGGTTTTCCGCGCCCGCTTCGCGCAATTTCTCGAAGCGGGCGTTGTTTTTTGAGGCCGTTCACGAAACGAGAAATTCTTGGCGGGAAAGCCTTGCAATCTTTGTGTGGGGGGGTAGTTTAAAGGCGTGCCGCAATGGCACGGCGTCTGCGCAGGCGATTTTTTGTTGGCAAATCGCAATTTAGGAGGCAGTTTGATGAAAACGTTAATCACGGCTCTGGCAGCCGTTTTGGGCTTGCTTTGTGTTTCTCAGCCGGCGAGCGCCGGAAACAATATGAAGGGTTGGTTCTGCGAAGCCTGCACCAACCTCGAATCGGCGCGTCAGCAGGCGATCCAGTACGCGCCACGGCTTCAATGCAGTGGCACGGCAGGGAACGTGCTGAACCCCGATTCCGGCCTGGAGTGTCAGGCACCCCCGGCGAAGAAGGTGGTGCTGGGCAATCGCGAGTACAACCAGGTCTACGTATTCGACGTCACCTGGCAGAACACCGGCGATTTCTGGGAGGTGGTCGCCACCGAGTCTTCGCTTTCGCCGGCTTATATCGACCTCGCATACACCGCGCTGGACGTGACCGAGGCCTGGAGCCAGGCGATCATCGATATCAACGACGACCTGGCGGCTGGAGCGGGCACAAGTTCTACGAGTTCGGCAAGCAAGCGTCAGTCAGGAACGATGTCGGATCCGGAGTCGCTGGATTGTCCGGGTGACACCTTGCTCAGAACGCTGATGGATAGATCCAAGATGGATTCGCTTCGAGATCGGGTAGCCACGCAACTTGAAGTTGAAATCAGCAGGATTATTTCTGATGGTGGCGCTGGAGTGGAATCGACTTCAGTTACCGTGTCACGAGGTTTGCTCTCATTTGGCTTCAATATAACCGGCGGTGGCCGGCCGATACCGACGGGGGTTGAGCGGATCTTTACTCAGAGGGAAGTCAACTTGAACCAGGATCCGCCCACCGGCCCCGGTATGCCGGTTCTGGACCGCGATCGATTGGTCTTTTCAGCACGGGGGGTCAATTTAGGAGATGGCGGCAGAGTGATATTAACTCTGGAGCCAGGTGCAAGCCGGATTCTTGGGATTCGGGGAGATGACTTCTTCGATGGCCGGGAAATCACTGATCCTTGCGCGCTCGACGCCATGGCGCTTGGCGACGAGGGGCAGGGTCGGGAATTCCGGTTCCGTGAGGGAGGCGCAGTCGCGGACCCTGCCGAGACCTTTGCCTCAGGAGGCGGAACGTCAACGCCCGGCGGCAGCACTACCCGGATGTGCCTGTATGATTACTACAGTAACGATGTGTATCAATTCTCGGCCTGGATGCCGTGTGGCGACGGCGACAAGGAAGAAATCCGGGATTAGTCCATTTCGATGCGTTGATGATATCGGCCGGCAATTGCCGGCCGATTTCTTGTGGGCTCTACCAGGAACGCCGACATGCTCGTGATCCGACCCACCGGTGTGCCATCCGGCACATGACGTCGGTCACGAGGGGTGTCGTATGATGCTGGACTACGAATTCAACGGAGAACTTCATGCATCGTGTTTTCATTATTCTGCTGGCCGGGATTGGCCTGGCCGGCACGCTGTCGGCCCAGGAAGAGGCCACCCGGCTGCTTCGCGACCCGGATATTTCCGATTCGCACCTGGTCTTCGTCTACGCCGGCGATCTGTGGCTGGCCGAACGCGACGGCAGCGATCCGCGCCGACTGACCAGCCACCCGGCCGAGGAAAACACGCCGATCTTCTCGCCCGACGGATCGTCGATCGCGTTCCGTGCGGAATACGAGGGCAATAGCGATGTCTACGTCATCTCGGTCGACGGCGGTCAGCCCGAGCGGCTGACCTGGCACCCGGGCAACGATACGCCGGTGGACTGGGCCCCGGACGGTGGCGCGGTCGCTTTCGCCTCCGATCGCGAAACGGATCACGGGCGTTCCGAGCAGCTCTATCACGCCTCTCTCGACGGCGGGCTCCCGACCAGGCAGATGGAAGCGCGGTTCGTCCGCGGCGCCTACGACGCGAACGCCGAGCGGCTGGCCTATATCGACCACGGCTCGGGCTACAACGGCCTGTTCGGCGGCTCGGCCGGCTGGAAGGGTTATCGCGGCGGCACCACGCCGTCGATCCGGGTGCTCGACATCGAAGACCAGACCTTCGTCGACGTGCCCGGAAACCGCGTGACCGACTTCAACATCTTCTGGCTCGAAGGCCAGGTCTATTTCCTCTCGGACCGCGAGAACAAGGATTTCAACCTGTTCCGCTTCGCGCCGGACTCGGGTCGCATCGACAAGCTGACCGACGAATCGGCGTTCGACATCATGGCCGCGGCCGGGCACGACGGGACAGTGGTCTACGAGACCGGCGGCTATCTGAAACAACTGGATATCGCCTCGGGCGACGTGTCGACGCTTGAAATCTCACTCAACCCCGATCTGCCGCAGCTGCGTCCGGGCTGGGATTCGGTGGCCGGCAACATTCAGGGCATCGACATCTCGCCCAACGGCAAGCGGGCGCTGATCACCGCGCGCGGCGACGTATTCACCGTGCCGGCCGACAAGGGGTCCACGCGCAACGTGAGTGACACCTCGGGCGTGCGCGAATACGCCGCGCTGTGGTCGCCGGACGGGTCGCAGCTGGCCTGGATCGTCGAATCGCTGGAGGGCCAGACGCTCAAGATCGCCGATCAGAAAGGCATGGAGGACACGCAGTCGTTCCCACTCGGACCGGACTTCTACGATCTGGAAGCCTGGCACGCCGAAACCGGACGCATTGTTTTCAGCGACAACCATCTCGGCCTGCATTTCATCTCGCTGGATGACGGCGACGTCAAGCCGATGGTCACGACAATTGCGACCAACACGCGCCGCGCCGGGTTTGACGTGTCGTTCTCGCCCGACGGGCGCTGGCTCGCCTACAACCTCGAGCAGCCGAATTTCCACGCCGACCTCGCCGTTTACGATTTCGAATCAGGCGAATCCACCGTGATCACCGACGGCATGGCCGACGTGGCCTCGCCGGCATTCGACCCCGAGGGCAAGTATCTTTATTTCGCCGCCTCGACCAACTCGGGCCCGGTGCAGGTCGGTCTGAACATGACCAGCCAGGAGCACCCGTATCGCGCCGGCCTTTATGCAGCGGTACTGACCGCCGACGGCGAATCGCCGCTCGCCCCCCGGACCGGTGACGAGGAGGTCGACGAGGACAACGGCGACGAAGACGAGAATAAGGACGACAAGGACGACAACGGCAAGAAGAAGGGCGACAAGAAAAAGGAAACGCCCAAGGTCGTGATCGACTTCGACGGCATCCAGGCCCGCATCGTCGGTCTGCCGGTCGCCGAGGGCAACTACGGTTCGCTCCAGGTCGCCGGCGACGGCAACCTGTTCTACATCGAGTCGCCGCAGCCGGGGGAAAGCAACCGGCCGCCCGGAGAATCGACCTCGGCCGACAATCAGCTCAAGCGCTTCGATTTCGAAGAGCGCGAGGCCGACAACGTGCTGCGCGGCGTGCAGGCCTTCCGGATCGCGGCCGCCGGCGAGCACATGATCCTGCAGATGAGCGGCAACGGGCTGTCGATCGCCGAAATCGGCAAGGACATAAAGCCCGAGCGCGTCGATACCGGGGGGCTTCGCATGTACGTCGATCCGCGCATCGAATGGGCGCAGATCTTCGACGAAGCCTGGCGCATGCAGCAGCAGTATTTCTACGCCGACAACCTGCACGGCCTGGACTGGGATTCGGTGTATGAGAAATACAAGCCGATGGTGGCCCATGCCGGCCGGCGCGAAGATCTCAACGCAATACTCGTCGAAATGATCGCCGAGCTGCACGCCGGGCACAATCGAGTCGGCGGCGGCGACGTGCACCGGGAAAACGGTGTCGACAGCGGGCTGCTGGGTGCCAATTTCGAGATTGCCAATGGTCGTTACAGGTTCGCACGCATCTATTCCGGCGAGTCCTGGAACCCGTTCCTCAGGGGCCCGCTCACCGAGCCAGGCAACGAGGCCGAAGCCGGCGAATACCTGCTGGCGATCAACGGCGAGCAGTTGACCGCCGAAGACAACATCTTCCGAATGCTCCAGGGCACCGAGGACAAGCAGACCACGCTCACCGTCGGCCCCAACGCCAACGGTCGGGATTCGCGCGATATCGTGATTACGCCCACCGGCTCCGAAGGCGCGCTGCGTCTGTGGAACTGGATCGAGCGCAACCGGCAGCAGGTGGCCGAGGCGACCGACGGCCGGGTGGGCTACATTTACCTGCCCAACACCGCCGGCGCCGGCTACACGTTCTTCAACCGGATGTTCTTCAACCAGATCGACAAGGACGCGATGATCATCGACGAACGCGCCAACGGCGGCGGCCAGGCGGCCAATTACATCGTCGAAGTGCTCTCGCGCCGCCACCTTTCGTCGTGGAAGGATCGCGACGGCATGCCGTACAACACGCCGGCCGGGGCGCTGCACGGGCCCAAGGCCATGCTGATCGACCAGGACGCCGGCTCCGGCGGCGATTACCTGCCCTACACCTTCCGCCACCTGGAAATCGGGAAGCTCATCGGCACCCGCACCTGGGGCGGCCTGATCGGCATCTCGGCCAACCCGCAGCTGGTCGACGGCGGCTACATGAGCGTGCCGTTTTTCAGATTCGTCGACGCCGACGGCAACTGGTCGGTGGAAAACGAAGGCGTGGCCCCCGACATCGAAGTAGAGCTGGATCCGGTCGCGACCAACAACGGCCGCGATACCCAGCTCGAACGCGCGATCGAGCACATCCTGGCCGAGCTGGAGAACTACCAGTCGCCGGTGCCGCCGATCCCGCCGCTGCCGACCGAGCTCGGCCGGTAGGAGCGGGCTCCCGGCCGCGAATCGGCAACCTGTGGGAGCGGTATCCGACCGCGAATGCACTGGACAGTGAATCACCGGCTGAGTCGCTGCCTGCTGAAAACGCCCCGGCCTTCCGGGGCGTTTTTCATTCGCAACGGGTGGGTTGCGCATGTATTCGATATTGAGCATAATAATTACAATTTCCGGCAAGACTCGTGACGATGACCAGCAAATCCACTCTGACCGTCCGCCTCAGCGCAGCGCTCAGCAAGCATGTCGCGGAAGCGGTCGGTGAAGAATCCGGGTCGTACGAGAACGTCAGCGAATACGTTCGCGATCTGGTCCGCCGCGACATGGAACGCCTCGAAAAAGAGCGCTTCGAGCGCCTTCGCAGCGAGCTTCAGTTGGCGTTTGCACAGCCAGAGAGCAGCTATGTCTCGTTGAGTGCTGGAGAAATCGTCCGGCGCAACGAATCTGCCGGGTGACTGCGGTCCGGATCCAGGAGCGGGCGGCTGTGCGGCTGGACGAAATCTACCGATATACCCGCGCGCAGTGGGGTCAGGCCCGGGCCGAGCAATACCTGAGAACGCTGTTCGCGTCGTTCAAAGAGGCCGCTGAAGGTCTGGTTCCCTCACGTCCAGTTCCCGCCGAGTTCGGCGTCAACGGTTTTTACTACCATTGCCAGAAGCACTTCGTGTACTGGAAACGTCTGAAAGACGGCGAAATCGGCATCGTGACCGTTCTTCACGAACGCATGCACCAGTTCGAACGATACCGGGACGACATCGGCAGCTGAGTCCCAGCAAGCAACACCGCAGCGATACCGACCGGATCGGGTTGCTCGTCGATTCCTTCGAGACCGAGGAGCCGGATTCCGCTCCGATTTGCCGACAACTATCAAACGAACGACCGGCGCGTGGCGGCGAGTGCGCGCCCTGCGCTATAGTCGCTCTCCGGGTCTAAAGAGAAAACTGAGCGATGCGAAGCGTTCGAATCCCCTTGCGTCCGATATTGGTGGCGGTCCTGCTGCTCGCCCTGGCGGCCTGTCAGACCATCCAATACGAGGCGCTTGAAGCGGTCGGCATCGAGAAGCGCGGCATCCTGGAGGCGCGCGTGGAAGCCGCCAGCGAGGCCCAGGACGAGGCCGGCGAGCAGTTCGAGACGACGCTGGAGCGATTCCGATCGGTGGTCGAATTCGACGGCGGCGACCTGGAGCGCGCATACCGGCGGCTGAATCGCGAGTACGAGCGCAGCGTCGATCGTGCCGAGACGGTGAGCCAGCGCATCGAGGCGGTTGAAAGCGTCGCTGAGGATCTGTTCGCCGAGTGGGAGGAAGAACTGGAACGCTATTCCAGTGCCGACCTGCGCGCGCGAAGCCGGGAGCTGCTGGAACAGACGCGAGGTCGCTACGCCAGCATGATCCGGGCCATGCGCCGCGCCGAGCGCACGATCGATCCGGTGCTTCAGGCGTTCGAGGACCAGGTGCTGTTTTTGAAGCACAACCTGAATTCCATGGCTGTCGACGCCATCCGCGGCGAGCTCGGCGAAATCGAGTCCGAGACCGAGCATCTGTTGGCCGCGATGCGCGAGTCGATCGAGGAAGCCGACCGCTTCATCGAGACGCTGAAGTAGAACGGTTCTGCCCTGATGTCGCGCGCCCGCCTGATCTCGATCCTGTTCATCGCCGGTGCATTCGGCCTGCTGCTTTCGTGGTGGAACTGGGACCAGTTCGCCGAGGCCATGGTGCTTGACCCGGCGCTGGACGAGCCGCCGCGCCAGGTTGAAGTCGAAGAGCCGCCGTTCATGATCCACGCCAACGACTTCGACTACCGGGTGCAGCCGTTGTACAACTACGAGCTGACCGGGCTTGTCGTTTCGTTCAAGCGCTTCCGACCGGGTATCGGCATCCACGAGCGCTGGAACGACTACGTCAACATCGCCGATATCTGCGTGGTCTGGGGTGACAACGCCAGGGAAATCAACCTCAACGAATTCAAGTTCTGGAACCTGGAATTCACCTGCATGTATTCCACCCGCAACCAGCGCGAGTGGGAAAGATTCAATCCCGACCAGCTATCGAACAACCACATCGTCACCACCGATCCGCGGCTCAAGGATGAAATCCGGAAACTGGAAGTCGGCGACCAGATTCACCTGCGGGGCTGGTTATCCGAATACGGCCAGCCCGGCGGCCCGGTGCGCGGTACCAGCACCGTGCGCACAGACACCGGCAACGGCGCCTGCGAGACGATCTATATCTCCGAGTTCACGATTCTGGGTTCCATGGACACCGGCTGGCGAAAGCTGTGGTGGGTCAGCCTGTTCGTGCTGGTCCTAGCGCTGGCGCTGTGGTGGCTCACGCCGCACCACAAGCTCAAGGGTTACTGATTCCCGTAGCCCGGAAAGCGAAGCACGACGGGGCCGCGGTCACCTGTCAGTCGCTCACTTCGATGCGAAGGGAATCTACAACCAGATCGAGGGTTTCCTGGAGAGTTTCGGAATCGGCTGGTGCAATGCCGTTGATTTCGAGATCGAGACCGTGACCGGTCAGCCACCACTGGCGCGAGATCACGTCGGTCGGCAACTTGGCGAACCCCATCGTACTGGTGCCGGCCGGCAGTTCGCGCACGGCTGCAAAGCCGCGGAAGCCGTTGATCTCGATATCCTTCTCGAAAAACTTCACGCTCACGCCCAGAAGCTTGCCCCAGCGGTCATCGAGCACTTCCTGCTCGGTCGGGATGGACTCACCGTTACCGGACTTGACGTTGAGGTTCAGCCCCACCGATGGACCGCCGACCAGCATGATGCGGTTCCATGGCTGGTGGTCCTGCGGATCCCATGGCCTCGGCGTTCCCGGACGAATGATGCGCTTGAGTAGCGTGATGCCGAAGACGCGCAAAGGCCCGTCGTAGTTCTGCTGGATCTTGATGTCCCAGGCCGACGGCACGTCGATCGAAAAGCCGTGCCGGGGGTGGACGATGCGTTGAATTCCCTGCGCTGGCGGCGAGCCGCGCTGCCCGTTTTCCGGGGCCTGGCCGGTGGCAGCATCGAATTCGACTGTCGCCTGGCGGAACGATTCGGCCGAAGCCGAAGCCTCTCGGTTCCGCGCGTCCAGCCACTGCTGCTGCCAGGCCTCCAGCATTCGGATGGCCTGGTCGGGATCCCGGATTTTCCTGAAATACACGTAGGACCGTCGGTCCATATGCCGATTTCGCTCATAAGTCTCGGCGTTCGCCCATCGCACATCGCCGATACTCGAACGCTTGCCTATCGTGATGCGGGTGCTTTTCTTCGGGAGCATGAGTTGCTCCGGGCGTGCCTGCTCCTTCATCTTCCCGCTACGGAGCTTGAACACACGCTGGTCGGTCAACGCGTAGCGCTCCTGTCGCGGCCAATAGCCGATGACGAGCCCGATCGGCAGCAGTGCGAACAGCGCAAATGCCCAAGGGAGTCGTTGCCAAAGCGATTTCAATGTCGCAATGGATTCGCCGAGAAGTGCTTCGACGGCTTGCAGGTCGTGCACGCCGCCCGCCCAGGCCGCGATGATTGCGAAGATCATCAGAAATATCAGCATGGGAGGAAATCCGCCTTTCTCCGGCCTGCCCTGCCAGTACACCAGTTCGTCCGGCTTCAGCACGGCCGCGATCTGCGGGTCGATTTCGGATTCCGGAACCGCCCGGAATGTGATCTTGCGCTGACTCATCGTATTGTCCATGCCGTGTGGGTTTCCTGGATTGATGTTGACCCTTTGGCCCGCACCATTGATAATCGGTGGCTGCTGCGTTCATTGTTTCGGGCTCATGCGTTAAAAACACGTATTCCGGAGCAAATCATGGACAGCGAAAAATTGACGCGCTTTCCCGGCCGAATCCGTTGAACCAGTAAAAAGTCCTTGAGCTCGTCGTTTTGCCGCGAGCGAGCCGGGGTCGTTATCGCCAGCGAATAAGGGAGCATCCAGCATCATGAATGAAACCGGCAATGGCAAAGGCTGGCAGTCCGGCACCCCGGTCGGCCAGGCAGGCTCGAGTCGCGGCGGCGGCGGAAGATCCAGGCAGACGAAATCCTCTTCGGGCGGCCCGCCCGACCTGACCGAACTTTTCAACAAGATCGGCGGCGGCGGTGGCGGGCCCTCGGGCAAGGGCATCATCGGCATCGCGATACTGGTGCTGATCATCTGGGGCGCGTTCAGCGCGTTCTACACCGTCCAGCCCGAGGAGCGGGCCGTGGTCAAGCGCTTCGGCGAGGTCATCGGCATCACGGATCCCGGACTGCACTTCAAGATTCCGTTCGGCGTCGACCAGGTGCAGTTTGTGGCCACCGAGCGCGTGCTGAAGCAGGAGTTCGGCTTCCGCACCCAGGGCACGCGCGCCAGCGGTCGCACCGCCTACAGCAACCAGCAGTTCGAGGACGAATCGCTGATGCTCACCGGCGACCTGAACATGATCGACGTCGAATGGGTGGTGCAGTACCGCATCGACGATCCGATCAAGTTCCTGTACGAAATGCGCGAGCCGACCCGGACGCTGCGCGATATCTCCGAATCGGTGATGCGCCGTATCGTCGGCAACATGCTCGGCTCGGAGGTGCTGACCGTCGGCCGGGTGGAAATCCAGCAGAAGGCGCGCGAGGAAATGCAGCAGGCCCTGGACGGCTACAACGCGGGCATCCGGATCAACACCGTCGAAATGCAGGACGTGGTGCCGCCGCCGGCGGTGCAGCCGGCCTTCAATGAGGTCAACGAGGCCCGGCAGGAACGCGAGCGCATGATCAACGAGGCCCAGAAGCGGGTCAACCAGGAAATTCCGAACGCCGAGGGCGCCGCCCTGCGCACGGTGGCCGAGGCCGAAGGCTACGCCACCGAGCGCGTCAACCGGGCGTACGGTGAAAGCGTGCGTTTCTCGGCGGTGCTGGGCGAATATCGGCAGGCGCCGGAGGTTACCCGGTCCCGTTTGTATCTGGAGACCATCAACGAGGTGTTGCCGAATATCGGCCAGGTGCTGGTCGTCCAGGACGGCCAGATGAGTCCGCTGCCGCTGCTGGACGTCAATCGCGGCCAGCCGCGCAACGGTAATGCCAATCGCAATTCCGGGGGTGAGCAATGAAACCGGCACTTATCGCAATTCTTGCCGTCCTCGCCATCGCGGCCGGCAACTTCATTTTCTACACGGTCGACGAGGCCGAGCAGGCCATCATCGTGCAGTTCGGCGAGCCCATCGGTGATGTCATCAGCGAGCCGGGCCTGAAGGTCAA
>Ga0209936_1001817_pt1 | contig 10951 bp, 10 predicted proteins | sample SalPonR1_A_D1_MG_FD_185694 | JGI IMG/M metagenome (GOLD analysis project Ga0209936, IMG submission 185694) | Salt pond soil microbial communities from South San Francisco under conditions of wetland restoration - Salt Pond MetaG R1_A_D1_MG... ... | reverse complement strand
CGACGAGTGGATTCGCGACCGTACCGGCATCCGGGAGCGGCGCGTTGCGGCCGAAGGCCAGACCACCGGCGACCTGGCCGAGCAGGCCGCCCGTATCGCGCTTGAAGACGCAGGTGTCAAGCCTTCCGATATCGATCTTCTGATCGTCGGCACCACCACGCCGGACCTGGTCTTTCCGTCCACCGCGTGCCTGATCCAGCAGCGCCTTGGTCTTGGCGAATGCGGTGCCTTCGATGTCAATGCAGCCTGTTCCGGCTTCATCTACGCGCTTTCGATCGCGACCCAGTTCATCGAGGCCGGCAACGCCAGGCGCGTTCTCGTGGTTGGTGCCGAAACACTGACGCGGATGGTCGACTGGAGCGACCGTTCGACCTGCGTGCTGTTCGGCGACGGCGCCGGCGCGGCAGTGCTGGAGGCCGATCCCGAGCCGGGTGTCCTGTCCACTCATATTCACGCCAATGGCAACCATGCCGATCTGCTCAGCGTCGATGTCGGCGTGTCACGGGGTTTCCGGGCCGAGCCGCGCGGCGGTCTGACTATCGGCATGAAGGGCAACGAGGTGTTCAAGGTTGCCGTCAACACGCTGGGCAGGATCGTTGACGAGACGCTGGCGCACAACAACATGGAAAAGCACGACCTGGACTGGTTGATTCCGCACCAGGCCAATCTTCGAATCATCAAGGCGACCGCCCGCAAGCTGGATATGCCGATGGACCGCGTGGTCGTGACCGTCGACATTCACGGCAACACTTCGGCGGCCTCGGTGCCGATGGCGCTGGACGTGGCCGTACGCTCGGGGCGCATCAAGCGCGGCGATACCATGCTGCTGGAGGCCTTCGGCGGCGGGTTCACCTGGGGCGCAGCCCTGATAAAATATTAGAAAATGGCGGACCGGGCCGACATGCCCGCCAGACATCCAACAACAAAAACAACCACCTGCAGCAACCCGGGGTAGTGCATTCATGACCGACACAGCAGCCATATTCCCAGGCCAGGGGTCGCAGAGCATCGGCATGCTCGCCGACCTGGCCGCCAGCAGCGACCTGGTACGCGCCACGTTCGATGAAGGTTCGCGCGCGATCGGACGCGATCTGTGGGCGCTGGCAAGCGACGGTCCCGCCGAGGAACTCAACCAGACCCGCTGGACGCAGCCGGCCATGCTCGTCGGCGATATCGCGGTCTGGCGCGTATACCTGTCGAGTGGCGGACAATTCCCCATGGCCATGGCCGGGCACAGCCTTGGCGAATATGCCGCGCTGGTTGCGGCCGAATCCATCGCGCTGGTCGACGCCGTGGCCGTGGTTCACGAGCGTGGGCGGCTGATGCAGGAAGCGGTCGGTGAAGGCGAGGGGGCCATGGCCGCGATCCTGGGCCTAGACGACGATCAGGTCGAGCAGATCTGCGCCGACCTCGGTCGTTCGGAAAAAACCGTGGTGGCGGCCAACTACAACTCGCCGGGCCAGCTGGTGATTGCCGGAAGCCGGGCCGGCGTGGAAAGCGCGGTCGATGCGTGCAAGAAGGCCGGCGCAAAGCGCGCGATGCTCTTGCCGGTCAGCGTGCCCGCCCACAGTCCGTTGATGGCGCCTGCCGCCGAGGGTCTGAAGCGGGCGCTGGGAGTGATCGAGATCAAGCCGCCGGCGTGCCCGGTGCTGCACAATTTCGACCTTCGGACGCGCGAGGCGCCGGAATCGATTCGAAGCGCCCTGATCGAACAGCTGACCCATCCGGTGCCGTGGACGGGTACCATTCGCGAATTGGTCACGCGCGGTGCGACGCGATTTCTGGAATTCGGTCCGGGCCGCGTCCTTTCCGGCCTGGGCAAGCGCATCGATCGCGATGTCGAATGGCTAGCGCTGGAGATGCCCCAGGGCATCGAGCAGGCAGTCGCGACCTGACACTGCGGCTATTCGCCCATCAACCCGAACCCTACAGGGAAAGCAATGACGCAGCAGACTCTTCCGGAAACCTTGCGCCTGGACGGCCAGGTTGCGCTGGTCACCGGCGCAAGTCGCGGGATCGGCGCCGCAATCGCCGATATGCTCAAGGCGAACGGCGCCGACGTATTCGGCACGGCGACCAGCACCGGCGGCGCCGAACGTATCAGTGAGCGGCTGGGCGCCGAACGTGGCCAGGTTCTGGATGTGCGCGAGGCGGATGCCGCGACCGACCTGGTCAAGGCCATAGGTTCGATTGCTTCACCGCCGACGATCCTGGTCAACAACGCCGCGGTGACGCGCGATCAGCTGTTGATGCGATTGAAGGACGAAGACTGGCTGGAAGTGCTGGACACCAACCTGACCGGTGCCATGCGGCTGTCGCGCGCGTGTCTCAAGGGCATGCTCAAGGCACGCGGCGGAAGAATCATTTCCATTTCGTCGGTAGTCGGCTACAGCGGCAATCCGGGGCAGACCAACTATGCTGCGGCCAAGGCCGGGCTTGCCGGTTTCTCGCGCGCGCTGGCCCAGGAGATCGCGGCGCGCGGCATCACGATCAACGTGGTTGCGCCCGGTTTCATTGATACCGACATGACGCGCGCGCTCGACGAGCAGCAGCGCGAGCGGCTTGCCGAAACCATTCCACTGGGGCGCCTCGGGCAGCCCGACGACATCGCCGCGACCGTCGCCTGGCTGGCGAGTCCTGCGGCCGCTTACATTACCGGCCAGACGATCCACGTCAACGGTGGAATGTACATGACATGAATTCTTTAATAATGTTATAATTCGTTGATTTATATAGCTTAAATCTAATTCAACTTATTGCAACCCAAAACCGATTGTCCGGTAAACTGGAACCTGCGGCATTTGTTACCTACAATGTGCGCGCTTCCTTCAACCCATAGAGGAAATGACTGATGAGCAGCATTGAAGAACGGGTCAAGAAAATCGTTGTTGAACAGCTTGGCGTCAAGGAAGAAGAAGTCACGCCCAGCGCGTCCTTCGTCGATGACCTGGGAGCCGACTCCCTGGATACGGTAGAACTGGTGATGGCGCTGGAAGAAGAATTCGAGTGCGAAATTCCCGACGAGGAAGCCGAAAAGATCACTACCGTTCAGCAAGCGGTCGATTACGTCAAGTCCACGGTCGACAAGTAAGTCGCTGGCCAATGATGCACGGATCGGGATCAAAGCATGCAGGGTGAACGCCGCATCGTGGTGACCGGGCTGGGCTGTATCAGCCCGGTCGGCAATGACATTGCTGCGGCCTGGGACAGCATTGTCAACGGCCGCAGCGGGATCGGTCCGCTGACCGAAGTCGATGCCGAGAAGTTCAGCTGCAAGATCGCCGGAGAGATTCGGGATTTCGACATCTCGAAATACATCGCGCCCAAGGATGCGCGAAAGTCCGATCCATTCATTCATTACGGCATCGCGGCGGCGGTGCAGGCCATCGAGGATGCGGGTCTGCCCGATAGTTTTGGCGACAGTCCGGACGATCCGACCCGTTTCGGGGTCGCGATAGGTTCCGGCATCGGCGGCATCAAGACGATCGAAGACACCCATCAGACCTACGTCGATTCCGGCCCGCGTCGAATTTCGCCGTTTTTCGTGCCGGGGTGCATCATCAACATGGTGGCCGGTCATGTCTCGATCCGCTACGGCTATCAGGGCCCGAACATTTCGATCGTCACCGCCTGCACCACCGGCACGCACAACATCGGCGACGCCGCCCGCCTGATTGCCTACGGCGACGCCGACGTGATGGTGGCCGGCGGGGCGGAATTCGGCACCACGCCGACCGCCATGGGTGGTTTCTGCGCGGCCCGCGCGCTGTCGACCCGCAACGACGATCCTCAAGGCGCCAGCCGGCCTTGGGACCAGGGCCGGGACGGATTCGTGCTGGGCAACGGTGCGGGCGTCGTAGTGCTGGAGGAGCTGGAACACGCACGCAAGCGCGGTGCCCGGATCTATGCCGAGATCAAGGGCTACGGCATGTCGGGCGACGCGCACCACATCACCTCACCGCCGGAAGGCGGGCAGGGCGCGGCACGCTGCATGGCCTCGGCCATTCGCGACGCCGGGCTGGATGCGACCGAAGTCGACTACGTCAACGCCCACGGCACCTCGACCATGCTCGGCGACCGCGCCGAGATCGAGGCGGTGCGCGGCACCTTCGGTGCGCACGCCGAATCGCTCATGGTGAGTTCGACCAAGTCCATGACGGGCCACCTTCTCGGTGCCGCGGGCGGGGTGGAGGCCATCTTCACCATCCTTGCGCTGCACCACGGCATCGTGCCGCCGACGATCAACCTGGAAGAGCCCGACGAGGCCTGCAAGGGCATCGACCTGGTGCCCGGCAGCGCACGCGAGGAACCGATACGCGTTGCAATCTCGAATTCGTTCGGCTTCGGAGGCACCAACGGCACGGTCCTGTTCACTAAATTCGAGTGAACAACCAGCTGCGACTGCCCGGGCGGCCCGACCTGCTGGCCGTTCATCGCAGCGATCCGGACAACTGGCCGTTCCTGCTCGACAGCGCCAGCCGGGGCGGAAGTCTCGGTCGATGGTCCATCCTCATGCGGGCCGATCCGGACCAGGCGCCCATCATTGCCTCGAAAGATTCCATCGATGAGTTCCTGCCTCGCCTGGATCGCGCCTTCGAATCCGAAAGTCGTGCTCAGCCGGGCCGGCTTCCATTCGAAGGCGGCTGGTTCGTTTACCTGGGCTACGAACTGATTGGAGAAATCGAACCCCGCCTGAATCCGCGAGAGGTACCCGACGGCACACCCAAGGCGTTCGCCAGACGCTGCAACGCGGCCCTGATCCTGGATCATGAGACCGGTGACGCGTTTGCCGTGGCCGAGTCGCCGGGACTTCTTGCGGCAGTCGTGGATGAGGCTGCCGGCGCCGCACCGTTGCCGGAATCGGCGGACGACCTTGAGTTGCCCCTTATGCGTCCCGACGACGGCGCGCAATTCATGCGCGGCGTCGAGCGGATTCGCGAATACATCCTGGCCGGAGACGTTTTTCAGGCCAATCTGTCGCGTGCCTGGCAGGGCTTGGCCGAAGCCGCTCCGGATCCGGTCGAGGTTTACCGTCGCCTGTCGGCCAGCAACCCGGCGCCCTTCGCCGGACTGGCCCGACTTCCCGGCGGCACCCTGTTGTCGTCTTCGCCGGAACGCCTGGTGTCGGTCCACGGCCGTGTCATCGAGGCCCGGCCGATCGCCGGCACCCGCCCCCGGGGCGACTCGCCCGAGCGCGATCGAGCGCTGTCGTCGGAACTGCTGGCTCACCCCAAGGAACGCGCCGAGCACATCATGCTGATCGACCTCGAGCGCAATGATCTCGGCCGCATCTGCGTGCCGGGCACGGTGGAGGTCGACGAGCTGATGATTGTCGAGAGCTACGCCCACGTGCACCACATCGTTTCCAATATCTGCGGGCAGCTGCGCGACGACGTATCCCCCGCTGACGTGATTCGGGCCTGCTTCCCGGGCGGCACCATCACGGGTTGCCCCAAGGTACGCTGCATGGAAATAATTGCCGAGCTCGAAACGGCCGGGCGCGGCTTCTACACCGGCTCCATGGGTTACCTGGGGCTGGACGGTCACATGGATCTCAACATTCTGATCCGAAGCATGCTGGTCTCCGACCGCGGCATCCGCTTTCGCACCGGCGCCGGCATCGTCGCAGATTCAGAGCCGGCCGCCGAGCTCGCCGAAACCGAGGCCAAGGCGCGCGGACTCATGCGCGCCCTGAATCCAGAATGACGCGCGGACTCATGCGCGCCCTGAATCCGTGAGTGTCGTCCCATGACGCGGTGGCTGGTCAACGGAAAACCCGACGCGCTGGTCGCCCCTGCCGATCGTGGGCTGCTTTACGGGGACGGCCTGTTCGAAACCATCGCGTTTCACCACGGCCGCAGCGCGCTGTGGTCGTTGCACATGGCGCGTCTTGTGGCCGGCTGTCGGCGTCTGGCGCTGCCGCCGCCGGACATCGATCTGCTGGCCGCCGAATGCCACGAGCTGCTGGGCAACGGCAACAGCGCGGTGATTCGCATTGCCATCACCCGCGGCCGCGGCGGCCGCGCTTACTTCCCGCCGGAGCACCCTGAGCCCACCCGCATCCTGATGCGGCGCGCAATGCCGGATAGCCTGGAATCTCAACGCACCGCCGGCCTCGTCATGCACACCAGCGCGATTCGCCTCGACGCCGATGTCCTTGGCGGTCTCAAGCACATGAACCGGCTCGAGCAGGTCCTGATTGCCGAGGAATGCGCCAGGCACGGCGCCGGCGAAGCACTGGTACTCGATTCGGCCGACATGATCGTCGAAGGCCTGGCCGGCAACATCGTCGTTGTTCGCGGCGACCGTATGATCGCACCCGGACCGCACCCCGCCGCGGTTGCCGGCGTCGGGCTTGAATGGCTGCGGCGGCACGCAGCATCGAATCTCGAGGAACGGCCTTTCGCCGCCGCCGAGCTCACCGGGGAAGACGCCGTCTGGGTGATAAACTCGGTGCGCGGGCCGTGCCCGGTTCGGTCGCTCGACGGGCGAGCCCTGACGCGCGACAAGCGGATTCCGGAATGGCAACAAAGGTGGTATAAAGAAGTTGAAGAATGACTCGTAAGATATTTATTTTTATAGTTATAGTCTCCATCACCGTTGCGATCATGGCGGCCTGGACCTGGCGCGATTACCGGCAGTTCGCCCACGCGCCGCTGATGGAATCCGGGGTTTCAACGGTCTGGATTCGCCCCGGCGATACGCTGGGATCACTGGTTGCACGGCTGGATCAGCTCGGGTTGGCTAAGCCGGGATGGCACTGGCGGCTGCTGGCTCGCTTCGAGCAGCCCGTGATCAAGGCCGGCGAGTACCGTCTACGGCCCGGAGAGTCGCCGACCTCGCTGCTGGCCCGACTCGACCGTGGCGATGTCGTTAGGCACAGCTTCACCATTGTCGAAGGCTGGAACCTGGCGCGGCTGAGGAACGAATTCGAGCGGGATTCGCGTTTGCGCTCGGAGGTCGCGGGCCTGCCGCCGGAGGCGCTGATGGTAAAGCTGGGATGTGTCGACTGCTTTGCCGAGGGCTGGTTCCTGCCCGAGACCTACCAGTTCGTGCGCGGCGACAGCGATCTGGATCTGCTTGCGCGCGCCCACCGCTCCATGCGCGAAGCGCTTGCGGCTGCCTGGGGAGCCCGGGCGTCGGATCTACCCATTGAAACACCGGAGGAATTGCTTGTCCTGGCATCGCTGGTGGAGCTGGAAGCCGTGGTCGCCGAGGAGCGCGCGCAGGTGGCCGGTGTTTTCGTCCGCAGACTGGAACGCGGCATGCGTCTGCAGACCGATCCAACCGTGGTCTATGGAATCACAGGTGATTTCGACGGCCGGATCCGCAGGGTACACCTGAGAACCGATCACCCCTGGAACACTTACACCCGCCACGGCCTGCCGCCGACGCCTATAGCCCTGCCGGGCAGCGCGTCGCTCGTGGCGGCGGCGAACCCGGCCGACGGCGACGCGCTGTATTTCGTGGCCCGCGGCGACGGCACCCATCAATTCTCGGCCACGCTTGCCGAGCATAACCGCGCTGTGGCGCGCTACATTCTGGGACGCGAATGAAAGGGAAGATGATCTGCCTCGAGGGCGGCGAGGGCGCCGGCAAGTCAACCGCCCTCAAGGTGGTGACCGGCTGGCTGGACCAGCATGGCCGCCGGTCGCTGGTCACGCGCGAGCCCGGCGGCACGCCTTTTGCGGAAAAGATCCGCAAGCTGCTGCTCGATCCGCAGACCGGCGAGATAGATCCCGTGACCGAACTGCTGCTGATGTTCGCCGCCCGGCGCGAAAATGTGATGGACGTGATCGAACCGGCCTTGGCCGACGGCATCGACGTGATCTGCGACCGCTTCACCGACGCCAGCTACGCCTACCAGGGCGGCGGGCGAGAACTGGGACCCGAACCGGTGGCGCTATTGGCCGGACTGGTGCACCCGGAACTGCAGCCCGAGCTGGTAATGGTGCTGGACGTCCCGGTGAAAGTTGGCCTGGAGCGCATCAAGCGCCGCCGCGGCGGCCCCGATCGATTCGAGGGTAGCCGCATGGCGTTCCTCGAGCGCGTGCGTCAGGCCTATCTCGATCGCGCGCAGGCACAGCCGGAGCGGTACGCGGTGATCGATGCGACGCAGGATATGGAAAACGTGGCCGCGGCAATTCGCCGGTGTCTGGAAGAGCGCCTGGCATGACCGCTCGTACGATCAATCCGCACCCGTGGCTGGACGTCGAGCGTGGAGCGCTGAACCAGGCGCTGGACGAGGAACGGCTGGGTCACGCACCGATGTTTCTGGGTTCGCCCGGCGTCGGCAAGCGCGCACTGGCCGAATGGCTGGTGCGGCGAATCCTCTGCCTGCAACCGGCCGATGGCCAGCCGTGCGGCAGTTGCCATTCGTGCAACCTGATCGAAACCGGTGGGCATCCCGATCTTTTCCGGCTCGAACTGCTCGAGGACAAGAACGAAATTCTTGTCGATCAGGTGCGCGACTTCATCGCATCGCTGGGGCTGACACCGTCGGTGGGCAGTCGGCGCATCGGGCTGATAATACCTGCCGACCGGCTCAATCGAAATGCGGCCAACGCGCTGCTCAAGACGCTGGAGGAACCTTCCGGGGAGGTCTGGCTGGTGCTGGTGACCGACAACGAAGACCGGCTGCCGGTCACCGTGACCAGCCGCTGCCAGCGACGCTATGTCGCGGTACCCGACAAGTCCGCTGCATTGGACTGGATTTGCGACCGTCACGGCGACCGCGATCGCGGCGAGTGCGAGCTGGCCCTGGATCTGGCCGACGGCGCGCCGCTGCTGGCCGACGAATGGCTGACGGGCGTTGGTCTCGAGCTCGGGCTCGCGATTCGCGATGGGCTGGCCGGAATGATCTCGGGCGGTGCAGACGAGGCCGCGCTGGTAGAGCAGTGGCGCGAAACGCCCAGGGAGAGTTGGAGGTGGCTGGCCCGGTTCAGCCAGTTGTGGTTGCACGGCGTCCTGGCTGCCCGGCCACGCGTACTGGCCGACGTCCCGATGCCGGCCGCAGGCGCAGCGCCCGTGTTGGAGCAATGCTGGAAGCAGGCGCTGGAAGGCACCCGGCTCTCGGGCCGGCCGGTCCGGCACGACTGGCTGATGCAGTCCTGGCTCACCGAATGGCGCAAGCTCTCGGATCCGGGATCCGCCTCGATCCGTGGGTCGGATTAACAAAGCGTAATCCGGCGTTTCATTGCGGCATGGATGTCGGCTTACGGTCCTTGACCTGGACCGATCCACGCTTCTTTCCGGAGCCCATACCGGCTTTGTATCGTTCCCCGGCCAACCTCCCGGTCTGGCGACAAGGCACAGGTTTCCGGTACACTTCAGCAACGTACACGCGATACTTCGGCGGCAAGTCATGGCACAGAAAGGGATTCTCTCGCACAGCATCGACGACAAGCAGGAGCTGTACCGCTGCTACATGCCGTTCCTGCTCAACGGCGGGCTTTTCATTCCCACGCGAAAGCGCTTCCGTCTCGGCGACGAGGTGCTGGTGTTGCTGACGCTGATGGGGGAGGAGCGCATGGCAATTCCCGGCCGCGTCGCATGGCTGACCCCGCACGGCACGTCCAAGGCCGCCGGCAACTCCGGCGTGGGCGTCCAGTTCCAGGACACCGCCGAGGGCGAGAAGGCCCAGAGCCGGATCGCATCCGAGCTGGCCGGTATGCTGGAGTCGGATCGTCCTACGCGCACGCTTTGACCGCTACCTTTGGCGTGACGGCCTGAACAACGCAACATGACCCCTCCCGAATCGCCGGCCAACCCGAACCGACCGCTGGCCGATCTGCTGCGTCCGGATGCGTTCGATCAGGTCGTCGGTCAGAATCAGCTGCTGGGCGAAGACGGCCCGCTCGCCAGAATGATCGACGCCGGCCGGGTGCTGCCGCTGGTGTTCTGGGGTCCGCCCGGTTCCGGCAAGACCACGCTGGCCCGGCTGCTGGCGGGCGTCAGCGAACTGCATTTCGAGCAGATCTCGGCGATCTTTTCCGGCGTGGCCGACCTGAAGAAAGTCTTCGCAGCGGCCCGCGAGCGCAGAAGACAGGGCCAGGGCACGCTGCTGTTCGTCGACGAGATCCACCGCTTCAACCGGACCCAGCAGGACAGCTTCCTGCCGGTGGTAGAGGACGGCACGATCGTGCTGGTCGGCGCGACCACCGAGAATCCTTCATTCGAACTCAACAGCGCGCTGCTTTCGCGGCTCAAGGTGCTGACGCTCGAACGGCTCGACCGCGACGCGCTGAAGAAACTTGTGGCGCGGGCCGAACGACACATCGGGCGAACGCTGCCGTTGACCGAATCGGCCCGTGCGATGCTCATTTCGCTCGCCGACGGCGACGGCCGGTATCTGCTCAACACCATCGAAGCCGTCGTTGACCTCGCCGATCCCGACAAGCCCATGGAACCCGGATCGCTGCTCCGCCTGACCCAGCAGCGCCCGCCTTCTCACGATCGCGCCGGCGACCAGCACTACAACCTGATCTCGGCGCTGCACAAGGCCATGCGCGCCTCCGACGTGGACGCCTCGCTTTACTGGCTGGCGCGCATGTTTGCCGGCGGCGAAGACGTCAAGTACATCATGCGTCGGCTGGTGCGCTTCGCCAGCGAAGACGTCGGCCTGGCCGACCCCAACGCGCTGGTGCAGGCGCTGGCCGCGCGCGACGCCTACGAATATCTCGGCAGCCCGGAAGGCGAGCTTGCCGTGGTCCAGGCCGTGGTCTATCTCTCCACCGCGCCCAAGTCCAACGCCCTCTATACTGCTGAAAAAGCCGCCGCCCGCGCGGCCAAGCGCCACGGTTCGCTGCCGCCACCGGCCAATATCCTCAACGCGCCGACGAAGATGATGAAGGATCTCGGCTACGGCGAAGGCTACGTTTACGACCACGACACCGAGCAAGGGTTTTCGGGCCAGAACTGCTTCCCCGAGTCCATGCCCCGCCAGCACTTC
>Ga0209936_1001812_pt1 | contig 10957 bp, 5 predicted proteins | sample SalPonR1_A_D1_MG_FD_185694 | JGI IMG/M metagenome (GOLD analysis project Ga0209936, IMG submission 185694) | Salt pond soil microbial communities from South San Francisco under conditions of wetland restoration - Salt Pond MetaG R1_A_D1_MG... ... | reverse complement strand
ACTTGTTCCACAAGTGGCCTTCGTATAGTTGTTGTTTTAAACTATCAAACTCTTTTAAAAGCAATCGCCCAGTAATTCCTTTAGCCATTTTGACTATATAGCTAGGAGAAATTTTAGGGTGAGCTGTTGCAAACAGATGAACATGATCTGGCATTATTTCCATCGTTTCGATAATAAACTCTTTATCATCGGCTACTTGATATAATATATCTTTAAGTCTAGATTCAATCTCGTCTTTGAAAACTTTTTTTCGGTATTTGGTTGTAAAGATAATGTGATATCCGACATTATAAACACAAGTTCGTGCGTGAACCAAGTTATTTTTGTCGCCCATAGCCATCACTTTTCTTACATATAGTATATAATCAAAAAGTTATGAAGTCAATTGTAATATAAGTTTGTTGATGTTACAAATGGTATGACATAATCAAGACCGAGCAAATTCATCACCCATTTAAAAAAGGGTGGGTTCTTTGCTCTTTTTTTCTAAAAGCCCACCTCCAGTTGTTAAACCAGGAAGATGGACTCATTTTTGTTTCTTCGCTTTTTTTATGTCGTGAGTCCGCACATCTTATTTGTGCATGGGCTACTTTTTTTGTTAAGTAAGCAGAAGTCTCAGACCCCGGAACAGCGACAAAATCAGTAAGGTACTTGGTACCATTAAAGTCTGTTTTCTACGTCCACATATGATCTGGGCATAATATTACCAGCTCTATCAGCAAAATATGTGTCATCTTTATTAGAATAACGATAATCAATAGGCCAATAATTCATCTTTATGCTAGACCCTTCTGTTATATCTCTATCAGATGTAGTAGTACTTATAACAAGTGTTACTTTGGATCCAGATACATTAACATCTAGTATATTAGAATAATTATTACCTTCAACCATAATATTTAAATTGTCTTTACCGGTGGGAAGACGATAGCTAAGTAATTTTTCATCCATAGTTAATACAACATGATAAGCATCAACAGCAGCGGCACTTATTAATTTAGGTGGAGTTGTATCAACTCTCATTTCATATGGACTATTTATTCCTCCATTACAATTACCCGCCTTATCAGTAATTTTTGCATTAATGTTATATTCACCATCATCTGAACCATCACCTGCAAAATAATTAGATGGAATTTTTATGTCTACATAGCCTTTTTCTATATCAGAGGAATTAAGCTGAACACTATTAATTTCTGGATCATAATCTGAATATATAGTGACAACATCACCTATAACTGGGTGGGGATAATAATGATCATAACTGTCCGTATTATGGAAATTAACCCTTATTTCATCATCATAATTTATGATAAGTTCATCTGTAATTTCCTTTTTATTTAACAAATTATCATCCAAACTATAGCTTATACCTTCAATTGATACCGGAAAATCTGGAGCTGTGTTATCAACTATAATAGCATCAGTTTCCATTACAACTTTTTTATTCCCTGCTTTATCTACTGTTGCTATTATTATCAAATAACTTCCCTCCTCAGGATCCCCTCCATTTTTCAATGAGTCCAGTCCACTGCAGATATATTCTAAAGCTCCACTACCATTTGTTATTTTATCTATGAGTACTGTTTCACCTTTATTATTTAAAATCGTAATATCTGTCTGACACAGGCCCGATAGATCATCAGATGTCTCATAATCTATTGCCAGGGTGCCGTCTTTAGACAAATATTCAGGAGTTATACTATTTATGCTAACTTCAGGTTTAGTCCCATCAACATACAGGTCTCCGGATATAGAGCTATGCATTGTTGATATTTCTAAACTGTATGGATTATTCTCTTCTTTGAGATTGCCAGTAAAATCAGAAAAAGTTACAGTTTGTCCGGAATAACCTGCTAAACTAACACTTTGATTTTCACTTACTTCTTTATCACTTTTATTATTTTTAATTCTAAGAGTTACAATACCTTCTCCTTTTAAAAAGCCTGTATTATAGATAAAAGCTGTTACATCATGTTCCTTACCTTCAGCTATCTAATGAGATACAGGTTCATTGAGCGGATTTTTTTCGCCTTCTATTCTTAAACTAATCACCTGCAGATTTGCCTGCTGACTCCCAAGTAAATGATCGGGTATAAAGACAGCAATTAACTCTTTGTCATCATTCATGAATATTTTATTGATTTCTTCAACTTCTACTATATCATCACCATTTTTACCCTGCCAGCTATGAAATTTCCAGTTTTCATCTGCTTTAACACTAAATGTAGCAAATGTGCCTTTTTCACAACTAAACTTTTCAGTAGAATTAACTTCTTTATCCCCAACTTTTATTATTCCTTCTCCTTCTACATTTACTTTTAAATTATTAATTGTTGGCTTAAGTTTGTAATTATCGCATGCTGTCATGGTCATTATCATTAAGGCTATAGTTATTACTAAAGTAATAATTTTCTAAAATCCATGCAAATTCTCCCCTTTATTAATTATTTATAATGGGTATAACACATTTTCGACATAAACCGGGAGGTACCCGGTACCCTAGAATTATTTATAAAAACCAACTATTGTGTTTGCATGATTTGTACTATCTCCAATATAATTTTCTGTAGTCCACACACCATTTTCAGTAAGAGAATCATATTTATCTGCATTGACAGATGTAGTTGTAAGATAACCTTCTTGTATAAGTAGCTGTAATGCTTCTATATCCTTCTCACTCTCAATATAAATATAATAAAATCTACCATAATTATCAATTTCTGTATTATCATTTTGTTCTGTAGCTGAAGATCTATACTGTGATGCTTCTCTAAAGGCTTCAGTATCAGGCCAACTAGTATGATCAGTATCACTGTAGGGCTTTTTTAGCAAACTTGCTACTCCGATATTTTCCATTATTAACATCGCATCATAAATACATGATCCATTATCATCACCATCGTTAATCAAGTGATATACAAAATCTGGACTCATTAATTTATCTGTTTCAGATCTATTTAAAATCCAATTGTGATCACGAGCTTCATAAAATCCTTGAGTATAATAAGCTGTAGACCAGGCTGTGCAAGAACCTTCTGAACCCTGACTATCTACAGGAGGAAAATGATTAGATTGAGAATGATCTATAATAATTGAACTACTACTTTTTAACATATTAGTATTAAAATTATCTAATACTTTCTGTGGTTCAATAATTTTTATAGTTTCATTTTTCATAGCTTTTTCCCATTGTTTTTTAGTCATAGTTTTCCATCCTGTGCCATGTCCGTTAATTTTATCATTTCCTGTATTTATACTCACTTGATCACGAGTAAATTTTTCAATATCTGATGAATTAATTTTTCTTGAAACGGATTCCAGAAATCCATCTCCTAAACTTATACTCATAGCTGAGGATAAATTAGTAGTTATATTATATATAGTTGCTGTTTTTGATTCGCAACTACAAATATTTATATTTGAATTACTTGATATAAATTCTTCTGATGGTGGTTGGTTTATTCCATTATCATAAATTTCAATTTTAAAAGTTTCTAAAATTCCAGAACATATCGAATCATTAGTTGCAGTCAAAACAATATCTTCATTTTCTAAAGGTAGAAACTCTGTAATATCAAGAGCAATAAAATTATCAGGGAAAGGATGGTCACCACTCTTATAATTTATATCAAGTGGATATAAATACTTAATATTATTTTCAATTCTATCTGTTATTTTTATTTCAAATTTCCAATCTCCTCGATAATCATTATCTACTTTAAATAAAGCAAGTGCCCGAGGTTGATAATCATCTTTTGCTTCCATTAAATAACAACTTAAATTTGCATTAATAGCTGCATCATATGTTATAAATAAGCTTCCATTATTTAAAGGCCCCCAGTTTTCTCCCCAGGAATTAATTAATTTAAATACATTACCTTCAAATTCAGCGTCGACTGTTTTATCACTATCTAATTGAATCTCAATTGTTTCATTTTCTCCTGTATAATCTCCTGACCAATTTTTAAAAGTCCACCGTTTATTAACTGCATTTGCAACCAACTGTAGAGATTCTATATTTTCTGTTCTATAAACATAATTATTGTTAACTACAACTTCATTATTATCTGGTTCAGTTACAGTCACACTGCCATTATCTCCTACATTTAATTCAAAAGTATAGCTTTCAGTAATTACATCAACTTTCTTTACCATACAATCACTTTGTAAGTTTCCTGTTTCATCTTCTGCTATAAAAAAGATATCATAATTTGTCCCTGCATCAAGATTATCTATTATTATCTCTTTTATGGTGTTTTCTTCTACAGATACACCATTAACAGCCGATATAACTTCTTGTGCTGTAGGAATAGCTGCTCCATCTGATAGTACTTTATAATAAACATTCCCAGTTTCATTAGTCTCTATACTTATACCTACACTATTAGTACCTGCTGCAGTTGTTATCTTTGGATCTGTTATCCATTCAGGAGCTGTTTTATCTATTATTACTGTAATTATATCTGTATTATCAGATATATTACTGGCTCTATCAATTTGATGGGCTAATATATTATAAGTTTTCTCAGCGGTTAATGTAACTTCAGAACTATATTCATTCCATGTTACACCACTATTCAGTGAATATTCTATAATTGCCTCAGTTTCTCCACTTATCGTAAAACTTTGATCTGTATTATATGTTCCTGTCATTATTCCTTCAATTGAAGGAATCATAGGAGCTGTTAGATCATTATTGACTGTTATGATAATATCAGCTGTAACCTCATCTTTTCCATCAGTTACTTCTAAAGTAATATTATAAGTGTTATTATCAGAATAATCACCAATAACTGGTGTCCAGCTAAATATATTTTCTGACTGATTAAATTTATCTGCATCTGCTCCACTAATATTATAAGTTAAAGGATCATTATCAGCATCAGAAGCATTAACTTCCAGTGATAACTTTTGACCTTCTGTAATTTCAGCTGTTCCATTACTTGTATTTGTTATTGAATCTATTACTGGACTTGTATTTAAAGTCTCAGTAGTTACATCAACTTTCTTTACCATACAATCACTTTGTAAGTTTCCTGTTTCATCTTCTGCTATAAAAAAGATATCATAATTTGTCCCTGCATCAAGATTATCTATTATTATCTCTTTTATGGTGTTTTCTTCTACAGATACACCATTAACAGCCGATATAACTTCTTGTGCTGTAGGAATAGCTGCTCCATCTGATAGTACTTTATAATAAACATTCCCAGTTTCATTAGTCTCTATACTTATACCTACACTATTAGTACCTGCTGCAGTTGTTATCTTTGGATCTGTTATCCATTCAGGAGGAACACTTTCTTTGAATATCGCAACCAATGTGATATCATTAGTTATTTTTATAGTTAATGGGTTATTAGTATTGTTATCAAAGCCACTACCCTGCCATCGATCAAACTTATAACAATCATTTGCTATAGCTGTTATTTCAATAGAAACCCCACCAGAATATGATGATTTTTCAGGATCAATTTCTATAATTCCCTTTTGTTCATCTGTTGTAACATTAAGACTATAATGTTTTTTGGCTATATCCATATCATTACTACTACAACCAGCCAAAATAATAGAAATAATAATCAAAATTCCTAATGAGATAAGCCTCTTCTTATTAATAAGTATCACTTCCCCTATTGTTTTATTCTTGATGGAAGGAGCCTTCCCTTAAATCGAAAATTTGTCAACCATTCAATCTTTTGATAAAATTATTTATTTAAAGTGGAATGCATTGCGACTCTCTTTTTAAGATTAACGCTATCTACAAGACTGCCACCTGCCTAATTTACATCATCGGGACTTCAATTAAACGTTGCGGTTTTAACGCTATTAAAATAGAACACGCCTGATGATAATTCATATAACTTGAAAGGAGCTGAACAAAATGGATAATTATCAAAATAATTTTTTTGTTGGTATTGACACTCATAAAGCTCAAAATATTGCATTTGTAATTAACTGCTTTTAATCAAAAATTAGGTTTCGCTCAAACTCCCAATAATCTTGCTGATTATAACGATGAGAAACTTGTTTTTGGACTTGAAAATACTTAGGGTTTAGGCCACTCTTTAGCTCAGTGGTTAATAAGTAAGAACTATACCGTTAAAGAAGTTAATCTTGCTCTCACTAAAAGATAACGATAAGTGTCAATGTGATTTTGATACCACAGAGATAGTGTAGGAGCTATTAATATTTTTAAAAAAATATACAATCGGTACTCTAAAAGATAAATTTGATTGGTTAGAAGGTGTTTTGACTTCGCCCTATGGATTAAGATATGATTCTAACTCCACCAGTTACCAAACTTATTGGAACTCTAGATTTTTTAGTCAGAGAGTTTCAGCAAAATATCAGTTTGGAAGATAGTCTTGAACTATCAAGAGTCCTCTTTTTTGAAAGTAGTGAATGGGTGACGAGTAGTTCAAATTAAACATCTTGTTATTATTAATCAATATATATTGTTAAATCTTTTTGATAATTTCTTTCAGGCTTAAATTCTACTAAAGTGCTTTCTTTTATGTAATCACCAGTGTTTATTATGTTATCATCCGTTACATCTATCCAAGCGAAAACAGAGTATTCTCCTACAGGTAAATTATCAATTATATAATTTCCTCCCTTTAAAGATACTTTGGTTTCTAAAGCTTTTTCAATAATATTTCCATTACGATTTCCAATTATAACTTTAATATCCTCTACATCATTTAAAGCAAAATTAGCATTAATAATTCCGTGTCCATATTCTTCACTAAATATATCTTGACCCGGATGAACACTAGTACTGTGTAATATATTTCTAACATCTCTATAATTTATTCCATTAGCTAACATTAAAGAAATTAACCCTGAAACATGAGGAGCTGCCATAGAAGTACCAGCCATAGTATCATATCCATTATCAAGATACGTACTCAACACTCCATAATATTTACTTCCACCGGGAGCAACTATATCTAAATTTGTACTATAATTAGAATAATCGCATCTTTCACCTATACTATCCACTGCCCCAACCGCAATTGTTTCTTCATATTGAGCGGGATATAATAAGCTATTATTATTATTATTTCCGGAACTAGCAATTATTAAAATACCTTCATTATGTGCCTGGTGGATAGCATCTTTTAAGAGTTGAGAATCACTACAACCACCTAAAGATAAGTTTATTAAATCAACTGGTTCAGGATTTGTTGGATTATCTGATAATCCTGCAGCATACATAATTGCCTGTGCTATACCATCATAACTTCCAGTACCATATTCATTCAACACTTTAATAGGTAGTATCTCATTGCTCCAGGTTGTACCAGCAATACCATTACTATTATTAGTCACTGCTCCAATGATACCTGATACATGAGTTCCATGACCGTGATCATCATTTATATCATTAGTGTTATTTAGAAAATTATATCCATTTTCAGAATCTATTCTACAATCTAAGTCAGAATGGTTTATTGAAACCCCGGTATCAATGACTGCTATTTTTATATTATTTCCTGTTTCATAATTCCAGGCATTTTGTAAATCTATCATCCTGTAATTCCACTGTGAATTATATAATGGATCATTGGGTATAGTTGATCCTAATGCATATACTCTATAATTAGGTTCAAAATATTTAATATCATTATTAGATTCTAATGTTAATAACATATTTTGTGTATAATCAGATGTATTTATTACAGCAGCATTTAATGTATCAAGATATTTAACTAATTTAGCTCCTGTTTCCTTTATGATTATAGATTTTTTTTCTTTAGATAAGCCTTTAGGAAAACCAATAATCATTTCATTATTTATATATTCATCATTACTGGAAGCTATATTTTGATATTTAATAGTTTTATTATTTAAATCAGAAGCATTAACCTGGGCAAAATCATAATCAACAGTAATTTCACCTGAAATAGATGGTTTTTCTTTAAATACTGCTATTATATTTTTTTCGCAATCCATTAATATTTCTTCAGGATTGTTTTCGCTATTTATATCTCCCTGCCAGGAAGAAAATACATAATTGGGATCTCCCTGTGCTGTTATTCTTATCATACTACCATAATCATAAGTTGATTGCCTGGATGTTTCTATCTTTTCCTTAATAACAGTTCCCTGACCTTCTATACTTATATTCAAATTATACTTTTCAGGAACAAAAACAGCTTTTATTATCTTATCATCATTTAATATTATTTCCCAATTGTTTGATTCATGATTATATTCAACTTCATCACCATTTTCACCATCCCAATTATTAAATAACCATCCTGAATTTGCTACAGGCAATAACTTAACAATTTTATTAAATGAAAATAATTTAGATTCTTCTTTTATTATCTCCCCTTGACCTTCTTGTTTTATAGTAAGTATATAATTAGAATTATCTTCTGTATTATAATTGCAACCACCTATAAGCAATAAAAAAATTATAGATATTATTATAATTAGTTTTTTTAGCATAAAATACTACTCCTTTTCATATTGAAATTATTATAATTTTTTATTTAATTTTACCATTATTTATTATATTATACAATTGATATATAAATCCTTTATAAAAAAACATATAATTAGAAATAAATTCCCGTGAAGAAAACAAGGTTACTTAAAATTCATTATAAAGAACCCTCAAACCAACTGTAAGTTAGTTTAAGGGGTTTTCTTATCCTATATACTTGCTCATTACATTTTTCGAAATATACCGGGAGGTACCCTGTACCGCTCTATTAATAAGGATTGACTACAGAATAAGATACATAAACACCCCTATCTTCCAGAGTTTCAATTACTTCCCGGGCTTGAGAACGTGGATAATAAACTTCATCATGATAATGAGCATCATTTGTAATTAATTCTGGATTATTAGATAGTACTACATATGTTAGAGCAGGTAGGTCAAGTAAAAAATCAATACTAGTAATATTATTATTACCTAAATTAAGTCTATCCAAATTAGGTAGGTTCGATAAATTAACTTCTGTAATTTCATTATGTTTCAAATATAGAGTTTCAAGATTTGGGAAATCATTAAGACTAACTTGAGTTAGCTGATTCCTGCTCAGACTCAGGTAATTAAGATTTTTAAGTCCGGTTAATGGGCTTATATCTGATATTTTATTACTATGCAGCGTTAGTTTTTCCAATTTACTTAATTCTGAAAGATAGCTAATATTAGAAATTTGATTCCTATTAAGTTTTAATTCTTTTAGTGATGTTAAATTAATCAGCGACTGAATACTGCTTATCTCGTTTGCATAAAGCCACAGTTTTTCAAGTTTAATCAGCTCAGCAAGAGGGGTAATATCTGAAATCTGATTACTATAAAGATATGCTATTTCAAGGTTAACTGCATATTCCAGACCCGAAAGATTGCTGATCTCGCTATAATATGGATAAAAATTAATTATTTCTTCCATATCTTTACTTGTAATGTTGCCCGTCTGTTTATTTACTTTATTTCGAACAGCCTCCTCCAGATTGGAGTCAACAAATGTAACTATTTCAGCCTGCTCTTCAATTACTTCAATTGAAATTGAATCATCATCCAGTTTTTGATTATCAAGACTATAAAGGGTTACTTTAGGATAAAATTCATCTCCAACTTCCAAATCGGTGTATAGATGAGTTACACTTGAGCTTTCTGCAGTCTGAGAATAGGTAGTACCATCATCAAAGTCCCATTCAAAACGGTATTCGCCTGTATCTCTCGGCTGTACCACGGCTTCAAAGTTATGATCTGTTTCAGTCGCACCATCCTGCAGCTCCCAGATAAGTATTCTGGCACCTGTAATTGAAACATCAAGATCCAGATTGATTGTAACCGGTACTTCTACACAATCTATTTCCACTCCTGAGTCATCTAATAGTGTAACCTTAAGTGTGAAATTTCCATCATCCAAATATTTATGGCTGATACTTAGTTCTGCACTGCCTTCCTGAACAGATACAGTTTTTTCTCCCTGACTGAGGTTCTGGCTGTCTCCTGTTTCCCCATCACCAAAATCCCATGCAAAAGTAACATTTTCCATGGTTTCTGGTATTTCAGAAGCCTGTAAGTTAAAACTATATTCAGTATCATATTCCCCATCCAGGCTTTCAGGGTCAACAGTAAGTTCTGGTTCTATGGAGTTTACAGTAACTCCAATTTCTGTATCTGACTGTCCTGTATTTGTTAAAAGCAGATATATAATATCATCTTCTTCTGCTGAAACCAGTACAGGCTGCATTGAGTCAAGTGCAGTTAATACCTGGGGAGATCCTGTGCGTCCAGAACCATTAAGCTTTATAATTTGGGCAGAAACCCCGAAATCAGGATTCTTATTTAAATTAATTTCCAGGTATCTTCTATTGGCTGTATCTTCAAGTTCTACATCAACAGCCCACAGAGAAGCTGTTCCCTCTTTACCAAGGTAAAATGCCTGGGTTAACACATCACTGGATACCGGCATTTCATCCTCTTGTGCCATTTCTGTGGGTGATTTTGTAGCCGGACTTTCGCTATTAAAAAAGATATAGCGGGCAAAATTACGATAATGCTCTGCAAAAGATTTTCCCGTATTTTCAGTCAGATAACTATCAAGAGAATCTATAACATCGCTACTCCAGATATCTGTAATATAGTCGAAGAGGTCTTTGAAATCAATATTTTCCTCTTCAACAAGATAATTTATAAAATTAGCTGTTATATATTCCTGGATACCATTTGTAAGAGAAATAGGATTTTTAAAGTAGTTTTCATCTATCGGTTCATAAATATCACTTCCACATATAGCAGCACCAGCATAATCGGCAGTTGCTTCCATCCACCATTTACGGGCATGCATACCGGCAAAAGTAAAATACCTATTCTGGATAGCATGAAATAGTTCATGTGAAAGATCATGATGCAATTGGTCCTTATCACTATAATAGGATGTAATAAAAAGAACACCTGTCTTCCAGCTCCACTGACTTT
>Ga0209936_1001800_pt1 | contig 10983 bp, 14 predicted proteins | sample SalPonR1_A_D1_MG_FD_185694 | JGI IMG/M metagenome (GOLD analysis project Ga0209936, IMG submission 185694) | Salt pond soil microbial communities from South San Francisco under conditions of wetland restoration - Salt Pond MetaG R1_A_D1_MG... ... | reverse complement strand
GCGTGGCCAGAAGGCGCTAGAAGAGGCCGACGCGCAGGTCGCCGAGCGCCTCCGCGAGGCGCGCCAGCAGGCCTCGCAGATCATCGAGCAGGCCGAGCGCCGCGGCGCCGAGCTGGTCGAGGAGGCCAAGGAAAACGCCAAGGTGGCGGGCGACCGCATGCTGGCGCAGTCCCGCGCCGAGCTCGAGCAGGACATCAATCGCGCGCGCGAGTCGCTGCGCGGCGAAGTGGCCGCGATCGCGCTCTCCGGGGCGCGCGAGCTGCTCGAGAAAGAGATCGACGCCGACGCCCACCGCGACCTGCTCGACCGCCTCGCCGGCCAGCTGTAAACGGGGAGCCTCGCAGCCATGGCAGAGAAAATGACCGTCGCCAGGCCCTACGCAAGGGCCGCCTTCGAGGTCGCCCGGGACGATAAGGCCCTGGCCGAATGGTCGGATTTCCTGCAGCGCGCGCGCCTGGTGGCAGAGGACGAGCGCATCAAGGCGCTCACGGGCAACCCCGCCGTGACGCGCGAACAACTGGCCGGGCTGTTCATCGAGATCTGCGGCGCGTCGGCCGGCGGCCACGGCGAGAACTTCCTCAGGCTGCTCGCGGAGAACGGTCGCATGGACTGGCTGCCGGAGATCGCGACCGAGTTCGAGAGCCTGCGCGCCGAAGCCGAGAACGTCGTCGACGTGCAGCTGACCTCGGCGGTGGAGCTGGACGCCGACCAGCGCGAGAGCTTTGCCGCGGCGCTGAAGAAACGTCTCGGGCGCGATGTCAGGCTGCATTGCGACACAGACGAGAAACTGCTCGGCGGCGCGGTGATCCGCGCCGGCGACCTGGTCATCGATGGCTCACTGTCCGGCCGCCTGCAAAGGCTCGCCGGCGCCGTCACGCACTAAAGGATTACAGGAAATGTCCATCAAGGCATCTGAAATCAGCGATCTGATCAAAGAGAAGATCCTCAATTTCGAGTCCGCGACCGTCGCCAGCAATGTCGGCACCGTGGTCTCGGTGACCGACGGCATCGTGCGCATCCACGGGCTGGCCAACGCCGCCTACGGCGAAATGCTGGAGTTCCCCGAGAACACCTTCGGCCTCGCGCTGAACCTGGAGCAGGACTCGGTCGGCGCCGTGGTGCTGGGCGACTACCTGCACATCTCCGAGGGCGACACCGTCAAGACCACCGGCAGGATCCTCGAGGTCCCCGTGGGCGAGGCGCTGCTCGGCCGCGTCGTGAGCCCGCTGGGCGTGCCACTGGACGGCAAGGGTCCGATCAAGTCGGAGAGCGCCTCGCCGATCGAGAAAGTCGCGCCGGGCGTCATCTGGCGCCAGTCGGTCGACCAGCCGGTGCAGACCGGCCTGAAGGCCATCGACGCCATGGTCCCGGTCGGCCGCGGCCAGCGCGAGCTGATCATCGGCGACCGGCAGACCGGCAAGACCGCCGTGGCCATCGACGCCGTCATCAACCAGCGCGACACCGGCGTCAAGTGCATCTATGTGGCCATCGGCCAGAAGCAGTCCTCCATCGCCGAGGTGGTGCGCAAGCTGGAAGAGCACGGCGCGATGGACCACACCATCATCGTCGCCGCGCCCGCCGCCGAGTCGGCCGCGCTGCAGTACATCGCCCCCTATGCCGGTTGCGCCATGGGCGAGTATTTCCGCGACAAGGGCGAAGACGCGCTGATCATTTACGACGACCTCACCAAGCAGGCCTGGGCCTACCGCCAGGTGTCGCTGCTGCTGCGCCGCCCGCCGGGCCGCGAAGCCTACCCCGGCGACGTGTTCTACCTGCATTCGCGCCTGCTGGAGCGCGCCGCGCGCGTCAACGCCGACTTCGTCGAGCGCGAGACCGACGGCAAGGTGAAGGGCAAGACCGGCTCGCTGACCGCCCTGCCGATCATCGAGACCCAGGCCGGCGACGTGTCCGCCTTCGTGCCGACCAACGTGATCTCGATCACCGACGGCCAGATCTACCTGGAGTCGGACCTGTTCAACGCCGGCATCCGGCCCGCCATCAACGCCGGCCTGTCCGTGTCCCGCGTCGGCGGCGCCGCGCAGACCAAGATCATCAAGAAGCTGGGCGGCGGCATCCGCCTCGCCCTCGCGCAGTTCCGCGAGCTGGCGGCCTTCGCGCAGTTCGCCTCCGACCTGGACGAGGCGACCCGCAAGCAGCTGGACCGCGGCCAGCGCGTCACCGAGCTGCTGAAGCAGCTGCAGTACTCGCCGATGTCCGTGGCGCAGATGGCCGTGTCCCTGTACGCCGTCAACGAGGGCTACCTCGACAAGGTGGAGATCGACAAGATCGGCGACTTCGAGCGGGCCCTGCACGGCCACATGGACTCGGCCCATCCCGAGCTCATGAAGAAGATCAACGAGACCGGCGACTGGAACGACGAGCTGAAAGCCGAGATGGACAAGGCCGTTTCGGAATTCGTCGCCACCGGTACCTGGTAACCGGAGAGCCGCATGGCCAACGCCAAGGAAATCCGCACGCAGATCAAGAGCATCCGCAACACGGCCAAGATCACCAAGGCCATGGAGATGGTCGCGGCCGCCAAGATGCGGAAGGCCCAGGAGCGGATGGAGGCCTCGCGCCCCTATGCCGAGAAGATCCGCACGGTCATCGGCCACCTGATGCAGGCGCGGCCGGACTACCGGCATCCGTTCATGCAGGAGCGCGAGGCGAAACGCGTCGGCTTCATCATCGTGTCCACCGACCGCGGGCTGTGCGGCGGCCTGAACGCGAACCTGTTCCGCCACACGCTGCGCGAGATGCGCGCGTGGCAGGAAAAAGGCGTCGAAATCGAGGTCTGCCTGGTCGGCAAAAAGGCCGCGCAGTTCTTCCGGCGCCTGAACGTCGACATCGTCGCCAGCATCCAGGACCTGGGCGACGTGCCCCGTGTCCAGGACCTGATCGGCGCGATCCAGGTGATGCTGAACGGTTACAGCGAGGGCACGCTGGACCGCCTGTTCCTGGTGCACAACGTGTTCGTCAACACGATGAGCCAGAAGCCGGAGGTGGTCACGCTGCTGCCGGCGCAGACCGAGGACACCGAGCAGCTGCAGACGCATTGGGACTACATCTACGAGCCCGGCTCCACGGAGCTGGTCGAGGGCGTGCTGGCGCGCTACATCGAGTCGCAGGTCTACCGGGGCGCCGTCGAGAACGTGGCCTGCGAAATGGCGGCCCGCATGGTGGCGATGAAGAGCGCCACCGACAATGCCGGAAAACTGATCGACGGCCTGCAACTCGCCTACAACAAGGCGCGGCAGGCGGCGATCACCCAGGAACTCGCCGAGATCGTCGGCGGCGCGGCGGCCGTCTGACGGCGCCCGAGCGGAATCGAGACAGAGGAAACTGATCCATGAGCACTGGCAATATCGTTCAGGTCATCGGCGCCGTGGTGGACGTGAAGTTCCCACGCGAGCACCTGCCTAACGTTTACGACGCCCTGAAGATCGACGAGACCGGCATTACGCTGGAGGTCCAGCAGCAGCTGGGCGACGGCGTGGTCCGCTGCATCGCCATGGGCGCGAGCGAGGGCCTGCAGCGCGGGCTCGACGTGACCAGCACCGGCGCGCCCATCCAGGTGCCCGTCGGCAAGGCCACGCTGGGACGCATCATGGACGTGCTCGGCGAGCCCATCGACGAGGCCGGCCCGGTCGAGACCGACACCCACATGTCGATCCACCGCGAGCCGCCCTCGTACGAGGACCAGGCGCCGGCGGTGGAAGTGCTGGAGACCGGCATCAAGGTGATCGACCTGATCATGCCCATCGCCAAGGGCGGCAAGATCGGCCTGTTCGGCGGCGCCGGCGTGGGCAAGACCGTCACGCTGATGGAGCTGATCCGCAACATCGCCATCGAGCACTCCGGCTACTCGGTGTTCGCCGGCGTCGGCGAGCGCACCCGCGAGGGCAACGACTTCTACCACGAGATGAAGGACTCCAACGTCCTCGACAAGGTCGCGCTGGTCTACGGCCAGATGAACGAGCCGCCGGGCAACCGCCTGCGCGTGGCGCTGACCGGCCTGACCATCGCGGAGAACTTCCGCGACGAAGGCCGCGACGTGCTGATGTTCATCGACAACATCTACCGTTACACGCTGGCCGGCACCGAGGTGTCCGCGCTGCTCGGGCGCATGCCTTCCGCCGTGGGCTACCAGCCGACGCTCGCCGCCGAGATGGGCATGCTGCAGGAGCGCATCACTTCCACCAAGACCGGCTCGATCACTTCCTTCCAGGCGGTGTACGTCCCGGCCGACGATCTGACCGACCCGTCGCCCGCCACGACCTTCGCCCACCTGGACGCCACGCTGGTGCTGTCGCGCCAGATCGCGGAGCTCGGCATTTACCCCGCCGTGGACCCGCTGGACTCGACCTCGCGGCTGCTCGACCCGAACGTCATCGGCGCCGAGCACTACGAGTGTGCGCGCGCGGTGCAGGCGACGCTGCAGCGCTACAAGGAGCTGCAGGACATCATCGCCATCCTCGGCATGGACGAGCTGTCCGAGGACGACAAGCAGGTCGTGACCCGCGCCCGCAAGGTGCAGCGCTTCCTGTCGCAGCCCTTCTTCGTCGCCGAAGCCTTCACCGGCTCGCCCGGCAAGTACGTGTCGCTGAAGGACACCATCAAGGGCTTCCGCGGCATCGTCGACGGCGAGTACGACACCATTCCGGAGCAGGCCTTCTACATGGTCGGCACCATTGACGAAGCGGTCGAGAAAGCCAAGAAGTTGCAGTAATGAGCACGATCCACGTCGACATCGTCAGCGCCGAGGGCGAAATCTTCACCGGCGAGGCCGCGATGATTTACGCGCCCGCGCAGCTCGGTGAAATCGGCATCGCGCCGAACCACGCGCCGCTGCTTACCGGCCTGAAGCCGGGCGGCGTGCGCGTGCAGAGGCCCGATGGCGAAGAGCTGTTCTTCTACGTCTCCGGCGGCATGCTGGAGATCCAGCCCAAGGCCGTGACCGTGCTGGCCGACGCGGCCGCCCGCGCCCACGATCTCGACGAAGCCGCCGTGCAGCAGGCGAAGCAGCGCGCCCAGGACCTGCTCGAGAATCGCGAGTCCGCCAAGGACATCGCCATCGCCCAGGCCGAGCTCGCCCAGGCCGCCGCCCAGCTCGCGCTGCTCGAGAAGATCAAGAAGAACGCCGGGAAGAAGTAGCCCCGGCGCTGCACTTCCCTCTCGGACGCGACGGTGTCCACGATTCAGTCCAGGGGGCTGCGCACGCCAGGGCCATTCGAACGGCGCCGAGGGGTACTTGCGTTCCAGGGCCGGCGGCAGTGCCGCGCCGGGATGGCTCGCCGCGCGATTCCGTCCAGCCACGGCAGCTCAATCTCGAGCGTTTCGCGGTACAGGAACAAGATCGCCGACAACGCCTGGTTCTGGGTCGAGGCGGCTACGTTCCGTTCGGTGGCAAGCTAAGACAGGAACTGCTCGACTTCCGGCCCGCCCATCTCGCGCGGATGTCGGCCGCCATGAAAGCGGATGAAGCGCCGGATCCAGCCCAGGTAGGACGTCTCGGTACGGTAGCTGTAATGCTTGACCCGGATCCGGTCCCGCACAACGTCCAGCAGCCTCGCTTTCGGCATAACCCCGACCCCGGTACCTGTGGTATATCCAGCAACAAGCCGAGGTTAAACAGCGGCTTGGTCACGTCCAAGCCAGACTATCCGGGGTGTTTCATGCGATATTCGACCGCGTTTATTCCCTCCACATTGAGCTAGGCGGCACAGGAGACTGCATCGTGGGTATCGACGTCCGCCAAGATGACCTCTCCTCTGCGGAGGTTCACTCGCTCATCAGCGAGCATCTCTCTGGCATGCACAGCAACTCCCCGCCGGGCCACGTGAATGCGCTCGTCATCAAGAACCTTCAAGCGCCGAGCGTTACCTTCTGGACCGCGTGGGTAGACGGAATCTTGAGCGGGTGCGGAGCACTGAAGGAACTAGACCCGCTGACTGGTGAAGTCAAATCAATGCGCACACGCCCGGCCTTTCTGCGTAGCGGTGTCGGGCAAGCCATCCTCGATGAGATCGTTCGTACGGCGCATCAGCGCGGATACTCACGTTTACTTCTCGAAACGGGCACTGGCCCGGCCTTCGAGCCCGCGCATCGGCTCTATCGGCGCAATGGCTTCGAGTGGAGCGGGGTGTTCGGCGAATACACCGCCACAGACTTCAATGTATTCATGGCCAAGGTTATCGCCTAGACATGGTGCAGCGTATCCACAGGTTCCAGCCGACGGCCTAGCCAAGCGAGGCTGCGGCTGAATCTGGGCGTTAGTCGGACGGGACATCCGAGTGGACATCGAAATTCGTCAAGCCAACCTGGTTGACATCACTGGTCTAATGGCACTAGTGAGGGCGTGCATCTTGAAGATGCAATCGCAAGGCATCGACCAGTGGGACGACAAATACCCGGACCGTGGGGCCATCCAGCGCGACATCGACGATGGGACTGCGTTCATCGCTAGGATTGCTGGAGTGATTGCAGGGATGGCAACGTTGAACGAACACCAGAGTCCGGAGTACGCCGATGTCTCTTGGCAGTTCCCTGGCCGGCCGGCTGTAATTCATCGTCTGATGGTGGCGCCGGGGGCCGAAGGGAAGGGTGTCGCGCGTGCCTTGATGCGCTTTCTAGAAACACGTGGCGAAAGCATAGGTTGCAATTGCATTCGTCTCGACGTTTTCGTAAAGAATCCCAGGGCCGTGCGGTTCTACGAGCTCTCCTCGTACCAGCGTGCGGGGCACGTGAGGTTTCGAAAGGGAAATTTCTATTGTTATGAGAAGATTCTCGGAGCCGCCGGCTAACTGGCGCATACAGGGGACGCCGCTTCGGGGCGCGCCTGATGCTCAACGTTAGGCTTTATTGAGAAGGACAATGCCAGACCAACCGTTTGAAACTTACCTCGAGCCAACGCAGGAAGCTGGTCGCGAATTCTTCACCCGCAATATCCAGGGGCCAGTCGTAATGCTCAACCTGATGCGCTTCCGGGAGATCGCGGATTACTCGGGTGCTCCGCACTTGGCTCCAGACGCTCCAATTAGCGGTGAAGCTGCATACAAGCTCTACATGGAACACACACAACCGTTCCTAATCAGGTCGGGTGGGGAAGTTCTGTTTTATGGGGCTGGCGGCAAGTACTTAATCGGGCCAAGCGAGGAAAGATGGGACGCCGCAATGTTGGTCCGTCAGGCCAGTTTGGCATCGTTCTTGGCGTTCGCATCGGACCAAGACTATCTGGTGGGTATGGGGCATCGCACGGCCGCGCTGGAAGACTCCCGTCTGCTACCGTTGGTGGAGCAATGATGCCTAACCAATCGTTGCCGCCGACGGCGCACCCGTTGCTTAGCTCCTATTGCGCCGCGGCCGAACTCCAACGTTAGGCAGCTCGGCCGGCAACATCGATGATTGAAGCTCTAGCTTTCTCGGTTGTCGTGCTCACCGGCCTCTACTTCATGGCTTTGGCTGGCGTGTCGCTTTTCCAGCCAGCCCTAGCCAATCGCTTCCTGCACGGCTTCGCCGCCTCTGCACTCGTGCACTACACGGAGCTATTCCTGCGTCTGCTGGCCGGGGGAGCGCTCGTACTGCATGCGCCTCGCATGCGCCTATCCGAGACATTTTCGCTCTTCGGCTGGGTGCTACTGGTCACCACAGCCTTTCTTTTCCTGGTTCCCTGGCGGTGGCATCATCGCTTTGCCCAGCTAGTTGTCCCTCGGGCGAGCAGGCACATCACGTTGCTCGGCTTGGCTTCTTTGGCAATTGGCGGGCTCATCCTGGCGGCGGTGGCACGTGGCAGCGCCCCCTGATTTCGCGTAGCAGCAGAACGCACCAGCTGGCGCTGGCGCGTCTGATTAACTTGGGTGTTGGGCACCAGAGAAAAGGATTCATTGAAAGTGGAGCTTATGGCGAAGAAATCGTACGCGTTGGCGCTTGTTTGTTGTCTAGCTGCATCAGCGCTCATGCCGGCCACAGCGATTGCTGCGGCGAAAGGCAAGGTTCTTTTCGTCGCATCGAATGTGCTGGACATGGGTGATCCCGAGAAGCACGATGCACGAAACAACCTGTGGGAATATGCGCCGCCTTTCCACATCTTCGTAATGCACGGCTATGAGGTTGATTTTGTGTCGCCTGAAGGCGGCCGAGTCGATTTCATGATGGATCCCGTGGGCATTAGTAGCTATGCCATCAAGTACGAGAATTTCTTAGGCAAGGCTGCAAATACGCTCAGGCCGAATCAAATCGATGCTGCCCAGTATCATGCGGTGTACGTCGGTGGCGGCTACGGTACGCTGTTTGACGTTGCTTCAAATGAAGAGTTGATGAGTCTCATTGGGCGGGTTTACGAGCAAGGTGGCGTCGTGGGCGGCAGTGGGCATGGCCCTGGCGGCTTCGCCAACGCAACGCTCAAGAGCGGACGCTACATGGTTGAAGGCAAGCGCGTGGCCGGCTTCCCGAATTCGACCGAACATGCCAAATCCTGGGCCAAGCAAGGCAGCTTGTTGCCCTTTCTGGTCGAGGACCAGCTTCGTAAGAATGGGGCGCAGGCCGAAAACAAGGAGACATTGGCCGACAAGCATGAGGTCATTGTCGATCAACGCCTCGTTTCAACCATGTTCTTGCCTTCAGCCGCGTTGGTGGCCGAGAAAATGGTGCGTTTGCTTGAGCGACGAGATCCATGACGCCGAGCCGGGGTGTGCTGGTGCCCAACGAATCGCTGCAGGTGACGTTTGACCCGCCACCTACTTTTGCTGCTGCCAAAGCACGCGTCGCCTCAAACGCACCTGAGCTCAAGCGTTAGGCCCCGTCAGATAGTGCGCAAGCTACTCAAACATTTCGTCGGCATCGCTGCGTTGCTCGGGCTCGCTGCGTTCGCGTATCACGCGGCGACGCCCAAGGTCGTCCTTACCAACCTATCCAGCACCACGTTCGAAGAGTTGGTTGTCACCCTACCGAGTAGCCGTGTTTCATTCGGGCCGATTCCTCCGCAAGCGTCCGACACAATCTACTTCTCCCGCCAGGCCAATGGTGGCACCGTCACCTACTCCCTGCGCACCGGTGCGGGCGTAGTCGCGGAAGGCACCGCTGAGTACTCCGCAGCTGGGCAGCTATTTCGCGTCATATCCGTCACCATCAACGCTGACGGCAGCATCTCGGCAACGGTTTCAGGGTAGCGCGGCCGGGGCCTAACAAATCGTTCAAGCCGACCTGCGGTCCGCTGAACTCCGGCGTTAGGCGTCAGAATGAAGAAACTGAGACAGACTTAATCATGCATAAGTTCATTGGTAATATGGTAGGCACCGCTAGTGGCAGGAATGTCTTAATATTTTTCATTCCATCACTAGCTGTGTATTTATTAATGCTGTTTCATACAATTCCAGGCGTCGAGTCATATGCGCCTGAAAAGAAAATATTTGATTTATCACCAAGTGGATACTCATATGATTATGCTGTTAATTTGTTATCTTCTTTAGGAAGTGATGGCAGAAAAGAGTATCTAAGCAGGCAGCTCCCGCTGGATTTTATTTATCCTGCGCTCTTTTCTATTTCGTCTTTTCTTATGTTGGCCTGGCTTTTCTTAAAAAGGAATGATAAGGGCTCAAGAATCTTCTATTTATGTTTTGTGCCTATTGTTGCAGGCATATTTGATTATCTAGAAAACATCCAAATTATCTTGATGATTCTGAATTATCCAGATATCACTAAAGACCAGGTTGTTTTGTCTAGTGCCTTTACTATGGTTAAAAGCGGGTTGACAACTTTATTCTTTTTTATACTTTTATTTGCCTTTATCCGACTATGGGTGAGATCAAAGTCAACGAAAGCACGGTCTTATGAAAACGGCTAACAAGGCGCTCGTTCGGACGCGAACTACGCTGCGCTTCGGTTGCGCCGCACAGCTTTAACGTTAGGTAGCCTATGGATTCTTCGTTCGCACACCTAAGCGTATTCGCGGAAGTCGCGGCGGCCCTTGTTGGCTTCATTGCAATATTTCTTGTCCTCGTTCGACGAGAGGAGAAGTTTCCAGCGGAGGACGCAATAAGAATACGAGTGATGGTGCTAGTCGGATTCGCGGGAATCTCCATGTCGCTATTGCCCATAGCTATCGCTGAAACTAACTTGAATAACGTACAGGTATGGGTCATTAGTAGTGCCGCATTCATTGTCATGATCGGCGGCATAGCGGCGTTCACTGCGGTCCGCCATTTTCAGTTGCCGGATACGGCTAGAGAAAATATCCCTTGGAGCAATTTGCTCATTGGTTGGAGCTGCGCCGCGGCTGCCGCGGGCCTTTTAGCTTCGAACGTGTTGCAGATGCCTATTTTTGGCTATTCGTTCTCATATACTGCTTCATTGCTTCTCGTGCTTGCTGTTGGCGCTACAAACTTTTACATAATTGCAATCCAGAAACTGTTGGAGCTATGAGAGTTCTGCTCGCCGAAAGTTGGAGCCGGTTGGGGATCAATGAGAGCCGATACCGGCGGCCACCTAACAAGTCGTTGGAGCCGGACGCTTGACCGCGGCTTTCCCTTCGCTACCGCTTCGCTCGGGCGTCCTCAAGCGCCGCTTAACGCGGCGTTAGATGCCCTTCTCGGACAATGAAATCAGACTACGAAAAGAAGGCTTAGGAGAAACGGTATGAGCGATCCAGCAATTGGTGGCGTTGTAGCTGTAGTTATAGCGATAGTCGTAGTCTTTCTCGCGGTGAACAGACGCAAGAAAACTGAAGATCCTGATGACTAGGACTCAATTGGGAAATGAACAGCATTGTGCACATCTGGTGATCGATCAGAGTGATGATAAATAGGCATCTAACAAGATGTTGAAGTGGACGTGGCAACCTTTCACCTGGCTTGCGTTCGCAACCCAGGTGCCAGAACGTCCACGCGACTTAACATGGTGTTATGTGGCTGCAAACCGATGATTTGATGCCCATATGAAGGTTCGAAAGCTGATCAAGCTGTTCGAAGATGACGGTTGGACTGGAAT
>Ga0209936_1001786_pt1 | contig 11047 bp, 9 predicted proteins | sample SalPonR1_A_D1_MG_FD_185694 | JGI IMG/M metagenome (GOLD analysis project Ga0209936, IMG submission 185694) | Salt pond soil microbial communities from South San Francisco under conditions of wetland restoration - Salt Pond MetaG R1_A_D1_MG... ... | reverse complement strand
CACACGAGGGATGTCCCTTGAAAAGTGGGACTCTTGATGACTTTACACTAAAATGTGGATGCCATAACTGGGGATTTGATATAAGAACCGGGGAGAATGTAGATATGGGAGAATACATTGATATGGATGATCCAAAGGTCGAGACATTCGAAACCAAAGTTGAAAACGGGATCATTTCTGTTCTATTGTAGAACAAAATAATATCTTTTTTAAAAAGTGAGAATAAATGGGAATGAATAGAGATTCCCATATTGATTCTCTTATTTAGCACATATCATTTAATAAGATATGTGACCTGCACTGACATTGAAACTGTGGATTCTCCTGGCATTATCGGAGTAGAGCTTCCTGCTTCTTCATCCATAGCCATTTCCATTTCACCGTAATACATTCTGGAACCTGTGTTGTCGCTTATTGATGATGTTTGTATACCGATTATTTTGACATCCAGACTCCTAGCAAGTGCATTGGCCTTTGATGATGCATCTTCTACTGCTTCATCTATGAGTTCTTCATTAAGATCCTTTTGCATTTCGTCAGAAACTGAAAAGGATACACTTCCTATCTGATTGGCACCGGCCGCTGCAGACCTATCAACAATATCGCTTAGAAGTTCAAGATCGGTTGTAGTTACCTGTACACTATTAGAAGCAGAGTAAGCTTCTATTGTGCGTTTACCTTCATAGTTATAGACAGGATGAACGGAAACATATGATGTTCGGATATCCTTATCTTCAAGGCCCAAGTCTTTGAGTTCTTCGATAATAGTGCTCATTAAGACTGCATTCTCATCAGATGCCTCTTTTGATGTTGCAGATTCAACGACTACACCAATACTTATTGATGCAGTATCCGGGACTACTTTTTTCTCGGCACTTCCGCTCATCTGCATGGTGTTTTCAGAACCTGGCTGCACAGATGTATGTGAGCCTGTGTACAAAGCTGCTGCCATTAATACAAGAGCTATTGACAGAGCAAATACAACATAAAATAATTTGCTATTTGAATTTTCTTGTGACATATTTCACACCTCATTATAGTTTACTAAAACATAGAAGGATTCAAAAGCTTATATTCTTGCCTTAAGCTACAAGTGAGTTTGAAGCTATTTTATTTTTTGATAAACAATGTATTGATGAAGATCATAGGTAAATTTCCTTTACTCTTCCAACCTGACCATCTTCCAGTTGAACTTTGATTCCGTGTGGATGAGTTGGAGATTTAGTAAGAAGCCTTTTCACAACACCTTTGGTTATTTTGCCAGACCTCTGATCGTTCTTTAAAACAATTCCAACACTTGATCCTATCTTGATGTTTGCTCTGGTATTTCCCTGACTCATAAACATGCAATATTCCTTGAAACTATAAACATGTAGTCAATCAAAAAAAGAAATGGAAATAATGCGGGTAAAAAATTTACCCGCCTATAGTTCATGCCAGAATATCTGATGGTACTTTGTAGTGGGGATCTTCCCAGTGATTCACGTCGATTATTGCAGATGCATTGTCGACCAGTAACTGGCAGTCTTCACTCAAATGGCGAAGATGAACCTTTTTACCAACCTTTGCATAGCGCTCAGTTATCCTATTTAGTGCCTCGATCGCAGAGTGGTCAGCAACCCTTGATTCTTTAAGGTCGATGATGATCTCATCTGGATCATTCAAAATATCAAATTTGTTCTGGAATTCAGTAACTGAACCAAAGAACAGTGGACCGAAAAATTCGTAGTGCTTAATACCATTCTCATCCACTATTTCCCTTGCACGTACAAGTTTGGCATTCTCCCAGGCAAAAGCCAGTGCAGAAATGACAACACCTGCAATTACAGCCACTGCGAGGTTATGATAAATTACAGTTATACCTGCAACTATTATCATGACAATGAAATCAGTTATTGGCACTTTTCTAAATATCTTAAGTGATGCCCATTCAAAAGTTCCTATAGCTACCACAAACATCACACCAACTAGTGCTGCCATTGGTATCATTTCAATTAAAGGGGAACCCACAAGCACGAAAAGTAAAAGTCCTGTAGCTGCAACGACCCCTGAGACTCTGTTTCTTGCACCCGAGTTAATATTTATAATACTTTGGCCGATCATGGCACATCCTCCCATTCCACCAAACAGACCGCAAACAAAATTGGCAACGCCCTGTGCAACACTTTCCCTATTTGCCCGGCCTCTGGTCTCTGTCATTTCATCTATTACTGTAAGTGTCAGCAAACTCTCAATTAAACCAACAAGCGCCATTATTACAGAATAAGGGAGAACAATTTTCAGAGTTTCAAGATTGAATGGAACCTGTGGAATATGGAACTTTGGCAAACCACCTGCAATGGACGCAATATCTCCAACTGTTCTTGTCTGGACCTGGAGAGTAATTACGATTGCTGAAACGACTATAATCGCAGTAAGTGATGAAGGTACAGCTTTTGTTAATTTAGGCATCAGGTAAATTATAGCCATAGTCAGACCTACAAAGCCTAGCATGACCATGAGTGCCTGTCCACCTAACCAGTGCTCAATTCCATTTACATCAATGAATTTGAACTGGGAAAATTGTGCCATGAAAATAACAATAGCCAGTCCGTTTACAAATCCAAACATCACTGCATGTGGCACAAGTCGGATGAACTTACCCAATTTCAAGGCTCCAATGATTATTTGAATTATCCCCATTAGAACTACAGCGGCAAAAAGATACTCGACTCCGTGTCGAATGACCAATGATATAATTACAACAGCTATTGCGCCTGTAGCACCTGATATCATTCCCGGCCTGCCACCCATTATCGCAGTTATTAATCCAATTATGAATGCAGAGTAAAGCCCAACCAGTGGACTAACATTCGCTATTATTGAGAAGGCTACAGCTTCTGGTACAAGAGCCAGTGAAACTGTAAGCCCTGATAAGACCTCATTTTTAAGGTTCAATTTATCGTTATTCAAGTGTTCTATAAATACCATATTTATCCCATTTTAAGAAATATAATAACTGGAAATTCTTCAATTGTAATATTTAAGAACTCCAATAATATGAATTAAAAGTTCTTTGTAAGAACATAATTCAAGGTTGAAATTTTAATTTGTGAGTGTTCATCTGGAGATGGATCGTTTGAAACTTAACGGAAAACAAGTATGCATAAGAATAGTTACTTAAGAACCAAACTGCAAAAACAATTGCAATGTGCAATTACTATAATAAAACCTGTTTTAGATCAAAAACTGATCATTAAAAGAGTTCTACAATCTTGTTTTTATACTCCACTTGACTATTTAGGCAAATACCTTGAATGTCAAAGGAGACTTGTAAATAAGTCTGTCAGTATATAAAGATAATCATCTTTTAGCTCTGTAGAAACTCAGATCATCAACGATTTTTAAGTCATAGCCGCAGATACACTCACCTCTTACGGCGTTGAGTGCCTGCTAAAAATCCGTTTAAAAGCTAACACAGATGAACACAGATAGTGTTTTTCACATCCGTGATGTGTAGTAAGGTAGAGTATTTCTACAGAGCTGCTCCATCACCAATGCTTTACTAAAAGACGTGTATAATAACATACCTGCCGATAATTACAATGAATAAAGAATATATACAGACAGATATGTTAAGTTCTTTTGAAATAAATAACAAAAAATGGAATGAAGACATTGCTTGATAATGAACCTACTGAACGTATCGATCCTCGGGCATTGAAGGCCTGGTTTATCGGAGGGATACTGAAAGGACTTCTTCTCCTTTTGATCCCTGTAGTGTATCTTGTACTGCTAAAAGATATTTTCCGGAGCCTGCCTGATATATGGGGATGGATCGTTGTTGGAGTTATTGTAGTTTATACCATATGGGATGCAATAATAGCACCTCAGCTCAGGATAAGGTTCTGGCGTTATGAGATCCGGGAAGACGAGATAGATATACAGCATGGTATCTTCATAATAAGGCGCACTCTCATACCCATGATCAGAGTTCAGCATTTGGATACTGAGTATGGTCCTCTGATGCGATATTTCGGATTGGCCACATTAAGCATATCAACAGCTGCCACGGAGCACCGAATCCCCGCGCTTTCAAAGGAAAAGTCCTCACAACTTATGGGAGAGATAGCTGCTCTGGCCAGAGTGAGTGATGAAGATGTCTGATATAAAGCGTCAGCATCCTTTAATGATAATAATGGAAGCTGTAAGAAGTTTTGTCTACATGCTTCCGCCTGTTTTTCTGTTCCTGCTTTCGATAAGTGAAGAAATAGAACTGAGTGCTGTGCTCTCATATATATGGATATTAGTCATTCCTGCTGTTGCTTTTTTTGCGCTTTCAACGTTAAGATGGTACCTCTATACTTACAGGTATGAAGAAGGATACCTGCACATAAAACTAGGTCTTATATTCAAAAAGGAGAGGTCTCTCAAAAAAGAGAGGGTACAGACCGTAAATATCCGCACCGGGCTTCTTCAGCGTTTACTGGATGTTGCAACTGTGCGGATAGAGACAGCCGGCGGTGGAATGGAATCAGAGGTCATCCTTAAAGCGGTAAAAATGGAAGAGGCACAAAGGATCAGGTCATATTTAGAGAGTGGGTCAAAAAGCAGATCTCATGTCGATGCTGAGGAAAGCAAAGGAGATATATCTGATAACGTATCAGAACATGACACCGAATATGGAATAACAGCCAGTTATGTTTTACCTATAAGGAAGATATTCCTGGCAGGAGCAACTTCCGGAAGGTTCATGCTGCTATTTTCCTTTATAGCAGCTGCATTTTCTCAATTCTATCCGTATATTCCGGAAGATATCACTGATCTTCTTATTGAACAACTGATCCCTGAAAGCAACACTGACATACTTTTGATCGTGATAATATTACTGTCATTGCTGCTACTTTCATGGCTTGTGTCAGTTCTTGCGTACATGGTAAAATACGCAAACTTTAGCATACGCAGGCAGCACGAATATCTCAATATCTCATGGGGTATGATCGAGCAGAAGGAATTCACATTAAAGGTCAACAGGATACAGGCCCTGTCAATACAGGAAGGATTGTTCAGACAGCCATTTGGCCTGTGTGCGATCAATTCAGAGGTTGCAGGCGGTGGCCTTCGGGATCAGGAATATGTGACCATTATCTGTCCTCTTTTGCATAAAAGGGAACTTGCAACCTTTCTGGAAAGAATATTACCGGAGTACAAAATACCCACCTCCATGACATCTGTTCCCCGAAGGAGCAGGAAACGTTATCTTTTCCGCACATTTGTAACTGCAATTATAATTATTCTGCCCATGCAATTATTGCCATACGGCTGGTTGGGATTGCTTTTATTGTTACCTGCGTTCATGTTGGGACTTTCACGTTACAGGACAGGTGCTACATCTATAGACGATAAGCAACTGACCTTCCGTTTTCGTAATATAAACCGATATATGGTCCTTATGGTGCAAAACCATATTCAATCTCTGGAATCCGGTTCCAATCCTTTCCAGCGAAAAAGTGATCTGAGCAATATAAGTACATCAGTGTTATCATCTCCTTCAGGAAAGATATTTCATGTGGATAATGTTGATGACCAGGAAACAAAGAAGATATGGAAATTTTTCTCCGGAAACTGACAGCTATTGCAACAAAATCTGGAACTTCCATTCAATCTGTGATTTTATGGCATGTCCAATAAGTACTTAATATTTGTTGATACAGCGCTACATGTATCGGGAAACTTACACATTCAGATATATAGTTGCAAATATTCAAAAAGAAAATAAATACAGGACTCAGCTATTAAAATTGATTTTGTTGAAAGAATATCTCGATGAGTATATAGGGACATTGTAGAAATTGTTGAAGTCATGGATAAAGTAAAATCAAGAATTGGATTTAAACAGGTTCCACACTTTACTACACTTCAGAAATTCATTACAAGATTAAGCTCTATCTATTTTGCTGGATTGTTGAAACAAACGTTAAAAATATTTTATTCTCATGTTGAAATAATAGAAATTAATGCTATCGATCAAAGTGAATTTACTGATAGCTACTGTAGCTATTATTCATGGAGAACAGAAAAGAAACGAAGATATTTCTTAAAAACCAGTATATCTGTTGATACCTCGAAAATTTGTTGTTACTGTACGCAGAAATTACCAATTTGCTCTGCAAAAACTATTCAGAGTTTTTTAGGAGAACAGCTCTGCTAAAAAATATCTCTGACTTTTCCACAAGCGCGAATCCTGCATCTAAGGCAATTTTTACTGTGTGTTCAAATGCTTTTTTTGAGACATGGATATATGGCTCAGCTATAAGTAAATACCCATTTGGTTTTAGAATAAATGCTATTTCATTGAGAGTTTTTTCCTTATGTGGAACTTCATGAAGCATGTACAAAGTTATGGCAAGATCGACCTTATCTGATAATCCAATCCTATCGCTTTCACATTTGTGCAGAATGATTCTTTCTTCAATTTCAGTATCTGAAATCTTCTTTTTTACTTTTTTGGATCTCCTTAAGATTGAGTGGGTAAGTTAATATTCATATTCTCCAATTCAATTGGTATGGAAGATAAAGACCTTATACAACTTGCATTAGGACTCTCAAGTCCTTGGTATGTAAAAGACATTAATCTTGATGTTTCTAATAAAAGAATGGATATTTATCTTGATTTTACAAGGGGAACGAAGTTCCCCTGTCCTGTTTGCAACGAACTGTGTGATCTCCATGATACCAAAGAAAAAGTATGGAGACACCTTGATTTTTTCCATCATGAAACATACATTCATGCAAGAGTTCCCCGAACAAAGTGTGATGGGGATGGGGTAAAACTTGTTGAAGTTCCCTGGACCAGACAGAACACTGGATTCACATTATTTTTTGAAGCACTGATCGTTGCTATGTCTAAAGAAATGAGTATCTCTTCCATTGCTGAATTGGTCAACATTAATGAAAATTCAGTCTGGATAATTCTAGCTCATTATGTTGAAGAAGCAAGAGCAAAGATGGATCTCTCTGAGCTAGATACTATCGGAGTGGATGAAATCTCCGTTAAAAAAGGTCACAGCTATGTGACCTTGTTCTATGATCTAAATCAATCAAGAGTAATTCATATTGAAAATGGGAAGAAAAGAACTGTTTTCAAGAACTTCAGAGAAGTTCTTTCCAGGAAGATAGATCCCGATGATATCAAGTGTATTTCAATGGACATGTATCCTGCTTTTAAGGGTGGAGCAAGAGAATATTTCCCAAATGCTAAGATAGTTTACGATAAGTTCCATATTGTCAAAATGATGAATGATGCCATTGATAAGGTTCGAAGGAAGGAATATCAAACAAATAAAGAACTTGGTAAAACGAGATTTATGTGGTTGAAAAATCCTGAAAATCTATCGAATAGAGAAATAACTAAGATGGGTTCGATCAAAGATCTGGATACTAAGACAGCGAAAGCTTATAGATTCAAGCTTGGACTTCAACGTCTGTGGGAGATCAAAAATATAGCAGTAGCAAAGGAATATCTTGATAAATGGCATTATTGGGGAACGCATAGTAACATCAAGGAAATTATCACATTAGCTAAAATGATAAAGCGGAATTCTCATGGGATATTGGAATCAATTAAGCAAGGAATCAGTAATGGTGTTGTCGAAGGATTGAACAACAAGATCAAGACTGCTTTTAAGAGATCATATGGATTAAAGACTGAGAAGTGTAGGAGTACAATGATATTCTTGATGGCAGGTAAACTGAGTTTACCCACACGATGTTAAAGAGAACCGAATTAATTAAACAAAGTATCAGTAATGGTGTTGTTGAATGATTGAATAACAGATAAAGAGTGCATTTAAGAGATCATATGGGTTGAAAACTGAGAAGTATAGGAATACTGTGATATTCTTGATTGCAGGTAAACTCAGTTTACTCACACAATGTTAAAGAGAACCAAATTTATTAAGTTAGAATAAAAATGCAAATCCAAAAAAGATTTTAGATGAAGAATATGTATTCTTCATCAGATTAAAATTATGCAACCTCGCCGAATGCAAACTTGCGCATTACTTTGGTTACCTTGATGGTGACTTCGTCGCCAACTGATGTACCTGGTACGAAAATGACAAATCCGCTTACTCTTGCGATTCCGTCGCCTTCTCTTGCTAAGTCTTCTATTGTTACGTCGTATGTCTCGCCAGCATCTACTGGTGCAGTTGATTCATTGTTATTGAACAAATATTTCACATCCATTTAGGTGTGCTTAAAAAGAATGAACAAAGTTTAAAAACATAAATAAAGAACAGCATGTACATATTAAGTAAATACTATCTAGCTCTTACGTTTGAATACAAGTTACCATCTTAAAGCAATCTCCTAATAGGTTTATAGCTATTTAAGGTTTGTGATGAAATAATTTCACGCTACTGATTATGCATACTTATAGACATGAATCAATTCACGTTCCAATTCAAATGATATCCTGGTTTAGGAAGTTGATCATGCAAAAACATATTTTCTTTATACCCGTAAATAAGAGGGAACTGGACTGGTCCTTACTTTGTTAAATCAGTTTGTAGAAATGCATGCTGGTACAATCAAGGTGGAAATTGAAATCGAGGCCGTATGTATATTTACATCTACGCTTCGGAATGCATAGTGCAGTAAATTATAATTCAAGTTACAACTAAATATCTATGATGATTATAATGATTTTTATATGCAGCAGAAATATATAAATATTAATGTTGCATATATTGCATTGTTAAGAAAAACGGTGTATTTGCCATTAAAAACGAGTAAAATGGAATAGGATACTTCCAATCATGCGATAGAACTATCCCCTCAAAAGCAATTCCACAAAAAACGAAATGGCAAATCAATTTACAATTTATATTTTTGGCTAAATGCAGCTAGCATAGTCAATAATCATCTAGTCCCTTTCTTCTGAATACGTAATTTGCCACTCGCAATGCGTTAATATCGCCTGTTTCTTTTCCTTCATCATCGCTTAATTTTACAACTGGTATATCATTGACCTTGTAAAGTTTGATGACCATGTTCAATGGTGGCTCCTCGACGAAGAATTCAGGATTGTTTGTCAAATTTGTGCCAATTCCAAAACTGCATTTGATCTTTCCATGACAATAGTCTTTGATATTAGCTGCATCCAAAGGTTGCAGTGAATCACTAAAGACGATCAACTTGCTGGCAGGATCGATGTTCAGCATATTATAATGTTCTATTACCTGATCTACAAACTTGAAAGGATCTCCACTGTCATGACGAACGCCATCGTAAAGTTTGGCAAGCTTCAGATTAAAATTATCAAAGAATGCTCTGGAGCCAAAGGTATCGGAGAGAGCTATACCCAGATCTCCTTTATACATGTCAACCCATCTCTCAAGTGAAAAGAGATTGGCATTTTTAAGTCCTACAAGGGCTGAGATTCCCATTATCCATTCATGTCCAATGGTTCCAATTGGTTTACAGTTGTATTTCTTTGCAAGATATACATTGCTCGTACCCATGAAGCTATCCATAATATGCAATGCTCCAACTACAGAATCATGCAATTTGGAGCTTCTTCTCCTGCGTGTACCAAATTCAGAGTAAAGACACTGGTTTGTTTCCAACTCCCATGCCATTTTCTCTATGAATGATGTATATTCCTCAATAACATTATCTTCAGAACATGAACCAGAATTGTCTTTTTTCCAATCGTTTTCAACAGTATCAAAATAAAGTTCGGAAATGGTGGGCATCAGCACAATTTCCCAGAGAATACTGCTGTGCCAGAATCCCTTGATCGTAATGTCCAGATCATTTTCATCATTCAGTGAAACTGTCACTTCATCTGGATCAAAACGATAGTTCTTCAGGTATTCCAGATACATTGGTTTAAAGAACGGACAAGCTTTTTTTAGCCATTGATATTCATCTTCACTTAAAGTAATTGCAGGAATATCCTCATCGATGATCTTCCTGAGTTCTCTGAGAAAATCCTCACTAAAACGCTGCTCTCCACGGTTATTAAAACGATATTCTACAACCGTATCAGGAAACATTTCAAGCACTGCCATCTGCATGGTAAATTTGTAAAGGTCATTGTCCAGTATAGAATTGATCATGGTGTCGTTTCCTGATAGTTGCTACTGCTAATAATGATTTGATGAAAAAGCAGTCAATAGTTCGACATTGATGTATTAAAAATGTTGCTTTTGTTAGGGGTGTGGATGGATATTATCCATAATAAAAGAAATAAAGAAAAACTTCCAAAATCATTTAAATAAGTCTTTTTACTTGTATGCAAAATCTATATTTGTATAAATCATCGCGGTTATAGAAGTTCTTTCTGATTATGAAATCTAATCGGAAACTTTACTTTTCTTTTTACTCTTCTTTATGAGATCGTCTCTTGCTTTTGGGTACCATGAATCGATAATTTCGGTACTCCCCTGTGCTTTATAGACTTTTGCGTTAAAATGTTTTGAGACAGAAGAGATATTTTCGTGGAAATCTTTCTCGAAGTTTAAGCCAGTATCCACCTGGACAATTCTGCCTATTTTTTCAGTGAAGAATGAGTTGCAGTTTTTTCCCAGCATGTCCTGGGTACCATCGCCGGCAAGGTCCCATTTTGCAGCCCACATGGGGGTGAAAAATAGTGTACCTGTACCTCTGCACTTCTTGAACAGGTCATCGTAGATCTTGTTGCCACCAACGGCTATACTTACACAGTCGTCCACGATCTGGCCGTCTTTGTCTGTTGGAATATATAGTTCACATTCCAGTCCTTCTGCAACCTTTTCAATATCTTTGAGAGCATTACCACAGAGACCATAGAAAAGGAATATACCATCAGAAAATCTGGCCATATCTATTATTTGTTGTTCTACACCGTTCCTGAGTAAATGATGGTCTCTATGAAGGCCAAGCTCCATTATCTTTACAACAAGTATAAGTTTACATGAATCCTTTGAAGAACCTAAAATACGGGATATAATACGAGTGCTGGATATGTTTTTCTTAATTCCTTTATTCTTAATTCTATCACTAACAAAATTGTTGATCTTAT
>Ga0209936_1001784_pt1 | contig 11049 bp, 12 predicted proteins | sample SalPonR1_A_D1_MG_FD_185694 | JGI IMG/M metagenome (GOLD analysis project Ga0209936, IMG submission 185694) | Salt pond soil microbial communities from South San Francisco under conditions of wetland restoration - Salt Pond MetaG R1_A_D1_MG... ... | reverse complement strand
TCCACTTCCTGGGCTATCGCAACGCGGTCCGGGACATGCACTTCATGCTCCAGCGGGAGGTGGTGGAGCGCATGGGGGCACGCCCCGGCAGCCGCCAGTACGGCCGGCTCTCGGTGATGGTGCAGTACCACTGCGCGGTGACGCCGCTCTTCCGGGTCCCCGCCGGGGCCTTCCGGCCGGCGCCGAAGGTCGAATCCATGGTGGTCCGGCTGGTGCCCCACGCCGAGCCGCCGGTCGCGGTGGCCGACGAGGCGCGCCTGGCGGCGGTGGTCACCCGCGCCTTCGGCGCCCGGCGCAAGACCCTGGCCAACGCCCTCAAGGGCGAACTGGACGCGGAGGCCATCCGCGCCGCCGGCGTCGACCCCGGCGCCCGGGCCGAGACCCTGGACCTGGCCGCCTTCGCCCGGCTGGCCAATGCCGAGCAGCAGTAACGGGAACGGGAGCGACATGGCCGACGTCCTCACCTGCGCCGACCTCGGCTGGGCGCCCCTGGAGGCGCTGCTGGGCCGCTACGGCCTGGCACTGGCGCCGGTGGCCGCGGGCGCGCCCATCCCCGGGACCTTCTGGGGCGAGCCGGAGGCCGGGATGATCGGGACCACCCTCCACGCCCGGCCGGATACCCCGGTCCATTCGCTCCTGCACGAGACGGCCCATGTGGTCTGCATGGACGCCGACCGCCGCGCCGGCCTGCACACCGATGCCGGCGGCACCGCCCTGGAGGAGTGCGGCGTCTGCTACCTCGAGATCCGGCTGGCCGCCGAGCTCCCCCAGGTGGGGGCCGAGCGGATCATGGCCGACATGGACGCCTGGGGGTACAGCTTCCGCCTGGGCTCCACCGCCGCCTGGTACGCCGAGGATGCCGAGGATGCGGCCCAATGGCTCACTGAGCACGGGTTGATCGACGAGACAGGCGCCCCAACATGGCGCCTGCGCACCTGACACCCACCTTTCCGAATCAGAGAACCGCCTATCATGACCCAAGAGCAGGAAGACCCGCGCTACCAGATCCGCGTGGACGTGGAGAGCCGCTTCATCCCGGAGCAGTCGGAGCCGGACGAGGGGCGGCATGTCTTCGCCTACACCGTGACCATCCGCAACGAGGGTAGCGAGGCGGCCCAGCTCCTGGATCGCCACTGGATCATCACCGATGCCGACGGCCAGACCCAGGAGGTCCAGGGCGAGGGCGTGGTGGGTGAACAGCCCCGGCTGGAGCCGGGTCAGTCCTTCGAGTACACCTCGGGCACGGTGCTGCGCACCGCCGTGGGTAGCATGCACGGGACCTACGGCATGGTGGCCGACGATGGCCACCGCTTCGATGCCACCATCGCGCCCTTCAGCCTGTCGGTGCCCGGGAAGCTCCACTAGTGTCCCTGGCCACCGCCTACCGCCTCTGGGCGCCGCTCTACGACCCCGTGCTGCGCCGGGCCACGGCCCCGGCGCGCCGGCGCAGCCTGGAGCGGCTGCGAGCCGAGCCGGCGGAGGAGGTCCTGCTGGCGGGGGTGGGGACCGGCCTGGACCTGCCCCACCTGCCCACCGGGCCGCGCTACCGGGGCTGCGACCTCACCCCGGCCATGCTGGCGCGCGCCAGCGGCCAGCGCGCGGTGGCCCTGGACTGCGCCGACGTCCAGGCCCTGCCCTATGCCGACGCCGGCTTCGACGCCGTGGTCGCCCACCTCATCCTGGCGGTGGTCCCCGACCCGGCTGCGGCCCTGGCGGAGATGAGCCGGGTAACCCGGCCCGGCGGACGGATCCTGGTCTTCGACAAGTTCCTGCGACCAGGGCAGCGGGCGCCGCTGCGCCGCCTGGTCAGCCCCCTCCTGGGTCGCCTGGCCACCCGCACCGACGTGATCCTCGAGGAGCTGCTGGAGGAGCGGCCGGAACTGACCCCGGAGACCGACGAGCCGGCCCTGGCCGGGGGCTGGTTCCGCCAGATCACCCTGCGCCGCCAGCCGGGCGAGGCCCGGTGAGCCCGTAGCGCGAGGAGGAGACATGGCCGTCTACGCCATCGGAGACATCCAGGGCTGCGCCGAGGAGCTGGACCGGCTGCTGGACCACATCGCCTTCGACCCGGCCACCGACCGGCTCTGGTTCGCCGGCGACCTGGTCAACCGCGGCCCCGGCTCCCTGGCCGCCCTGCGCCGCGTGCACGAACTCGATGCCGTGGCCACGGTGGTCCTGGGCAACCACGACCTCCACCTGCTGGCAGTCGCCCGAGGCGCCGGCCGGGAGAAGCGCGGCGACACCCTGCGCCCGATCCTGGAGGCGCCGGACCGGGAGGTCCTGCTGGAGTGGCTGCGTCGCCGGCCGCTCTTCCACCAGGACCCGGAGCTGGGCTACAGCCTGGTCCACGCCGGCCTGCCCCCGATCTGGGATACCGGCACCGCTGCCCGCCTGGCGCGGGAGGCCGAGGCGGTCCTGGGCGGCCCCGATCCGGACCCCTTCCTCCACGTCATGTACGGCGACCAGCCGGACCGCTGGGACGAGGAGCTGGAGGGGTGGCCGCGGCTTCGCTACATCGTCAACGCCTTCACCCGGCTGCGCTACGTGCGCGACGACGGCCGCCCCGCCCTCTCCGCCAAGGGGACGCCGGGGAGCCAGCCCAGCGGCTGCCACCCCTGGTTCGACCATCCCGACCGCGCCAGCCGGGGCCAGCGCATCGTCTTCGGCCACTGGTCCACGCTGGGGCTGCACATCACCCGGGACACCTTCGGCCTGGATACCGGCTGCCTCTGGGGCGGCCGGCTCACCGCCCTGCGCCTGGACGGCGAGGAACCCCGGGTCTTCCAGGTGGACTGCCCCGGCGCGGCCACGCCCGGAACACTCTGAACCGCACCGCCTGAACGGGCTGGACGACGGTTATGCCCCGGCCCGCCGCTGTGCTACTTTCCGGACATACCACCAACACAAGGAGACCCACCATGAAGCGACTCTCTGCCCTCGTGCTCGGCCTCGCCCTGGCCACTCCGGCGGCCGCCGAGTGGTCCCTGGACAACGACGCCTCGGATCTGAACTACGTCTCCATCAAGGCGGGCCACACCGGGGAGGTGAACGGCTTCGAGCAGCTCTCCGGCACCCTCGAGGACGGGCGCGCCGAGATCACCATCGACCTGTCCAGCGTCGATACCGGCGTGGACATCCGCGACGAGCGCATGCGCGAGATGTTCTTCAAGGTGGACAACTTCCCCACGGCGGAGCTCACCGCCGAGTTCGAGGCGACGCTGGTGAAGAATCTCTTCCCCGGTGACATGACCCGGGCCCGGGTCGCTGGCGAACTCACCCTGCAGGGCGACAGCCAGGAGCTGGAGATGCCGGTGCGGCTGATGCGGATGGACGAGGACACCCTGGTGGCCACCAGCGCCGCCCCGGTGGTCATCAACGCCGCGGACTTCGGCCTCACCGAATCCCTGAAGGCGCTGCGCGAGGTCGCCGGCCTGGAGACCATCAGCCGCGCGGTGCCGGTGCACTTCAACCTGGTCTTCCGCCGGGACTGATCCCGTCCGGCACGATGGGGGGTGAAACACCGTCGTTCCCGCACAGGCGGGAACCTCGCGAACGCGGCCTCCCGAGCTGAAACGGAAGCAGAGCGGTTAGTCGGCCCGGTCGTAGACCTCGAAGGTCATGGGGCAGGGATTCTCGGCGTCCGCCGGGGACTCCCGCGCCTCCACCCGCCGCCACTGCGTCCAGTCCACGTCCGGGAAGTGCGTATCCCCCTCGGGTTGCGCGTGGATCCGCGTGACGATGAGGCGATCCGCCCGGGGCAGGAACTCGGCGTAGACCTGCGCCCCGCCGATGACCATGGCCCAGTCGGTCCCCGCCGGTACCGCCGCCAGGGCGGCATCGGGGTCCGACACCGGCACCACGCTCCCGGGCAGACCGGCCGGGTCGCGGGTGATGACGATATTGGTCCGCCGGGGCAGCGGCCGGCCACCGAAGGAGTCCAGGGTCCGCCGGCCGACAATGACCGGCCGCCCCTCGGTCCACTCCCGGAACCAGCGCAGATCGCCGGGCTGGTGCCAGGGCATGTCGTTGCCGGCACCGATGACGCCGTTATCCGCCATGGCCCAGATGAGCGCCACCGACGTCACGGTGTATCCCGCTGGATGCCGCCGGGCATCTCGCCGTGGTCGAGTTCTTCCACCGTGGTGCTCCCCTCTTCCTCGGCGGCATCCAGCCGCTCGGTCTGCAGGACGATGGCCACGCGGCGGTTGCGGGCGCGGCCCTCGGCGGTATCGTTATCGGCGAGGGGGCGAGTGTCGGCGTAGCCCACCGCCCGCATCTGCGCCCGCGGGATCCCCTGCCCCTCCAGGAAGTTCACCACCTCCACCGCGCGGGCGGCAGAGAGATCCCAGTTGGAATTGTAGCGATCGCTGCGGATGGGCCGGTTATCGGTGTGACCCTCCACGGAGATGGAACGGCCGGTGGCCTCCAGGACGGGGACCAGGTCGCCGATGAGGTCATTGCCTTCGGGATTCAGGTCGGAACCGCCAGTATTGAACAGGAGCTTGTCGTCCAGCCGCAGGGTGATCCGCCCCTCGGTGAAGGCGACCTCCACACGCTCCAGCATGCCGGATTCACGCATCTCCTGGAGGAATTCCCGCGTCTTCTCGGTCGTATCCTCCTCCTCCGCCTGCGCCTCCGCCGGCCGCTGGTCGCCGACGATGGCCCCGGGCTTGTCGCCCACCACATCGCCCGGCGGTTGGGGCACGATCTGCGGCCGACTCACGGCCCCCTCCAGGGATTCAGTGACCTCGCCGAAGCGGGTCTCCTCGAAATTGGCGTAGGCCAGCAGCATGACGAAGAGGGTGAGCATGAGGGTGATGACGTCCAGATAGGTCTGCATCCAGGACTGGTCGTCATCACTGCTGCTATTGGCCGGGGCCATGCCGTTCTGGGCGGAACGGAGCTTGCGCCGGCCATTGCCGCCACTACCGCCCTTGAGCGGCGGGTGCTCCCCACTCGGTGCCTGCGAACGCTGGGAATCGCCCTGCTCGCCGCCGACCATGTCCCCGAGGCTGCCGCCGGAATCGGCCATCTAGCGCCCCCCCTGCTGCTCCGTCTCGCGGGCGGCCTCTTCGCGCGCGGTCTCCAGAGCGCCCTCGACATCGGACTGGCGGAGCTCGTCCTCGTAGTGGGCGACGAAGTTCTCCAGGTAGGCCTTCACGAAGGCGGGGCTGCGCTGCTGGCCGATGAGGCCGATCCCCTCCATGACCAGGTTCATGAGCATGATCCGCTGCTCGGTGCGGCGCTCGAACTTCACCGCGATGGGCTTGAAGAAGAGATTGGCCAGGAGGATGCCGTAGAAGGTGGTCAGCAGCGCCACCGCCATGCCCTGGCCGATGTAGGCGATGTCCCCGCCGCTCATGCCCTTGAGCATGTTCACCAGGCCGATGAGGGTACCGAGCATGCCGAAGGCGGGCGCGTAGGCGGCCATACTGCGGAAGAGCTGGGCCTCGGCCCCCTCCCGCGCCTTGAGGCGCTGCAGCCGCCACTCCATGAGCTCCTGGACATCCTCCAGCGGCACCCGGTCCACCAGCAGCTGGATGCCGGTGCGCAGGAAGGGGTTCTTGATGGTCTCCATCTCCTCCTCGGTGGCGAGGATGTCGCCGCCGAACCAGAGCCGGGAGACCTCGATGATCTCCTCCAGGTCGTCCTGGGTGTAGAGCCGCTCGTTGCGCAGGACGATGATGACCACGTGGAAGACCCGCACCACCTCCTTGAAGGGGTAGCTGATGAGCGTCGCCGCCAGGGTCCCGCCGAGCACGATGAAGAGCCCCGGGACGTTGAGGAAGGCGCTCATGTCCTCGGCGGTGGTATAGATCGCCGTCACGAGCAGCGCCACGCCACCGAGCATGCCGAGCAGGGTTGTCGGGTTCATCCACTACTCTCCAGAGACGGACCGGAGGGGAATCCCCCTGCCGGTTTCGGGTGTTTTACGCTAGCACGGAGCCCCGGCAGGGACCACCGGCTAGACGGCCACCGGCGCCTTGATGGCCGGGTGGCACTGGTAGCCCTCGAGGGTGATGTCCTCGAAGTCGAAGGCGAAGAGGTCGTCCACCTCGGGATTGAGCCGCAGGGTGGGCAGCGGCAGCGGCTCCCGGGCGAGCTGCGTCCGCGCCTGTTCCTCGTGGTTCCGGTAAAGATGCGCATCGCCCAGCGTATGGACGAACTCCCCCGGCTCCAGGCCGGTCACCTGGGCCACCATGTGGGTCAGCAGGGCGTAGCTGGCGATGTTGAAGGGCACCCCCAGGAAGAGGTCACCCGAGCGCTGGTAGAGCTGGCAGGAGAGCCGGCCCTCGGCCACGTAGAACTGGAACAGCAGATGACAGGGCGGTAGCGCCATCTCGTCCACCAGCCCCGGGTTCCAGGCGGTGACGATGAGCCGGCGGGAGTCCGGGTTGGTCCGGATGGCCTCCACCACCTCGGCCATCTGGTCGATGGTCTCGCCGTAGGGAGTGGGCCAGGAGCGCCACTGGGCGCCGTAGATGGGGCCCAGGTCGCCGTCGGGGCCGGCCCACTCGTCCCAGATGGTGACGTTGTGCTCGTGGAGGTAGGCGAGGTTGGTATCCCCGCGCAGGAACCAGAGCAGCTCGTGGATCACCGATCGAAGGTGGAGCTTCTTGGTGGTGACCACCGGGAAGCCCTCGGCGAGGTCGAAGCGCATCTGCCGGCCAAACAGGGACCGGGTCCCCGTGCCGGTGCGGTCCCCCTTGGGGGTGCCGTGCTCCAGGGCCTCCCGGAGCAGCGTCAGATAGGTCTGCATGGTTCCTGCCTCCCGGGGGATGCGCCCCCCGTCTCGCGTTATCCCTGGCCGCTTCGGCCCGCGTTGCGCCCGTAGGCCAGTGCCAGCATGGCCGCACCCGCCCCGATCATCGGCAGGGAGAGGACCTGTCCCATGGTGACCCAGTCCCAGGCTAGGTAGCCCAGCTGGGCGTCCGGCAGCCGGAAGAACTCCACGAAGAACCGGAAGCCCCCGTAGAGCACCAGGAACAGCCCCGAGACCGCCATGACCGGCCGTTGCCGGCGGGAATACAGCCACAGCACGGCGAACAGCACCACCCCCTCCAGGGCGAACTCGTAGAGCTGGGAGGGGTGGCGCGGCAGCGGCCCCGCGCCCGGGAAGGCCATGGCCCAGGGCACATCGCTCACCCGGCCCCAGAGCTCGCCGTTGATGAAGTTGCCCAGCCGGCCGGCGCCCAGCCCCAGGGGCGTAAGCGGCGCCACGAAATCGGCCACGTCGAAGAAACCGCGGCCGGTGTGCCGGGCATACAGGGCCATGGCGACGATGACGCCCACCAGCCCGCCGTGGAAGGCCATGCCGCCCTCCCAGATGGCGAGGATCCGCCAGGGCTCGGGCAGGTAGGTCCCGGGCTCGTAGAAGAGGGCATACCCCAGGCGACCGCCGATGATGACACCCACGGCGCCGTAGAAGAGCAGGTCCCCCAGCTCCGCCGGGTCCCAGCCGGAGCCGGGACGGGCGGCGCGGACCCGGCCCAGCCACCAGGCGCCCAGGAAACCGATGAGGTACATGATCCCGTACCAGTGGATCTGGAGCGGGCCCAGGTCCAGGGCCACCGGGTCGATGGCGGGATACTCCAGCACGGCCGCCTCCTACTGGGTGGGCAGGATCCGGGCGAAGACGGCCTTCAGGTACTCCGTCTCCGGGATCGCCGGGTGGATGGGATGGTCCGGCCCCTGATGGCCGCGAGCCAGGATGGCGGCGTCGCGGTCGAGATGGCGCGCCCGGCCGCGGACCACGTCCTGCAGCTGGTCCATCCCGAGATGGTGGGAGCAGGAGGCGGAGAGCAGCAGGCCGTCCTTCGACAGCAGCTGCAGGGCCAGCTGGTTGAGGTGGCGATAGCCCTCCAGTCCCGACTTGATATCGCGCTTGCGCTTGATGAAGGCCGGCGGGTCCAGGACCACGGCGTCGAAGCGCTCGCCATCCTCGCGCAGCGCCTTGAGGACCTCCAGCGCCTCGCCGTGCAGCGGCGCGACCCGGTCCGCCAGGCCGGCCACCTCGGCATTGTCCTGGAGGTGGTCCAGCGCCTCCTCGCTGCGCTCGATGGCCATTACTTCTTCGGCCCCGGCCGCCGCCGCCCGCAAGCCGAAGCCGCCAACATAGCTGTAGACGTCCAGCACCCGGCGGCCGCGGCTCCAGGCCGCCAGCCGGTCGCGGTTCTCGCGGTGGTCGAAGAACCAGCCGGTCTTCTGGCCGCCCACGCCGGGGACGCGGAAGGTCATGCCGCCCTCCTCCACCGTGAGGGTCTCCGGCGCCGAGCCCACCACCGTCTCGGTGTAGCGCTCCAGCCCCTCCTGCTCGCGCACGGAGGCGTCGTTGCGCAGGATGACCACCCGCGGCCGGACCACCTTGTCCAGCGCCTCCAGGATCGCCTCCCGGGCGCGCTCCATGCCGGCGGTGCCCATCTGGACCACGCAGACATCGTCGTAGCGGTCCACCACCAGGCCGGGGAGGAAGTCCCCCTCGCCGTGGACCAGGCGGTAGAAGGGCCGGTCGAACAGGGCCTGGCGCGCCGAGAGGGCGACCTTGAGGCGGTGGACCAGCAGGGAGCGATCCAGCCCCTTGTCGGCGTCACGGCTTACCAGCCGGGCGCAGATGAGGGAGTGGGGATTGGCGTAGCCGGCACCCAGGGGCTTGCCGTTGCTCGCCTGGATGACCACCGGCTGCCCCGGCTCCAGATCGACCAGCGGCGTGGCGGCGGTGTCCACCTCGTTGCTGAAGACCCAGAGGTGGCCGCCGCGCAGGCGCCGTTCCTCGCGCGGCTTGAGCTTCAGGGGGGCGTATTCCATGGGCGCGGCTTCTTCCGGCAGCAAAGCCGGCATCCTACCATGCAGCAACATTCCCGCACCCCCCGTCATTCCCGCGCAGGCGGGAATCCCGAGAACGGAGCCCGGGCCGGTTCCCGGCTCAGGGACCGTTGAGGTCGCCCGTGACCGCCCGCGGTTCCGGCGCGGGGCGCGAGAGGTAGAAGCCCTGAATCAGGGTGGCGCCGTGCTCGCGCACCCACTCCAGCTCGGCGGCGGTCTCCACCCCCTCGGCGATGGTGGGCACGCCGATCTCCGTCGCCAGCTCCAGGAGCTTGCGGGCGATGGCCGCCTTGTAGGGGGTGCGGTCCACGTCGCGCACCAGCTCCATGTCCAGCTTGATGAAGTCGGGCTGGAGCTGGTGGAGGATGTTCAGCGAGGAGTAGCCGGAACCGATGTCATCCAGGGCGACGCCGCAGCCATGGGCGCGATAGGTATCCACGATGCGGCGCAGCTTGCTCACGTCATTGATCTGGTCCGATTCGATGATCTCGAAGACCAGCTGCTCCGGGCGCAGGCTCGTCTCCTCCAGCGCCGCCATGGTCGTCCGCAGGCAGTACTCCGGGTCGTAGATGGAGGCCGGCGAGAAGTTGATGAAGACCCGCCCGCCGGCCCCGTGGCGGCTCGCCTCCTGGATGGCGGCGCGCCGGGCGGCCAGGTCCAGCTGGAAGAGGAGGTCGGCATCCCGGGCCGCGCCCAGCATCTGCCCGGGGGAGAGGATGCCCCCTTCCCGGTCCAGCCCTCGCATGAGGGACTCGTGGGCCACCACCGAGGTCGGATCGGCGGCGCTGAACATGGGCTGGAAGTGGACCGTCAGCCGGCTCTCGCCCAGCAGGTCGATGAGCCACCCCGACCCGGAATAGGCCACGAACTGTGCCAGGGAGGTGACCCGGCCGTAATCGGCCAGCTCCGGCTCCCGCCCCGGCTCCACGAACAGGGCGCGGGTATCCGCCAGCTCCTGCCGGGACAGCCCCTCGGACAGCGTCTCCACCTGCTCGCTCCGACGCTCCAGCGCCACGCAGAGCCCCTGCCCGTCCTCCAGCATCGCGGGCGCCAGCCCGGCGGCCTCCAGCGCCCGGCGCAGCTTGCCCAGGGTGTGGCCCAGCGGCGGCCACAGCCACAGACGCCCCGACTCCGGCGGGGCATCGGGCAGTCGCTCGCAGCGGGGGCAGGCGGAACGGGGGGCGGTGGACATCGGCGCGAAGCCTCCTGAAATCGATGAACTACAGTAGCCAGGGTCGGGACAGACCGGTTCCCGGCTCAAGGCTAGCACGATGCCGGTGACCCGCCGCCAGCGCCGATGCTACGGTTTACCGTGACGGTCGGATATTCGAGGTCCCCATGAGCAACCGCCTGCGGCACGAGCCCAGCCCCTACCTCCAGCAGCACGCCGACAACCCGGTGGACTGGTACCCCTGGGGCGAGGAGGCGCTCACCCGCGCCCGGGAGGAGGACCGCCCCATCCTCCTCTCCATCGGCTACTCCGCCTGCCACTGGTGCCACGTCATGGCCCACGAGTCCTTCGAGGACCCGGCCACGGCGGAGGTCATGAACCGGGAGTTCATCAACATCAAGGTGGACCGGGAGGAGCGCCCGGACCTGGACCGGATCTACCAGCTCGCCTTCCAGGTCCTGAACCAGCGCGCCGGCGGCTGGCCGCTCACGGTCTTCCTGACCCCGGGCCAGGACCCCTTCTTCGCCGGGACCTACTTCCCGCGCCAGGAGCGCCACGGCCTGCCGGCCTTCACCGACCTGCTGGAGCGCATCGCCGGGATCTACCGCGAGCGCCAGGGCGATATCCACGCCCAGAACGCCGAGCTGCGCCGGGTCCTGGAATCGGTCCGGCCCCAGGGCGATCCGGAGGCGACGCTCACCGCCGCGCCGCTGGATGCCGCCCGCCATCAACTGGAATCGGAGTACGACGGCCGCCACGGCGGCTTCGGCGAGGCGCCCAAGTTCCCCCACCCCACCCATATCGAGCGGCTGCTGCGCCACTACGTCCACACCCGCGAGACCGGCCGGGCGGACGAGCGCGCCCGGGAGATGGCACTGGGCTCCCTGCGCGCCATGGCCGACGGGGGGCTCTTCGACCAGGCCGGCGGCGGCTTCTTCCGCTACAGCGTGGACGCCCACTGGACCATCCCCCACTTCGAGAAGATGCTCTACGACAACGCCGCGCTGCTCGGCCTCTACGCCGACGCCCACGCGCTCACCGGCGAGCCCGACTTC
>Ga0209936_1001780_pt1 | contig 11065 bp, 13 predicted proteins | sample SalPonR1_A_D1_MG_FD_185694 | JGI IMG/M metagenome (GOLD analysis project Ga0209936, IMG submission 185694) | Salt pond soil microbial communities from South San Francisco under conditions of wetland restoration - Salt Pond MetaG R1_A_D1_MG... ... | reverse complement strand
GTCCGCCGGTCCACCTGGCGACGCACCCATTCGGTCGCCGCCTCCGCCTCGTTGGCGTTGAGGTTGGTGTCCTGGAAGAAGGAACCGTGACCGGCCACACCCTCGGCGCCGGTGGTATTCGGATCGTGCTCACTCATGCCTGTTCTCTCCCGTTTTCTCAGTGGCGCGTATCAACAGGCGGGGACCTCAGTCCTCCTCCTGCTCCTCGAGCCACTCGTCGTACTCTTCGCGCTTCTCGTCGATGAAGTCCTCGATAACGTCGAAGAGGTTCTCGTCCATCGTCTCCAGGGAGTCCATCACGCCGGTCATCTCCCAGATGGTGTACATCTCGATGGACGTCTTCAGGGAGACCTCCCAGGCCGTGTCGGTGGTCTGGAGGGTCTTCACCGGGATGGCCTTGCGCAGCGTCTTGAGGTCGCCCTCAATCTTCTGGATGTTCGGGCCCCAGTCCGGGAAGTGATCGGGCTGGATCATGTCCGGCGAGAGCTGGTTGCCGGTGGTGATGAGCTTGAGCATCACGCGGCCGAAGGGACGGAGCACGTCCTTGGCGGACTGCATGCCGTGCTTGATCGCGACCTCGCGCATGATCATGACCAGGCCGCCGGGGGAGTTCTTGAAGGGGCAGCGCGCCGCGCAGGTCATGCACTGGGCGCAGGCCCAGATCTTTTCCTGCATGGCGTCGTAGATCTGCTCAACGTTCTCGGTCCAGAGGAGCTGGACGATCTCCCGCGGGCTGTAGTCGTAGAACTGGGCGGACGGGCAGGTAGCCGTGCAGATGCCGCAGTTGAGACAGCCGTTGAGCTCGTGGTCGTAGCGGAAATCGTTACGGATGTCGTCGTAGATTTCCTGCATCTCTGCGTACGTAGCCATAGAGGACAACCTCGTTCGGATTGGGCGCGCCCGGCGCGGGCGCGATGCTGCTTCGCCGTTCGTTGCGATCCCCCGGACTATAGTCCACCCCCGAGGGGTAATTAACGCCGCCGCATTGTGCGAATCGGGGCCAGCAGACCGGGTTCCTGGCTGGTCGGTCACACGCCACTCGTGCGCGCAGACCGCTCATTATTCGCCATCCGGCCCGCGGAAACCACCCCGACGGGGGGTCACGCCAACGCCGCGCCCCGGGCAGCCACTCCCGGGGCCCGGAGCAGCCTACATGAACAGGGTGATATCGGCGTCGCCGGCGAATTCGAAGAAGGTAGCCGCCCCGCCGAGCTCGATACCGTCGATGAAGTTGCCGGCATCCATCTCGAAGAGGTCCACCGTCATCTGGCAGGCCACCATCCGGACCTCGGCATCCACGCAGAGCTGCCGCAGGTCGGCGAGGTCGGCCACGCCCTTGGACTTCATCTTCTTCTTCATCATGGAGGTCATCATGGCCTGCATGCCCGGGAGCGCCTGCGCCATCACCGGCATCGGCACGGGCATCGGCATGCCCGGATTACCCAGGGAGGTCACCTGCACGTCCAGCTTCTTCTCGAGGAGCTTGAGACCATAGAAGGTGAAGAAGATCTCGGTCTCGTACCCCAGGGCCGCGGCCGTGGAGGCGAGGATGAAGGGCGGGTACCCCCAGTCGAGGGAACCCTTGGTCGCGATAATCGCGAGTTTCTTGTCGTCCGACACGGTCTTTCTCCTTATTGCGCCCCTCGTACGAGGGGCGGCCTTGCGGAGGCGGCGGCCAGGGCCGCCGCTGCGGCTTTACGACTTCTTGATGAGGAAGTAGTACTTGCCGCCCTCTTCCTTGGACTCCAGCAGCTCGTTGCCGGTCTGCTTCGAGAACGCCTCGAAGTCCTTGATGGCGCCCGGGTCGGTGGCGATGACGTGGAGCGTCTGACCCGCATCCATCCCGGCCAGGCTCTTCTTGGCGCGGAGGATGGGGAGGGGGCAGTTGAGGCCCGAGGCGTCGAGTTCCTGATCAAAGTCGGCCATGCTCTCTCTCCTTACAGATGAAACTCTTGTGGGCAGAAATGCGGACAGGGCCCGCGTTGAACGCTCGAGTACAACGGCTCAAGCTTATATTCGACCCGCTTTATATGACAATCCCGTCACGGGCGCAACCGAGTCTCCATCAAATCCTTGAACCCCCGGATAAGCCGACATGATGGGCAATTGTCGCCCCCCGGGGAGCGTGCTAGAGTCGCCGACGAACCGTAACCCGGACAAAGGGAGGGGAGACCATTGGATAAGCAGGATTTTCAGGAACATACCCGCTACGTCGTGACCCGGCGGGACGAGAGTGGCAAGCTGCGGCCGGATACGCTCTACGTCTACCGGATGTATGATGAGTTCATGATCGTCCGGCGGACCAACAGCGATGGCCGCCTGCTGAAACTTGGTTACGAGGATGTGGTCAAGATCGTGAAGACCATCCCGGTCGCCAAGGAAGACCGCTTCTACATTCCGGATGCCGTTCTTGAAGAGAAGACCTGGAAGGATCGTACCGTCATGGAGCGCTACTCCTCCTCTCCCCACATGGGCAAGTAGGATGGCGCGGGTCGGTGGCGCCCGCCGCCGACCGCTGCTGGCGGCACTGATAGCACTGGCCCTCTGGGCCCCTGCGCTATCGGCCGTCGAGCTCCCCGATCTGGGCACCAGCGCGGATCGGATCATGAGTCCTGCCGACGAGGCGCGCATCGGCGCCGAATTCTTTCGCAGCCTGCGCCAGCACGTGGAACTGGTCGAGGATCCCGAACTCCAGGCCTACATCCGCAACCTGGGGTACCGACTGGCGGCACACAGCGGCGCCAGCACCGATTTCCGTTTCTTTATCGTAGCAGACCCGCGCATCAATGCCTTCGCGGCCCCCGGCGGCTATGTCGGTTTCAATGCCGGCCTGATCCTGGAAGCGCGGGACGAATCCGAGCTGGCCGGCGTGGTCGCCCACGAGATCGCGCACGTCAGCCAACGGCACATTGCTCGCTCCAGCGAGGCTGCGGACGACATGAGCCTGCCCATGGCGGCGTCGATCATCGCCGCGATCCTGCTGGGCGGACAGGACCCCGAACTGGGTCAGGCCGCCCTCGCGGCCACCATGGCCGGGGGCACCCAGTACCGCATCGACTTCACCCGGTCCAACGAGGCCGAGGCGGATCGGGTGGGGATCGACATGCTCGCCGCGGCCGGCTTCGACCCCGAGGGCATGCCCCGCTTCTTCGAGCGACTGCAGGCCCGGGACCGGCTGGGCGCCCCGGTCGTGCCGGAATTCCTGCGGACCCACCCGGTCACCCTCAGCCGGATCGCCGACTCCCGCAACCGCGCCGCCGGTTACGACATCGAGGCGGCGGAGGACCACGGGGACTTCCACCACGCCCGGGCCAAATTGCGCGTTCTCATCGGGGACGATCCGGACACCCTGGTGGCGCACTTCCGCGAGAGACTCCAGGGGCAGGAGGATGCGAGCTGGGCTCGTTACGGCCTGGCCCTGGCACTGGCCGAGGACCAGCAGACCGAGCGTGCGCTGGCGGAGATGACAGCGCTACGGGCCGAACATCCCCAGCGACTCGCCTACCGGATCGCACATGCCCGGATCCAGCGGCTCTCCGGCGAAGCCGCGGCGGCCGAGGCCACCTACCGCGCCGCGCTGGAACTCTATCCGGGGAATGCCACTCTGGTCCGCTACCTGGCAGAGACGCTGCTCGAGCAGGGCCAGGCCCAAGCGGCACGCACCCTGCTCCGGGAACATCTGCGCCGCTACGATGGGGAGCCGGCCTTCTATCAGTTGCTGGCCCGGGCCGAGGGCAGTGGTGGCAACCAGGCCCGCCGGGATGCCGCACTGGCAGAATTCCACTACCGCACCGGCCGGACGCCCGAGGCGATCCGCCTGCTCCGCCGCGCGCTGGAGACCACGGAAGACGAGGCACTGGGACAGCGGTGGGAGGCCCGAATGGAGGAATACCGTCAGCGCGCCATGGTCGACCAGCCACCCCGTTCCCGCCAGGATGCTCCGGCCGACCGCTAGCGGAATGTCTCATTCTGGCTAACCCGGGACCGAAAGCGCCGATCTTCATATTAGAAAAAACTAATACTCGCCCCGGAAGGCCTTTCCACCGCCACTGAAATATCCCCCGCCCCTTTAGGCACCCATTTAATAATCAGCCACCTACACTCTTTTAGTGTTTGCTTGAACACTGAATTGGCCGACACACCCTTGCCAAGCGTCACACCTTGGGTATTCTAGGCCTTGATTCGCCTCCCCACGGGGTGTGGGTGAAGCCGGCGGACCGGAAACACCTCCGGCCGCGCACGAAACGATAAGATGAGGAGGAAGCAATGCGTACGCCCATGCGATTCCCGCTCGCCGCCACCGCCGTCGCGGCCATGCTGGGCCTGTCGGGCCTGGCCATGGTCCCCGGTTCCGCCGTGGCCGCGGACGAAGAGGTCATCGAAGAGGGCCGCCAACTGGCCTTTGACCGCAAGAAGGGCAATTGCCTTGCCTGCCACCAGATCCAGGGGGGAAGCCTGGCCGGCAACATCGGCCCGCCGCTGGTCGCCATGAGTTCGCGCCTGAGCAAGGAAGAGCTGCGCAGCCAGCTCGTCGACTCCACCGAGCGCGATCCCAACACCATGATGCCCCCGTTCGGGAAGCACAACATCCTGAGCGACGAAGAGATCGACAAGATCGTCGAGTTCGTCTACCAGCTGTAAGCACGCTGGCTACCAACGGCATCTGGCATTCTTCCGGAGGAGCATAAAACCATGAACCGTCGCATTTTCCTCAAGGGTACCCTGGCCGGCTCGGCCATGGCCGCCGCCGTCGGCGCCGGCCTCGTCACCCCCGGCCGCGTCCTCGCCGCCTGGCCCAAGGAGGCCTTCGAGGCCGAGTCCGTGAATAACGCCCTCGACAACCTCTTCGGCGACACCGCCATGGAGGCCGCCGACAACATCAACATCAAGGCCCCGGATATCGCCGAGAACGGCGCCGTGGTGCCGATCACCGTCGATACCGACATCGACGGCGTCGAGTCCATCGCCATCATCTCGGAGAAGAACCCGACCCCGCTGACCAGCCACTTCAAGCTGGCCGACAGCACCCACGGGTTCGTCTCCACCCGCATCAAGATGGGCGAGACCTCCGACGTCATCGCCCTGGTTCGCGCCAACGGCACCAGCTACACCGCCCGCAAGGAGGTGAAGGTGACCATCGGCGGCTGCGGCGGCTAAGACCACAGCCCGCGCAGACCTACCAGCAACCGAACGAGGTACATGACCATGGCCAGCAACACCATCCGTGCCCGCGCCTCCGTCCAGGGCGGCACCGCCAACGTCAAGACGCTGATCTCCCACCCGATGGAGACCGGGCAGCGCACCGACTCCTCCACCGGCGAGAAGATCCCCGCCCACTACATCGAGGAGGTGACCGTCACCCATAACGGCAACCAGGTCCTGGTCGCCCAGATGGGTTCCGCCGTCTCCAAGAACCCCTATCTCTCCTTCCGGTTCGATGGCGCCTCCTCCGGCGATTCCATCACCATCAGCTGGAACGACAACAAGGGCGACTCCGACTCCATGGAAACCTCCATCGGCTAGTCGTCGCGGCCGGCACCCGTACGCGGGTGCCGCCACGCAAAAGGGGCCCCCGATAGCACTATCGGGGGCCCCTTTTCGATCCGGGCGATTCTTCGAGCGCGACGCCTACATCGGCTGACGACGACCCTCGATGACCCAGTCCACGCCATCAACCCGCTTGAGGTCGCGCGAGGTCACATAGAGCTCCTTGCTCACTTGCATCTCGCCGTTGGCTGGCACCAGCGTTACCACCGTGTAATGGGTGAGCACCTCGCCCTCGGCATCCACCAGGCGGACATTCAGGCGCAGGTCCACCGGCCGGTCACAACCATTGGTCACCTGCGCCCGCCACTCACCCTCGCCGAAGCCCAGTTCGGTCTCCTGGATCTCCAGCTCCTCGTTGCTCACCGAGATGCAGTCCTGCACCTGCCGGTTTTCCTCGTCCTCCTGGGCCAGGACTACCAGCGGGGCAGAGAGTAAGAACACGAGGAGGGGGATGAATCGCTTCATGGTCTGATTCCTGCTTAAAGGGATTGGATATACCCCATTTTGCAAGCCATATGCCATGGCGGGAAGGCCGATTCCTGGTCCGCCGGAACCGATCGCTGCCCCTTGGGGATGTATTCTAGTGGCACATGAGTCAAAGAGGCACGGCTGATGCTCCGTCGCTTACTTCGCAACGGCTATACCCTTCGTACTGCGGTCATGGGCTTTATCGTCCTGCCGGTCCTCCTTGTCGCCGGGCTTCTGGGCTGGTCGGTACTGGCCAAGCTCGAGGCCGAGATCGCCGAACGCATGAAGGAGGACCTGGAACTCATCGCCCGCTCCCTGCGGGAACCGGTAGGCCGCGCCCTGGAAAAGGAACGCGAGGGGGCCGTGGCCAAGGCAGTGGAGTCGGCCCTGGGATTCTCCCGGGTCTACGGCGCCTATATCTACGACGCCGAGGGCCGCCGCGTGACCTCCTCCGGCCCCCGGGCGGGCCGACTGGACCAGGGCCAGATCAGCGAGCTGGCGGAGTCCGGCACCGAGCAGGGGCGTTTCGATCACCAGGGAGATGAACGCCTCTACAGCTACTTTGTTCCCCTGGTGGATTCCGGGGGACGCATCGCCGGCCTCCTCCAGATCACTCGCCGCGGCTCCGACTTCGATGCCTATATCCAGCAGATCCGCTGGCAGGGGGTTGCTGCCCTGTTCCTCATCGCCCTGCTCATGGGGACGGTGGTCTTCGCCGGCCACCACCGCGCGGTGGGGCGCCACTTCCGGCACATCCGCGCACTCCTGGAGCGCGTGGGCGCCGGGGAGCGGGACCTGCGGCTGACCGAGACAGGCCCGCGGGAGGTCCGGGAACTCTCTACTGCCTTCAATCACATGCTGGATCGTATCCACGCCTCCGAGCGCGCCCTGGCCGAGCAGCGCGAAAAGGAGCAGGCCCTGGAGGCACGCCTGCGCCAGTCCGAGAAGATGGCCGCCATCGGCCAGCTCGCCGCGGGGCTGGCCCACGAACTCGGGTCCCCCCTCTCGGTGGTTCGTGGTAAGGCCCAGCGCGCCCTGCGCCATACCACCGACGAGGAGCAGGCACGCACTCTGCATTCCATCAACGACCAAGTGGCCCGTATGGAGCGCATCGTCTCCCAGCTCATGGACTTCGGCCGCGGCCAGTACAACGAGCCGCATGCGGAACCCGTGGAGCGGGCCGTCCGCGCCGCCGTCCATAATGCCGAGGAGGCAGCGACCCGGGCCGGTGTCACCCTGGAAACCGAAGGCCCCGATCCCGGCCCGATCATCCCCATGGACCGCCTGCGGCTCGAGCAGGCGGTGGACAACCTGTTGCGCAACGCCCTGCAGGCCGCCCGGAGCCGGGTCCGCGCCCGCTGGGAGGCTAGCGGGGAAGAGGTCCGCATCCGGGTCGAGGACGATGGCCCCGGACTGGAGCCCGACCAGGCCGCTCGCCTCTTCGAACCCTTTTACACCACCAAACCGGTGGGCGAGGGCACCGGCCTCGGGCTGGCCGTGGTCCACGGCGCCGCCCGAGAGCACGGCGGCCGGGTCGAGGCCGACTCGAGCCCCGACCTGGGCGGCGCCCGATTCACCCTGACCCTCCCTCAGGAGGGAGCGAACGAGGAAGAGCAGCCATGAATGCAGGTAGTCCCGGCCAGCAGGACCCCGCCACCATCCTGCTGGTAGAAGACGACAATGACCTGCGCGAACTCCTCCACGACGAGCTCGCCGATACAGGCCATTCGGTCACTGCCGTCGCCTCCGCCGAGGCAGCGCGGGAACAGCTGGATCCGGTGCCCGATCTGGTGGTCTCCGATCTGCGTCTGCCCGGCGAAGATGGGCTCACCCTGCTGGGCCGGCTCCAGGGACTGGGAGAGAGCCCGGCAGTAGTCCTCATTACCGCCTTTGGTACCGTCCCCCAGGCCGTGGAGGCGCTCAAGCAGGGTGCCGACGACTTCCTCACCAAGCCGCTGGATCTGGAACACTTCCGCCTGTCGGTGGGACGCGCCCTGGAGACCCGGCGGCTCCGCCGCGAAGTCGACCGCTACCGCCGGGTCCTGGACGAGGAGAACGGTTTCCACGGGATCCTCGGCCGCAGCGCCCCCATGCAGCGCCTGTTCGAGCAGATCCGAGCCGTGGCACGAGCAGACGGGCCGGTCCTCATCATCGGCGAGAGCGGCACCGGCAAGGAGCTGGTGGCCCACGCCGTCCACGCCGAGAGCCCGCGGGCCGAACGACCCTTTGTGGCGGTGAACTGTGCCGGGATCCCGGCCGATCTCATGGAGAGCGAGCTGTTCGGGCACACCGCCGGTGCCTTTACCGGGGCCCAGCGTGCCCGGCGTGGCCTCTTCGCCGAGGCCGAGGGGGGCACCCTCTTCCTGGACGAGATCGGCGAGATGCCGCTGGAGATGCAGTCCAAGCTCCTGCGTGTCCTCCAGGACGGCGCCGTACGCCAGGTCGGCGCCAACCGCGAGCAGCACGTGGACGTGCGCATCGTCGCCGCCACCAACCGCGACCTGGAGGAGCAGGTGGCCCGGGGCGACTTCCGCGAGGACCTCTACTACCGCCTGGAGACCTTCGCCCTGACCATCGCCCCCCTGCGGCAGCGCGACGATGACATCGAACGACTGGCCGCCCGCTTCCTGGAGCGCTTTGCTGTCGCTCAGGGCAAGGCCATCCAGGGACTGGAGGCCGACACCCTGGCCCGACTCAAGGCCCACCCCTTCCCGGGGAATGTCCGCGAGCTGGCCAACGCCATGGAGCGGGCGGTGACCTTCTGTAACGGCGATACCATCCGCACCGACCACCTCCCCGAGCGTATGGGCAACACACGGCCGCAGGCGGCGGCCAGTCGCGACGACCCCTGGGGCGATGATCCGGCCGCCCTGCCGACCCTGGCGGAGGTGGAGCGGCGCTACATCGACCATGTCCTCAAGGTCACGGGCGGCAACAAGCGCCGCGCCGCCACCATCCTCGATATTGGCCGCCGGACCCTCTACCGGCGCCTGGAGGGGGAGGAGCCGCGTGCCGATCCGGCCGATGATGGTGTGGCACAGTGACACCACCCGGTTCGCCTCTGGCGTCCGGCCCGCTCCCGGAGGACGCAAGAACAATGACTTACCGTTCTGGCACGCAGCCTGCACCTTGGTAGCCGTCGCAACCCAATGGAGGAATTCCCCATGCAGTATCGTTCCACTGTCCTCGCGCTCCTCGCCGCCGGCGCCCTGGCCACTGCCCCGGCCGCCTTCGCTCAGTCCCAGGGCCAGCAACAGGGCCAGGGGGCCCAGCAGGGTCAGGGTGCACCGAACATGGAGATGAATGAGCAGACCCTGGACAGCTTCGCCGAGGCCTATACCGAGGTCCGTGGCATCCAGTCCGAATTCGCCGACAAGCTCGGCAGCGTCGAGGATCGCGAGAAGGCCCAGCAGATGCAGCGCGAGGCCCAGGAGAAGATGGTCTCCGCCGTGGAGGATGCCGGCCTCTCCGTCCAGGAGTACAACCAGGTGGCCTCGCAGATGCAGAACGACCCGGAGCTGCGCGAGAAGGTGATGCAGCGTACCGGGAACTAGACCAGGCCAGGCCTGCCCCGGATGCGCATCCGGGGCAGGGATGACCCTCGCATGCCCCATCGGCCCCGCTTCGGCGGGGCCTTTTTATGTCCGGCCCCTGTACCTCCACACTACCGACGGGCAGGATCGCGACACACCCATCGGAGCCCGACCATGACCGAGACCACCGACCCCGCCCCGGCTGCCGTCGTCGAGCCGGCCGAGACCGCCACCGCTGCCGTGATCTGGTTCCACGGCCTGGGGGCGGACGGCCACGACTTCGAGCCCATCGCCGGGGAGCTGGGGCTGCCGCCGACGGTGCGCTTCACCTTCCCCCACGCCCCGACCCGGCCGGTGACGGTCAACGGCGGGATGGCCATGCCGGCCTGGCACGACATCACCAGCGCCGACCTCACCGGGGACGTGGACCGCGAGGGGATCGCGGCCTCCGTGGAGACTGCCCGCGCCTTCATCGCCGCCGAGCGCCAGCGCGGGATCCCGGCGGAGCGGATCATCCTCGCCGGCTTCTCCCAGGGCGGGGTGGTGGCCCTCCACGCCGGGGTCGGTGCGGCAGAGCCCCTGGGCGGCATCGTGGCACTTTCCACCTTCTTCCCCGATGCCGAGGCGACCCTGGCCCGGGCCCCGGAGGCCACCCGGGCGACCCCGGTCTTCCTCGCCCACGGCGAGGAGGACACCCTCGTCCTTCCCGAGTACGGCCGGGAAACCGGTCAGGCGCTGGAGGCTCGGGGTCACCCCGTCACCAAGCGCACCTACCCCATGGCCCACGCCGTCTGCCCCGAGGAGATCGCCGACATCGGCCGCTGGCTGGGGGAACGGCTGGGCTAGATCGCCCCCCGCGCCCAGCGGGTGCGGAACTGCTCCGCCAGCCGGTGGAGTTCCCGGGTGCGCTCGCCGATGGTCCCGGCGGCCTCGTCCACGTGGGCGACGCTGCCGGCGGTGGCCTGGCTGGATTCCTGGATGGCCGTGACGCTGCGGTTGACCTCCTCGGCGACGCTGCTCTGCTCCTCCGCCGCCGAGGCGATCTGGGCGTTCATGTCGTTGATGGTGGAGACCGCCTCGTTGATCGCCCCCAGGGCGCTGTCGGCATTGCGCGCCCCCTCGGCGCCGACTCGCGCCTGCTCCCGGCCGCTGCCCATGGTCTCCACCGCCTCCCGGGCGCCGCCCTGCAGCCCCTCGACGATGTTCTGGATCTTGGTGGTGGATTCCTGGGTCCGCTGGGCCAGGGTCCGCACCTCGTCGGCGACCACCGCGAAGCCGCGCCCGGCCTCCCCGGCCCGCGCCGCCTCGATGGCGGCGTTGAGCGCCAGGAGGTTGGTCTGGTCGGCGATCTCGCGGATGGCATCCAGGATGGTGCCGGCCTCGTCGGCGTTGCCGGCCAGCCGCTGGAGGGCATCGGCGGCCCGCTCCACCTCGTCGGCCATGCGCTCCACGGTACTCGCCGCATCGCTGACCACCGTGCGACCTTCGCCCACCCGCTCGGTCGCGGTGCCGGCGGC
>Ga0209936_1001777_pt1 | contig 11069 bp, 8 predicted proteins | sample SalPonR1_A_D1_MG_FD_185694 | JGI IMG/M metagenome (GOLD analysis project Ga0209936, IMG submission 185694) | Salt pond soil microbial communities from South San Francisco under conditions of wetland restoration - Salt Pond MetaG R1_A_D1_MG... ... | reverse complement strand
CGGGGAGATTGTGGAACAGGGAAAACACCTGGAACTACTTGCCCAGAAAGGCACCTATCAAAAATTAGTAGAGATGCAATCTTTTGATTAGGTCAAAAAATAAAAAAAGCTGTCTAACAATTTCCCAGTCAGCTTTTTTTATTTCAATGATTCTGATTTCTAAAGAAAAAACTCTCCGTTTTTCAATGCTTCATCTATATTAGCAAGAATAGTGCTGTGGGTTCGAAAGAATTTTCTACCATCTTGTCTTTTAAAAACTACGGTAGTTTCGCTTGCATCGTTTGTATTAACTTCGGCTACTTCCACCCTATTTCCCCCAGGCTCTTGTAATTGGCGATTCCGCCTTCTTTAATAATAAAATTAACCTTTAGTAAATCTAAAGATTTAAAATTCTTATTTTTAGTTTAATTGATCACAAAATATCTCCAACTCTACTAACTTCGTTTGAGACTGCGCCTTTACCTGTAAGGCAAATATTAACATGAGCGGAATTAAGAGTATATTTTTCAGAGCATAAAATTTTGCCTCATAAAATAAACATGGAAATTTTTCAATATGCAATATTTTAAAATTTTTTTGGATTCTATTTAAGAGTAAAAATTGAAAACAAAAAAAGGATGAAGTATACTCCATCCTTTTTTAAAATTTATTCTCATTTTGGGGCAAATAAGAATAAAAGATTTAATTCAATTTCATTTGGGGCAAAAAAAGACTAAATCAATTTGATAATGTAAATGTAAACTAGAAGAACCTATCTACCAAATAAAATATGTATTTTATCTGATTTTTATGCATTTTATCGATGAAATGCACGATTTGATGCAAATTATTACTTTATCGAATTCTTTTAAATACTGACTTTAAAAGGAATAAAGTTTTACTACCTTTGACTTCCGTTACTCGGGATTCACTAAATTTATTAAGACGAGCATCCCTTTGAAAACGTCCGAAGATCTACTTATTAAACGTTTACAGGAAAAAAAAACTTCTTCAGAAGCTTTTAAAGAACTGGTATCTTTATATAAAGAGCGTTTATACTGGCATATACGTAACATGGTCAAAGATCATGAGGATACCCATGATGTGCTTCAAAATACCTTTATCAAGATTTTTAAAAATATTCATAATTTTAAAGGAGAAAGCAAATTGTTTTCCTGGATGTATCGTATCGCCACTAACGAAGCGATTAGTTTTTTAAACAAACGAGCTAAACGAAACCAAATTTCGTCAGAGGATTTACAACAGCAGCTTATTGCTAATTTAGAAAGTGATGTATATTTTGAAGGCGATGAGATTCAGCTCAAATTACAGAAAGCAATTGCCAGTCTTCCAGCAAAGCAACAACAGGTATTTAATATGAAATACTTTCAGGAATTAAAATATAGGGAGATTTCAGAAATTCTTGAAACCAGTGAAGGAGCCCTAAAAGCTTCGTACCACCATGCCGCTAAAAAAATAGAAGAATACTTAAAATCAAATTAAACCATTTGGAGTTTTTATAGTCAAATAAACAAATGAAGAAAGAAAAAGCATCATATAATCCAAAGTCAGGTTTTAAAACCCCATCAGGTTATTTTGAGGGTTTAGAAAATAAACTGCTGGAAAAAATGAAGCTTTCTGAAACCCTGGGAGAAAAAAAATCTGCAGGTTTCAAGGCCCCAGAAGGATATTTTGATGGGCTCGAAGATGAGTTGCTTGAAAAAGTAAATAAAGATGAACCTAAAGTACGCAAATTAGTTACCAAAGAGGTGTTCCTTTATGCAGCGAGCATTGCAGCTATGGTAATTGCTTTTGCAAGTACGTTCTATTTAAATCCTGAAACCCAAACCAGTTGGGAAAACGTAGAACTTTCAGTAATGGAGAGCTATATAGATAATAATAACATAGATCTCTCTACCGGTGAAATTTCTAATTATATTTTCCAGAAAGGTTATATAATAGACGACACCGATTTAAATAAGGTAGATTCTGAAGCAATGATGAACTATCTTGATGAAAATCTGGACGAACCTCTTTATATGTTAGATGAAAACTGATATGAAAAATCTACTTATCATATTATTAATATTTTCTGGATTAGGGCAAATGCAGGCCCAGGAAAAAGATGACTCGCATCGCGAAAAAATCAAAGAGCTTAAAACCGCTTTTTTTACTCAAGAATTAAATCTCGATAAGAAAAAAGCACAACAATTCTGGCCAATATATAACGAATATGAGTCAAAATTACACGAATTAAGAAAGCGGGAGCATAGAGATATCCCCAACCTGGAATGTATTACCGAAGGAGATGCCGAAGATATGCTTGAAGAGTATGTTGCGATAGAAAAACAGGATTATGTTTTAAAACAGAAGCTTTTCAATGATTTAAAGGAAATAATGAGTGCTCAGGAAATTATTAAACTTCACAAACTGGAAGATGAATTTCATAAAAAATTAATTAAAGAATACCGAGCCCGAAAAGAGCGCGAAAAGCAAGAAGAGGAAGAATAGGTTAAAGAGAAAAGTTAGTTTTTTGGTTAGTTAGTAGTTAGTATCCCGGTGGGTTTAGGCCTTCCGGGATTCTTTTTACCTAAAAGTGAGTTTTGCAATACGTCCTTTTCCTGCAGCATAAGCAACCGAATCATTTTTAAATCTTAAAGTATAAAAACCTTCCTTAGAAATTTCTTTCCAGGTTTCCCCTGAATCTTTAGAAATTGAAATTCCGCTGAAACCGGTTGCAATTATTTTTTCACCTCCACTATTTGGCACAAATCGAACACTGCTTTTATAGCCCGGCTCCTGCCCCTCTGCAATTAATTCCCAGGTTTTACCGCCATCTGTTGTAATAGCCTTATTCCCGGTCTTCCCTTCAGGATTGGTATAATCACCACCCATAATAATTCCCAAGTTTTCATCATAAAAATCCATGGTATATCCGCCGGTAGTGGACTCTCCATCCAACAGGGGGGTGTCAAAAACCTCCCAGGTCTCGCCTTTATCAGGCGAAAAATAAACTCGTGATGTCATTCCTCCTGATAAAATCCAGGTTTTGTTACCCTGGATAGCAATGTTAGAATTACTCGCCGCAAATGCTGCTTCACCTTCAATAATTTCCGGCAAGAAGTTGCAATTTAATTTTCCCCAGGTTTTTCCTCCATCGCGGGTAATTATTATAGAGAGGCAATCATCGGTAGGATCGCCCATAGCTATTCCCTCTTTATTATTCCAGAAAGCCATCGCATCATAAAAAGCTTTCTCGTTTTCCTCTTTGTAAACCACCTCCATGGTACCGGAATCTCCTGTTTTATAAAGTAAGGCAGGACTACCCACACTTAGCATAAAGAAATCTTTATCGGTAGCAGCTACTGCCCTAAATTCAGGCACCAGACTGTCATATTTTCGGGTATTGGTTCGCCAGTTTTCATTCTCAAAATTGTACATCCCAAAAGTTCCTTTATTGGCGGCAAAAGCAAGGTTGTTTCCAATTATTTCAATAGCTCGAATACTTAGTGAGTCATCTTCAAGAATAGTTTCTATCTCTACTGAAGAAAAATCGACTGTGCCTTTTTGCAATATTTCCTTTTCAGCTTCTTTTTCATTTTTGCAGCTACTAAATATTAAAATCAGGCAAAAAACAATAAGTCTGTTCATAGGTTGAGTTTTAATCTATTTATAAATCCTTTCAAAGGTAAATTTTTCCAAAGTAAATCAACTCAAAGTAATCTCCTAAGTACTCAAGGAAGTGCTATTTTAATGTCTGAACAAGCCTCGAGTATTTAAATCTCGATTATCGAGTAAAAAACATACCTTTGCAAATTCAAAATTTAGTTATGCGGTTACACAGGAATTTGGTTTTCGCGACCATGGATGCCTTAAATGAAATTTTTAATAATGGTAAATATGCCGATAAGGTCATTGAGCAAACCCTAAAACGCGATAAGCGTTGGGGCTCTAGAGATCGTAGTTTTATTGCCGAAACCGTATACGACATTGTTCGCTGGAAAAGACTTTATGCGGAAATTGCTGAAGTTAAAGAACCATTTGACCGCGAAAATTTATTTCGTTTATTTACCGTGTGGGCAACTTTGCGAGGAATTACCTTACCCGACTGGCCACAATTTGAAGGCACTCCTACCCGAAGAATTAAAGGAAAATTTGATAGCTTAAGTAAAATTAGAAAATACCGCGAATCTATTCCAGATTGGATGGATGAGCTTGGAGTAAAAGAACTTGGTGAAAAAGTTTGGGAAAAAGAGATCGCTGCCCTTAATACGCAGGCACCCGTAATTCTTAGAGCAAATACCCTAAAAACTACCAAAGATAAGTTACGAAGTGCCCTAAAAGACGAAGAGATAATTTCTGAACCTTTAAAAGGATACAAAAGCGCTTTAAAACTGGAAGAACGTGGAAACGTTTTTAGAACCCAGGCTTTTAAAAATGGTTTCTTTGAGGTACAGGATGCATCTTCCCAATTAGTAGCAGAATTTCTTGAAGTAGAACCCGGAATGCGCGTTGTAGATACCTGCGCCGGTGCCGGCGGAAAAACGCTTCACCTGGCTGCTTTAATGGAAAACAAAGGCCAGATTATCGCTACAGATATCTATGGAAACAAACTTAAAGAACTTAAACGCCGGGCTAAACGTGCCGGTGCTCATAATATAGATCCGAGAGCAATTGATTCTACAAAAGTGATCAAAAAACTTTATGGAACCGCAGATCGTGTTTTAATCGATTCCCCGTGTAGCGGACTCGGAGTTTTAAGCAGAAATCCAGATGCTAAATGGAAACTGCAACCTGAATTTATAGATAGGCTTATAAAAACCCAGGCAGAAATAATTGAAACCTATTCTCGCATTGTAAAAACGGGTGGAAAAATGGTTTACGCAACCTGTTCGGTTTTACCTTCTGAAAACGAGAAGCAAGTAGAAAACTTCCTGAAGAATACAGAAGAAGGAAAAAAATTCAAATTGCTTAAAGAACAAAAAATACTATCTTCTGAAACCGGATTTGATGGTTTCTACATGGCGCTTTTAGAGAAAAAAGCTTAAGGGTTTTTACCCAAATTTATTGATCGAATCAATTTCAGGTGAAATCTCGCTATTTTTTCTGAAATTGATTTCCGATGAAAAAATTTTACTTTCTACTTCTCCCTATACTCATTTATTCCTGTGTGGAAGATGATGCTTCAATTCCTGAAGAAATTCCCCCGGATAATAATTTTTCTACCGAAATCTTCTTTTCAGAATATTTAGAAGGCAGTTCTTTTAATAAGGCTCTTGAAATTATAAACCTTACAGGTGAAAATATTGATCTGGAAGCTGAAACTTATTCAATTAAAAAACAATCCAACGCTGCCGGCGACTGGATGGGCGAAGTTTTTCTTAAAGGCAATTTAGCTCACAATTCAACTTTCGTTATCGCTAATGAGTCTGCAAATATTTCTGAAATCACTGCTAAATCCAATCAATTAAAAACCGGTGCACCCTTAGATTTTAATGGCAACGATCCTATTGGACTCTTTAAAGCCGGGGAATTAATTGATTTAATTGGAATCCCTAACAATTCTGATGACTTTGCCAAAGATCAAACTCTAAGAAGAAAACATTCTATATCCGAACCTTCTCTTGAATACAATTTTGAAGAGTGGGAAGTTTTCGAAATGAATACTGTAGATGGTCTCGGCAATTATTAAAACAAGAAAATATAAAAAATTCAAGTAATTGCGATCAAGGAACGATCTGGCTATCTTTTTTTTAACTCACCGAACGGATAATATGAATAAGTTCTCTTTCTACATTTACCGATTGCCGCAGTCGTCTAAAAAGGCTCCTTCGCAATGACCCTACTTTAGAGGAGCAATCCTTAAAACTAAAAATCGATTCGTGAATTCGTTGCAAAATCATCATAATATTTTCTGTATTAACTTCCTGAAATATTTACTTTAAAAAACCTAAATTTGTGCTTACTCGAACAACACAAAACAACATAGAATGATCCTTTTCTTTGGAGACCAAGCCACTAAGGTTTTTGCGGTAGAGACGCATACCAATCTTACGGCTCAAGACATCACTAAACTAAACTGGCTTTTTGGGAATACACAACAAATCAATAAATCTGCTCTGGCAGATTTTTTTGTTGGACCCCGTGCCGCAATGATCACGCCCTGGAGTACCAACGCGGTGGAAATCACCGAAAATATGGGAATCCACGGCATTATAAGAATTGAGGAGTTCTTGCGAATTGATAAGAATTACCACGACTTTGATCCAATGCTTTCTCAGAAATACGAAGGCCTGGATCAGGATATTTTCGATATTCATATCAATCCTGAAGCCATCATTGAAATTGATGATATCGCCGCCTACAACCAACAGGAAGGTCTTGCACTTAATGTTGAAGAGGTTGCTTATCTACAAGGATTAGCCAATAAATTGGGCCGAAAACTAACCGATTCTGAAGTTTTTGGGTTCTCACAGGTGAATTCTGAACACTGTCGTCACAAAATTTTCAACGGCACTTTCGTAATTGATGGCGAAGAAAAACCAAGTTCCCTGTTTAAATTAATCAGGAAAACTTCTGAAGAAAATCCGAACGAGATCGTTTCAGCATATAAAGATAATGTGGCCTTTATTAATGGGCCACGAGTGCAGCAATTTGCGCCAAAACTTCCCGATGTTCCTGAATTTTACGAAAATAAAAATTTTGATTCGGTTATTTCCATAAAAGCCGAAACCCACAACTTCCCTACTACAGTAGAACCTTTTAATGGTGCAGCAACCGGAAGCGGGGGCGAAATTCGCGACCGACTTGCCGGAGGAAAGGGCTCTTTGCCTTTAGCCGGAACTGCAGTTTATATGACATCTTATTCCCGCCTTGATAAAGACCGAAAATGGGAAAATGGGATGAAAGAACGCGATTGGTTGTACCAAACGCCGATGGATATTTTGGTAAAAGCTTCTAACGGAGCTTCAGATTTTGGAAATAAATTTGGGCAACCTTTAATTTCTGGTTCTGTCCTGACTTTTGAGCATTCAGAACACCAAAGAAATTTAGGCTATGATAAAGTAATTATGCTTGCCGGTGGAATTGGTTACGGAAAAGCCAACCAGGCGCAAAAAGATATTCCGAAGAAAGACGATAAAATAGTAATCCTTGGTGGTGAAAACTATCGTATTGGAATGGGCGGTGCCGCGGTTTCTTCCGCAGATACCGGAGCGTTTGGAAGCGGTATTGAATTGAACGCTATCCAAAGAGCCAACCCCGAAATGCAAAAACGTGCTTCAAACGCAGTACGTGGAATGGTAGAAAGCAAAGAAAACCCTATTGTTTCTATTCACGATCACGGTGCCGGCGGACATTTAAACTGCCTTAGCGAACTCGTTGAAGAAACCGGCGGAAAAATAGATTTGGATAAATTACCTGTTGGTGATCCTACTCTTTCTGCAAAAGAAATCATAGGAAACGAATCCCAGGAAAGAATGGGCTTGGTAATTGGCGGTGAAAACTATGAAATCTTACGCAGGGTTTCAGAACGCGAACGCTCCCCTATTTACCAGGTTGGTGAGGTAACCGGCGATCATAGATTTACCTTTGAAGGTTCACAATCTAAACAAAAGCCTATGGATCTGGAACTTTCTGATATGTTTGGAAGTTCGCCAAAGACCATCATGGAAGATAAATCGGTTAATAGAAATTATGAAGATGTAGTTTATTCTTCAGAAAATATAAAAGATTATCTAACTCAAGTCCTTCAACTCGAAGCCGTTGCCTGTAAAGATTGGTTGACCAACAAAGTTGACCGTTGTGTAACCGGGCGGGTTGCCAAACAACAAACCGCAGGACCATTGCAACTTCCGCTGAACAATTGCGGGGTGATGGCGCTAGATTATAACGGAAAGGAAGGTGTAGCCACCTCAATTGGTCATTCCCCTGTTTCGGCGTTGGTAGATCCTGTTGCGGGATCTAAAAATTCTATTGGCGAGGCGCTTTCCAATATCATTTGGGCACCGCTGGAGAAAGGATTAAAATCTATTTCGCTTTCGGCAAACTGGATGTGGCCTTGTAATAATGAAGGCGAAGATGCCAGGCTTTATGAAGCGGTACAAGGAGTTTCAGATTTTGCGATCTCCCTTGGAATAAATGTTCCTACCGGGAAAGATTCACTTTCTATGAAGCAGCGTTATAAAGACGGTGAGGTTCTTTCGCCGGGAACGGTTATTATATCTGCTGCCGGGCATTGCGATGATATTACGAAAGTAGTAGAACCTGTTTTGCAGAAAAATGGAGGTGACATTTATTACATAAATTTATCACAGGACAATTTTAAACTTGGAGGATCTTCTTTTGCGCAAATACTTAATAAGGTTGGAAAAGAAGTACCTACGATAAAAGATGACAAGAAATTTGCTGATGCTTTTTATAACATTCAGGGCTTAATAAAGCAGGATTTGATTCTTGCCGGGCACGATGTGGCTTCAGGCGGATTAATTACCACGCTTCTTGAAATGTGTTTTGCCGATAATAAACTTGGCGCAGATTTAGACCTTTCAGCATTAAATGAAAAAGACAGTGTTAGATTGCTGTTTAATGAAAACTGCGGAATTGTATTCCAGGCAAAAGACGAAACAGCTGAGAAAGTACTTAACGATAATAAGATTGAATTCTATAAAATTGGAAACGTAACTGAAGGCAAAACGCTTAATATTAAAAATGGTTCAGAAAACCTGAATTTCAATATTTCCCAATTGCGGGATGTTTGGTATAAAACTTCTTTCCTTTTAGATCAAAAACAGAGTGGTGTAGACAAAGCTACAGAGCGATTTAATAATTATAAGAGTCAGCCACTGGAATTTCAATTCCCAGCGAATTTTACGGGACAAATACCTGTTACCGGTAAGGAAAAAAGAATTAAAGCAGCGATTATTCGTGAAAAAGGTTCTAATTCTGAACGTGAAATGGCCAGAGCGATGTATTTGGCAGGTCTTGATGTGAAAGACGTGCATATGACCGATTTGATCTCGGGTAGAGAAACTTTGGAAGATATTAGATTCATTGCCGCTGTTGGTGGTTTCTCTAATTCTGATGTTCTGGGAAGTGCCAAAGGTTGGGCTGGTGCATTCTTATACAATGAAAAGGCAAAAACCGCTCTTGACAATTTCTTCAGCAAAAAAGATACTTTATCCCTGGGAGTTTGTAATGGCTGCCAGCTTTTCGTAGAATTAGGATTAATAAATCCTGAGGACGAAGAAAAGCCGAAAATGCTTCATAACGCTTCCCATAAATTTGAGTGTAATTTTACTTCGGTAGAAATAAAAGAAAATAATTCTGTGATGCTTGGCTCACTTTCCGGAAGTAAACTCGGAATTTGGGCAGCACACGGTGAAGGGAAATTTAGCTTTCCGTATAAAAAAGAGCATTATAATATTGTTGGAGAATATGGCTATGATAAATACCCGGCTAATCCAAACGGCTCCAATCATAACACCGCGATGTTAACCGATGATTCTGGAAGGCATTTGGTAATGATGCCGCATTTAGAACGCTCTACTTTCCCATGGAACTGGGCATATTACCCAAAAGACAGAAAAGAAGATAAAGTAAGCCCGTGGCTCGAGGCTTTTGTAAATGCCAGAAAGTGGTTGGAAGAAAAATAATGATATAAAAAACCGAGGTTCTGATTGAACTTCGGTTTTTCTCTTTATCTAAAACTTTCAGAATTAATTATCCAGTGGATATTCCTCAAAGATTTGGTTTACAAGGTCGCGCATAGCTGCTGTATTAGCCTGCTCATATAATGGATCTGAAGTTATCCCTTTCCAAACAGTCTCTTTTGTTTCTCTATCTATAAGATTAATTACCACGGTACCTTCTTCATAAGAATAAGTATCGGTATCATACCCAATTATTCCTCCACTAAGTGTGTTATAACCACGGTAATAATAAGAATCGTAATAAGGGCTAACTGAAGTTACTCCTGTCGTATAGGGATAAGTAGCATAAACGGGATCTGTAGTTCTTTCGGTTTCTAATTCTGTTTTCGTACTTATTAGTACTAAAAGATCTGGATTATTCCTATCAAGAGAATATCCTTCGTTTCTCATATTGCGATTAACGCTTTCAACAATCATAGAATTTACATTCTCATCATTATATTTTTTTTGCGGAACTTCGGCATTGCTATTTGGCAAATAAGCAAAGGTTTCATAACTGCTTAAATCATCACTAACAGGATTTATTGTTGTAACACGGGGTCCACAGCTAAGAATTAGTAGCATAAGACTAAAAATCAAAATTGATTTTAAGGATTTCATAAATTCCATTTTTTTGGTTCTTTTGTAATTTAAGCAGATGATGCATAGTAATAAGGTTGAATTTCGACTTTAAAAATAGTTTAACTGCTTTCAAAAGTTTTTAATAATACCTTTTGAAAAGTTCAACGAAGTTAAGCTTCATCTTTTGCAAAACATTCACAATTTAAATCTTTACCCTTTATTATTAAGGTACTTAAGAAATGAGAATAAGAGTAAATTGACATTTTATTAGAAAAAATAATTTATCACAACTATTAAAAAAGCTGGAAATTCTTTGTAACTTAATAATCAAATGCATCTTTTTTTTAGATATTACATTTGAAATAGCTAACTAATTTGCTATTTTGCAAAGCGTATATTAATTCTACAATTAAATGGATAAACCAACAAGACTATTTGATTTCCCTTATTTCCAGCTGGAAAAGCATGCTTTAGAAAAAGCTTTAGTCACTAAATATAATGGTACCTGGAAAGCCATAAGCACCCAGGAATACATAGATAAAGCAAATGCGGTAAGCCGTGGTTTATTGCGATTGGGCATAAAACCTAACGATAAAATCGCAATAATTTCTACCAGTAATCGTACTGAATGGAATATTATGGATATTGGAGTTTTACAAACTGGTGCTCAAACCGTACCAATTTATCCTACGATATCTGAAGAAGATTACCAGTATGTTTTGGAGCACAGTGAAGCTGTATTCTGCTTTGTTTCAGATAAAGAAGTACTGGGTAAACTCAACTCTATAAAAGAGGACACCAAATTAAAAGAGATTTATA
>Ga0209936_1001764_pt1 | contig 11118 bp, 11 predicted proteins | sample SalPonR1_A_D1_MG_FD_185694 | JGI IMG/M metagenome (GOLD analysis project Ga0209936, IMG submission 185694) | Salt pond soil microbial communities from South San Francisco under conditions of wetland restoration - Salt Pond MetaG R1_A_D1_MG... ... | reverse complement strand
GCCGAAGTCCTGCGGCAGGTATCCCAGCGTGCGGCGAAGCCTGTCAGGCTCGGCCAGCACGTCTATACCATCAAACACGATTTTTCCGATGTCCGGCTGCTGCAACGTGGCGATGGTGCGCATCAGCGTGGACTTGCCCGCCCCGTTGGGCCCCAGCAGGCCGAACATGCCGACCGGAATATCGATGGAGACATCGTACAATGCGCGAACGCCGTTCGGATAGGTCTTGGAAATTGATGAAATCGAAAGCATGAAGTTTCCTGTCGCCAGTTGCGGGATTCGAGCATGAAGTATGGCGTGCTCTGGCTATACGCCGAAAGGGCCGGAAGTCACCGATGTCCTTCATGACTTGCAGCACGCGCATCGGAGCGCAGTTGTCGCCAAGGCCGTTCAAACGATGGCCGGCAGCAGCCACTCGATTGAATTGAATGGATTTTATACGCGGCTCGGTCGGTGGCCAGGGTTTGAACCATGTGTTATGTTGATTTTCCAGTAACAAGTTTTTGAAGTCATCAAAAATAGGAGTAGCCAGATGATTCGACATACGATTCGCAACTTCATGGTCTTGGTACTGTTGGCGGCCATGGTGCTGCCGGCCAACGCGCAGCTTGTTTCGACCGGCGATGCGCTGGCGTTGGAGTCAGGTCAACTCGAATCCCGCATCGAAGCGTTCATGCTGCGCGACGATGTCGCCGCCGAGCTGGCCCAGTACGGAATCAGTCACGAGAAGGCCATGGCGCGCGTGGCCAATCTGAGCGCCGCCGAACTTGAACAGGTCGCCGGGCGCATCAATGAAATGCCGGCTGCAGGCGATGGTGTTGTGGTTATTGCCGGCGTCGTTTTCATCGTTCTGATCATTCTCGAGGTCGTCGGCGTCACCGACATCTTCAAGTCCGTTTGATGTCGAAGAACCGCGGCATCGGCGTGGCCGCCCTGGTCGCGCCGATGCTTCTTGCCGGTGGCTGTGCCACTTACGACGCCCGGATTCCGGAATCTCTTTCGCCGCGGGTCGAACTGGCCGACACCCCGTTCCATCCACAGCTTGAAAATCACTGCGGCCCGGCCGCTTTGACCACCGTGCTGGAAGCCAGTGGCATCCGGCCTCAATATGATGTGGTAGCCGAACGCGTCTACGTGCCCGATCTCGAGGGCAGCCTTCAAGTGGAAATGATGGCTGCTGCCAGGCACTTCGGCCGAATACCGTTTCGGCTGCCCGGAAATCTCGCGGCCGTGATGGCCGAAGTGGAAGGCGGCCGCCCTGTTCTCATCCTGCAGAATCTCCGAATCCGGAGCCTTCCGGCATGGCATTACGCGGTGGTGATCGGCTACGATCGGGACGACGACAGGATCCTGATGCGTTCGGGCACCGAGGCAGTCCAGGAAACGCCGGTTTCGAAGTGGATGCGCCAGTGGGACTGGGCTTCACGGTGGGCCATCGTGGTGCTCGCGCCCGGCGAACTGCCGGCGCAGTCCGACCGCACCGCGATATTCCGCGCCCTGGCCGATTTCGACGAAACCGCCGAGCCCGAGTCGCGTCTGCGTGCCTGGGCCGCCGCCGCCGAACGCTGGCCGGATGCGGCACTCGTCCACATGGGCCTGGGAAACGCACACTATGAACTGGGCAAGCACGGGGCTGCAGTCGACAGCTTTCGCCAGGCGCTCAACCACCACCCCGAACACTGGCCAGCCCGGATCAACCTCACCCAGGTCCTGCTGGAACTCCACCGCCCCTGCGAAGGACACCGAGTCCTCGAGGCTGGAATGATGCCCTTAGACCATCCACTGGTCGAAACCCACGGCAAGCTTTCGATTGAGCTGGAAGAGCGATGCAGCCTGGTTGAGGATCCGCGCAAGAAATAGAGGCCGGGAACGCGAACAGTCCGCGCTCTCCGGCCGTGCAAGTGGCTACGAATCGATAGACGGGAACGCAGACCGACTTTCTTCTTACTTCATCCGAGTCCGCCGTATTGCTGGACTTAAAGCTGTGCGGGATTTATTCTGATACAAGATTAAACGCGCAGGGGTCGACGTGGCGAAGACGATGACGGAAGAGCGGATCAAGAGGCTCAAGGACCACCTCAAAGAGGAAAATCCGGTATTGGCCGAGGTGGTGGGCAGTTTTCAGGAGCTCGACGAAGTTGCCCGCAAGCTGGGCCTGATGGACGCCGACGATTCCTATGCCACGCAGGTGTCCTGGTGGCCGGTGATAGCGGTGCTGGGCACTTTTTCGGCAGGCAAGTCGACCTTCATCAATCAACTGATCGATCGTGACCTGCAGCGCACCGGCAACCAGGCGGTCGACGACAAGTTCACGGTCATCTGCTTCGGCCCGAGCGAGGAACCGCAGTCGCTTCCCGGCATGGCGCTCGACAGCGATCCGCGCTTTCCCTTCTATCAGATCAGCCAGGAAATCGAAGCGATTTCCGAAGGTGAAGGCCGGAGGATCGATTCCTACCTTCAATTGAAGACGGTCAACTCGGAAGCGCTGCGGGGCAAGATCTTCATCGACTCGCCGGGTTTCGATGCCGATGAGCAGCGCAGTTCCACGCTGGCCATCACGGATCGCATCATCGACCTTTCCGATCTCGTCCTGGTTTTTTTCGATGCCAGGCATCCGGAACCAGGGGCCATGCGCGATACCCTCCAGCATCTGGTCGGAGATACGGCCGACCGCGCCGATACCGCCAAGTTTCTATATATCCTCAATCAATTGGACAACACGGCGCGGGAAGACAACCCGGAAGAAGTCGTTTCGGCATGGCAGCGGGCACTGGCGCAGTTCGGGCTGACCGCTGGCCGTTTTTATCGCATCTACGCCCGCGATGCAGCCGTGAATATCGAGGACGAGAACGTTCGCCAGAGAATGGAGGCCAAGCGTGACCAGGATCTGAACGAGATCGAGCAGCGCATCGACCATGTCGAAGTCGAGCGTGCATACAGCATCATCAGGAGACTCGAACAAAACGGCAAGCATCTGAGGGACAACCTGGTCCAGCATCTGATCGCGGCGCGCAGGCGCTGGAACAATCGGACGTCCGCTCTGGATCTCGGCGTATTCGGCGCAATGCTGGCCGTTTTCCTTTATTTCACGATTTCCGGCGGTCATTGGCAGGGCTGGCGCCTGACGCCGTTTGCCAATCTGGCGACACCGATGCAGATCATCGTGGCGGTGGTTGCACTCGGCCTGGTCGCGTATCTGCATTCGCTTCTGAGGCAAGCGGCCGGGCGCAGCGTGCTGCGGAAGCTGAAACACGACGAGACCCTGGAGAACGACCGGGAAGCGATCGCGCGGGCTTTCGAGTACAACCTCGATTCGCTTTTCAATGTCTACTTCGCGAGTCATCCTCGCGGCTGGTCCCGGCGCACACGGCGTCGCCTCGAGAACGTGATCGTCGGGGCCGACCGGTACGTACAGAAACTCAACGATCGATATGCCAGCCCTTCGGGGCAAAAGTAGGCAGGCAAGGGCGAACGCTCGCGGTCGGCCTCAACCAAGCCTCGGCAGCAGCATTGCCGCGAAACCGAAATAAATGAGCACACCGCCGACGTCCGACAGCGAGGTTACAAGCGGCGCGCTGGCGGTCGCCGGATCGAGATTCAGGCGCGACAGTGCAAACGGCAGGCACAAGCCGATGATGCTGCCGACAAGCACGACCGTGACCATGGTGACGGCCACCAGTATTGCGATCGAGGGGCCGCTGTGAATCAGGCCGATCGCCAGCATGGCGAGCGCCAGCGTTACGCCGAGCGCGCTCGAGACCACGGCTTCCCGGCCCAGCAGCCGCAACCAGTCACCGGCCACCACGTCGCCGGTGGCAAGTGCGCGCACCATCAGGGTTGCGGCCTGGGCGCCGGCGTTGCCCGAGGTGGCAATCAACAGCGGCAGGAAGAACAGCAGCCCCATGTTGGCAGCGATGGTGTTGCGGAAGAAATCCAGCACCATGCCGGTCGCCAGGCTGGCGAAGACCAGCAGCATAAGCCAGCCAATGCGCTTGCGATAAAGCATGCCGAGAGCGGCCCGACCTACTGAATCGTCGATCGGGTTGACGGTCGCCGACAGCAGGATGTCCTCGGTGGCCTCGGCCTCGACGACGTCCATGGCGTCGTCGGCGGTGACGATACCGACCAGCCTTTCGTCCGCATCGAGTACCGGCAGCGCAATGAAGTCGTAGCGCGCGATGATTTTTGCCACCGCTTCCTGGTCGTCGTCCACGGACGCGTGGACGACATTCTTCTGCATCAGATCGCCGACCCGCAGACCGTCAGACGCAGTGAGCAGGTGCCGCAGCGTCACGACACCGAGCAGCCGGCGGTCGTCATCGATGACGTAGGCGTTGTAGATGGTTTCCGAATCAGGTGCGATGCGGCGCAGGTGCGCGAACGCGTCGGCGACGCTCATGTCCCGGCGCAGGGTCACGTAGTCGGAGGTCATCAGCGCGCCGGCGGTTTCCTCCTCGTAGGACGCCAGCTGCCGCACGTCCTCCCGCTCGGCACCGGCCAGCGCCGGCAACAGGCGCTCACGCTGGTCGTCCGGCAATGCCTTGAAGAAATCCGCCCGCTCGTCATGCGGCATGGCCTCGACCAGCGCGGCCACGGTATCGAAGGCCATCGCCGCCACCGCTTCGAGTTGACTGTTCCGGGGCAGATAGACGAATATCCGCGCCCGTGGCTCGCGCCCGGCGAGCGCCAGCACCCGGCCGGCCTGCTCCGGCTCGAGCTCGGTCAGCGCCTCGGCGACGTCGGCGGCCAGCTCCTCGTCGATCCATTGCTCGATGGCGCCGGTATCGCCCTCGCGCAGTGCTCTGGACAGCGCCGAGGCGATCTTGTCGGCGTCGAAGGCCTCATTCTCGCCGCCTCCTGCGATCCCCTCTCGTTTACTGGACTGCATACAATCTCTCTTTGCTATCCGTCTTTGCAGTTCGCCGGATCAGTAACGGCTTTCGAATTAATCTCGAAACACGACCTCGTGCGGGACCAGACAGGAAAATCGCCAGCATCCCGGCCGCCAGCCCCGGTGCAAGCGCCGCCCGACCGCCAGCGAACCGACAAATATTCCGGACAAACTCCGGTAGACGCGATTCATGTTTTTTGCATTTGGCCAGTTTAACCAATCGATTCGGGCGCATCGACCGAATCTACTTGAAAACCATCAGGAAATTCCGCATTTGATGCGGCCTTGCCGGGCTGTACGGGGATTGGCGGTCGAATCCTTGATCAACCAGACAGATACTCTTCCTTGTGATGAAGCTGCGCCGCCGTGTTTGGGTGGCCGCCCGCACGCTGCATCCACGCCGGCACGCGGATCGGCAGAATGCACAAGTCGATCATCATGACATCGATCCTGATCATTGCCGTTGCCGCGGTCATTGGCGAGCTTCTTGGCACCATCGTCGGCCATGAAATCGGGCTGCAGATGGATCGCAACGCCGGCAACGCACCCGAGATGGGCTGGAAACAAACCGCACCGGCCAGACTTCGGACTGGGTCAATCCCGATACCGGAAGGCGTTACACGGTGACACCGCGCGACACTTTCAGCGGGCCCGATACACAACCATGCCGAGAGTTCGTAATCGAATCGTCGAGCAATGGCCGTAGCCAACGCACGCTAGAAACGGCGTGCCGCCGGCCCGACGGCATTTGGGAGATTCGCGACTGACGAACACTGCCGGCCCGTGACGAGGACACCTATACCTTCGGCAGACGTGTGTCGCTGACGAAGCAGATGCGACCGAGCAACTGCCTGGAGATCTGCGGACGGCAACGTGGGTGTCCAGCATTTCGGGCGGTATAACGCCTCAACTTAACGCACAGCAAGCGTTTTGAGGCCTGCTTTTCAAGGCCGATGCCTGCTGTGTCTGCCGACACTGGCTTGTTATGTAACTTGGACTAAAAACTAGAGAATTGCGCAAAAAGCTGGTTGGCCTCCGGCAATTCGCTTACCGGCACATATTCGCAGACCTTGGAATATTCTTGCCACATTTCCAATACTTTGGAATTCGAGTGCGCGGTGTCAATTGCCTCTTGTGAAATCCATTCAAATACTTCAACAACCGTACCGTCTTTCGCCCTCATCAAAGCCGATTCTCGATCAGTTGCGAGCCCCTCATTCCTGAGCCGTTGCACGTGTGTTTGCATCAACGCGTTAAGCTCTTTCTCCTTTCCCGGCTTCGGTCTATATCCGACGATCACGAACACACCCATGACTATCCTCCAATGCCGAGCAGATTAAATAACCACCGGAGCTCAGTTAGAGCGCGTCAGCGATGGCAACTGCAGCGACTAAGTTCTCAAGCGATTGCGTCGGGCTCCACCTACGCATATTCGGCGCGCTTGGGGCAAGAAGTCCGCTGGAGGGATTGACCTGAAGTTTTCCGACTGCCCATTTTTCCCCGCCCACCGTATCGCCCCGCCGCCCGGCTCCGAGTGTAGCCACGTTACGAGGGGTTATGCAAGCGGTGTTGGGGGTTTGCCGAGCGGATGGTGTTGTGAGTTGGTTCCCGGATGCCCGCTGCGCGATTTTCCGGCCGACGGAAACGGAAAACGGAAGCTGAGTCAGACATCGGCTTTATCGCGGAGCGGAAACGCCGTCCGGCAGCGACCCATCAAAGCCGGTGCAAACCTGGGTGGTCCGTTATGCGACATTTACCTGGACGACCTCGCTGTACGAATGGGGCTCTGGAATCAGTTCTCCGTCCTTCCTCATTCCATCCAGATGAAACTCGATTGCTTCCTGGATGAGTACCAGCGCTTCGTCGCGAGTCTCCCCCACTGCCACACAACCCGGCAGGTCCGGAACGTATGCGCCCCAACTCTTCGGGCCTTCTTCGAGGATGACTACATATTGCATCATTTCACCTGTTTCTTCAGTCCGGCTTGCTTCAGGGCGTTGTTCAGCGTCCCCGGCGGAATATCCACGTTAGGCTTCCCGGACACGGTCACAGTTCCGGATTTCACCCGATGCCTGAATTGCCGATGACTGCCTCGCTCACGAGCCTGATACCAACCGCCATTTGTCAGAATTCTGATGAGCTCCCTGACTTTCACTCTGACTTAAGACCAAACACCACCTCCTGGAATGATGCATCAAATCAGCAGGCGAGGCAAATACAGTAGGTTCCCGTGTGCGCGCTGCCCGCTTGCCCAAGCTGTGAAAGCGAACAATCGGGCCAGGTTCTGCCCCCCACTCCAACCCTTCCCCCGCATGCAGGGGAGGGAGCGATTCTTTCCGGGCATGATGCTCTGCCCTCCCCGCGGCCGGGGGCAGGTAGCTGGATTATTCCGACGCATCCTTGATGAAGCCGTCCTCGCATAATTCAACAATCGGCATGCCCAGCGCTTCGAGTTCTTCGCGGGTGGTGGCTTCGTCACCGACGACGACTACCGCCATGTTGTCCAGGTCGATCAGGCGTGCGGCGACCTGGTTGAGTTTTTCGCGCGTGATGGCGCGCAGGATTTCGTTTTGCTGCGTGCGATAGTCCAGCGGCAGGTCGTAGGTCAGGATGTTGTCGAGCAGCGCCAGCTTGCAGCCCGGCGTTTCGTATTCGCGCGCGTCGCGCTGGCCGAACGCATGTATTCGAACTCTTCGGTGTCAAGCCCGGCCTCGTCGTAACTTTCCAGTTCGGCCATCACCTCGACCAGGGCCGCAGCGGTGTCGGAACGATCGCAGCCAGTGAGCACGGCCAGGGAAATAAAGATCGAGACAAGCTTGAAATACGAGTGCATTCTAGGACGCTGTCTGAATATCAAGCCGCGAAGACTACACCAAGGGCGTTGCCGATAGTCGGTCTGCCCTCCCGGAAAAGTCCGGATCAATGCCCGTTGACCTCGCCGCGCGCGAACGGATTACCCAGGATGCGTTCTTCGGCCTGCTGCATTTCCGGGCTGACCCTGGCCCCTACCGCCTCCAGCCCGTCTGCAAGCCGGGGCGTCATCGAGGCCCGGCAGCCGTTGCCGACGCGCTCGGTGAATTCTTCCCGCATCCAGTCGTCAAGGAATGAGTGGCCTTCGAACGTCGCGCCGAAGTCTCGATCGCGGGTCGCGACGATTACCTGGCTCGAACTGCGGGCGGCGCATTCGAGTATCCACTCCCAGTGGATGCAGTCGCCGACCGAGTCGTTGAATCTCCTGCGCGGCGGCCAGCTCAACGAGAACCGTCTACGGGCGCGGGCCAACAGCTTTTCGAAAGAATCGTCCGATCGCGAGAGATGGTTCGGGCTCGGGTCATGGAACAGCCGGTTCAGACACTGGTAGACCGGATCGTGATCGCTCGGCGCCTCGAGCATCTGCAGCGCTTCCCGTTTGAGATGACGATCCAGGGCCACCAGCTCGTCGAGTTGCGAATCGACCGTTTCGCGCAGTTCTTCGGTCTCCAGCACCGGCGGTACGGCGGTTTCGAGTTCCGCCGACAGACCGGCGTCTTCGAACAGCGACAGGATCACCTTCTGCCGGTTCTTCTTGAACTCCATCTCGACATGGAAATTCATGATCAGATGCGGGCTGGCGTTTTCGAGAGCGGCGAGGAATTCTCTCAGGCTCTGTTTCGGCAATCGATACAGGTCGAGCAGGATGTTGGTATCGACGAACATCAGCGTGTCGGTCATGGCTTCATCGTCTTGCTTGGAATCCGTCGTCCAGTTTGCCGCAAAGCCCGGGTCGGCATGCACCCGATGAACGCGCGCGGTCCAGCCTTGCAGCTAAGCGCTCTCCGGCTCGCTGAAAGTTACGGAATTAACCGCGAGGTACATTAGAGCGCGAAGCTCAACGGGCGGGACTCACGCCGGGCTGGGTCAATTCGCGGCCGGCTTCGTTCCAGGCCGCACTGACCATGTCGCGCACGTCGCGCCTCAGCTCGGCAGCGTCGTAGACGATGCCGCGTGAAATCGTGTAGCGCACGCCGCCGGTCCGGGTCACGCGATTGTCCTCGGTCACCCGCACCGCGCCGGTGCCGAACAACACCTTCCAGTCGGCCAGCGGGTTTTCGTCGACCACCACCAGGTCGGCCTGCTTGCCGACTTCCACCGATCCGGTGATGTCGGCAATACCCAATGCCTCGGCGCCGTTGAGGGTCGCCGAACGAAGCACTTCCAGCGGATGAAAACCTGCTTCGTGCAACAGCTCCATCTCCTCGACATAGCCGAAGCCGTAGAGCTTGTAGATATAGCCCGAGTCGGATCCGACCGTGACGCGTCCGCCGTGATTCTTGTAGTCATCGATGAATTCCATCCAGCGGCGATAGTTCTGCCGCCAGTCAACCTCGTTGGCAGTCGACCAGGCGAACCAGTAGCTGCCGTGGGCTTGCCGGCTGGGGGCATAGAAGTCCCACAGGCTGGGCAGCGTGTAGTCGGCATGCCATTCGGCGGTCCTCGCGGCCATGAAATCGCGGTTGGCCTGGTAGATGGTCAGCGTGGGATCGAGCGTGAAGTCCAGCTCGATCAACTCGTCTAGCACCGCTTGCCAGCGCGGGTGCTCCGGTCCCGCTGCCTGGCGCCAGAGCTTGCCGGCCTCGGCGAATCGATGAAATTCGTTGGCGTAGTTGTAATCGGCCGGGTAGTCCTGGACGGTCTTGTCGGCGAACAGCGCTTCGGGAAGACCGTACCAGTGTTCCATGGTGGTCAGTCCGGCGCGCGCAGTATCCAGCACATTGGCGCGCGCCACGTCCATCTGGGCATGATGCATCGCGGTGCCGAGCCCGATCTTCTTCGCCTGTTCGATCGCCGCCAGCAGCACTTCGGGTCGAGCGCCGAAGAACTTGATGCCGTCGGCGCCGCGCTGCTTGACCTCGTCGACCCATTCACGGGCCTGCTTCGCGGTGGTGATCGGTCGATCGCGGCCCTGACCGAACGTGACGTAAGCCTGGAGACGCGGCGCGGCGATCTCGCCCGCTGCGCTGCGCTTGCGCTCGTTCATCGTCCAGTCCATGCCGTTGCCGGAACCGGGATCGCGCACCGTGGTGATGCCGTGAGCCAGCCAGAGCTTGTAAACGTACTCGGCCGGCGTACCCTGGGCCTTGCCACCTATATGCCCATGCATGTCGACGAATCCGGGCAGCACGTAATGACCGGCGATGTCGATTTCGCGACCGTTGCCGGCCAGTTCAGGACGGTCTTCGTCGTCGATCGGAACACCGGGCGCACCCACCATCTCGATCTGAACGATGCGGCTGTTCTCTATGACGATATCGACCGGTCCGATCGGTGGCGCACCAGTGCCGTTGACCAGGATCCCGCCGCGCAGAATCAACTGCTCGAAAGGGCCTTCGCCTCGATCACGATCCGGAGCAGGCTCGATTTCGGCGTAAGCGAGCGGCGCAAGCATCGAGGCAAGGAAGAGTACGGCAGAGAAAATTCTGGTCATGGGGCTATTCGGGATCGGCTCTGGAAGTCGGACAGATTACACCGGAATTGAACGACGATCAAAAATCCCGTGTCAGGCCTGGCGGTGCAAAAATCCGAAACGGCTCTTGCAAAAGGAACAACGCCGCCAGGAACGACGAGAAGCAAAAAGCCTTGTTTTCGCGCAGAGGCGCGGAGCCAAGCCTGCGCTCAGTCGGCCTCCGGACCGGAGTGAAACGAGACTCTGTCGCTGGCTTCTTCTATTGCCGGGCGATAGCGCTTTTCAATTTGCGGACGCCGGATCTTCAGTGTCGGCGTAAGCAGTTCGTTGTCGACTGTCCAGCGCTCGCGAATCACGATGATGTGGCTGATTTTCTGGTGAGACTCCAGTTCGCTGTTGACCGAATCCAGAGTGTCCACCAGCTGTCGGCGCAACTCGCGCATTTCCATGTCGATGTGCTCGGCCAGTTGCACCAGCGCGACCGGCTGGTCCAGATGATCGCCGACCACGCAGGCCTGCTCGATGAGTTCGTTCTTGGCCAGCAGGCTTTCCAGCGGCACCGGCGCGACGTACTTGCCCTTGGTGGTCTTGAATACCTCCTTGACCCGTCCGGTAATCTTCACCCATCCCTCGTCATCGACGAACGCACGGTCGCCTGTCCTGAAGAAACCATTTTCAAAGCTTTCTTCGGTCAGATCCTGCTGCTTGTAGTAGCCCTGCATCATGCATGGACACCGGATCAGGAGTTCATCGTCCGCGCCGGTTTCCAGATCCACGCCGGGCA
>Ga0209936_1001762_pt1 | contig 11120 bp, 7 predicted proteins | sample SalPonR1_A_D1_MG_FD_185694 | JGI IMG/M metagenome (GOLD analysis project Ga0209936, IMG submission 185694) | Salt pond soil microbial communities from South San Francisco under conditions of wetland restoration - Salt Pond MetaG R1_A_D1_MG... ... | reverse complement strand
CAGGTTGAAATCGACGACTTGCGCGACTACTGGGAGCCGGGTATGGAAGGTCGGCAACAGCGGTATGTGGAAGGACTGTGGGTAAATAACCCCTGGTTTGTGGCCAATGAGAACACCAATTCATTCCAGAACACTCGTATGATTGGAAACGTGCAGGTCTTGTACGACTTCAATGATAACTTTTTTGCTCGTTTTCGTTATGGAGCTGACATTAACGAAGAACAGCGACAATATCGTCGTGCGCCTTCTACCCGCTCCGTCTTGTTAGGAAGTTACCGAGAGGATGAGATCTCTTTTTCAGAGACGAATGCAGAGCTTTTGTTGGGATATAGCAGCACACGAACCAACGACAGTGATTTTGCCTTTGATGTGAAAGTGGGTGGAAATATTATGCAGCAGCAGGCTAACTTTTTGGTCGCGAACAACCCCCAGTTGCAATTTTTTGGAACCTCAGAAAGTGTCTACACACTGACCAATTCAAGGTCTGGAGTTTTAGTTGAATCGCAAAAAACCCAGTTTGGGATTAATAGCTTATTTGGATTAGCCACCGTCTCCTTCAGGGATTGGGTCTATCTGGATGCCTCTTTCCGAAACGATTGGAATAGTTCCTTAGTCAATCCGGTAGTCGGTATTGAGAATTCAGAGTACAGTTTTGGGTACCCGGCTGTCTCGACGAGTATTATTTTAAGTGAAGCGCTCAATATTCCGACAAATTCCGTAGTGAGTTTTTGGAAGCTGAGAGGTGGATATGCTGAGGTAGGAAACGGCGCTCCGCCATACGCTTTTAACCGAACGTTTACACCTCAGCCCAATTTTGGGGGTGCACCGATCTTTTCTACCAACCGAACCATAGCTGACCAGAATCTAACCAATGAGCGCACGCAAGCATTTGAGTTGGGGTCTGATTTGCGGTTGTTTAATAATCGCTTGCGCATAGATGCGACATACTATGACATGTTGAGTTTTAATCAAATTATCAATCTCCCCGTCGCCAACTCCAGTGGATATGATTTTCGCCTCACCAATGGTGGTGAAATCCGAAACCGAGGGGTAGAGCTTATGATCAATGCCCGCGCTATTGAGCGAGGAGATTTCTCCTGGGATATCACCCTTAATGCCGGTCATAACCGTGCCATTGTAGAGTCCCTACCCGATGAGATTTCCGGTGGACGATATTCCATTGTAGCCAATATGTTCCCCGGTGACGAAGGCGGACAAGGTTTAGAATTTGTAGCTGAGGAAGGAGAATTGTTAGGTCAACTCTACGGATTGGGCTTCCAGCGCGGACCCGATGGCCGTATCATCCACGAAGATGGATTGCCATTGCATACGACGGAGAAAGTTTCTGCCGGCTCGTATCAGCCGGACTTGCGATTGGGTGTCTACAACACCTTCCGCTATAAAAATTTCAGTTTTGGATTCCTGATCGATGGACAAATTGGCGGTAACATTTACTCGCGTTCGCATGCTTTGTATAACACCGGCGGAACGATCACAAATGAAGATGAACCTAATTTGAAGAGACTAGACGATAACGGAAATCCTGTGGTATTCAATACGCTCGACAACCGCACCGTTTACTCTGTCACTTATAATGATGCCGGCGACCCCGAATATACACTCCAGCAAGAAGGCGGTGTCGTTGGATATGGCTGGAAACGAAATGAGAACGGCGATCTCGTCGAGAATGACGTAGCAGTTGAACCGGGGGGAGCTGGATACACAGGTTATTTCTACAACTATTATGGAAATGGCTTTAATCGCGATAATATCGAAGCGGCAACCTATGACGCTACCTACTTCAAGTTAAGAGAGATCAATATTGGTTACAACCTTCCAGAGCGAATCGTTGAACGTTTAGGAATGACCAAATTACGCGTCTCTATTGTCGGCCGGAATCTACTGTTGTGGTCGAATGTACCTACGATTGACCCGGAAACGTACTCTATCCGTAATGGAATTTTCGTGCCCGGTTTCGAAAGCACGCAGCTACCTCCGATGAGACAACTTGGATTTTCTGTAAGTGTGGGCTTCTAAGAAACCCGTTCAGAAAAGAATCTTTTACAGACCATCAAAAAAACTAAAATATGAAAAACATACTCTATATATTCCTCATTCTGGGCGGATTAGCCGCGTGTCAGGATTACGAGGAAATCAACGAAAACCCAAATGAGCCTACAGAAGTATCACCTGATGTGCTCCTAAATGCCAGTATTCGAAGTTCAGTGAATACCAATGTGGATGCCGCGTTTCTTTTGGGAAATAATGCCGCGCAACTGACGGCAAAAACTTTGCGGACAGAGGTGGATGATTACAACTGGAATGCTTTCCCCACAGTTTGGGAAGGTTTTTATGCCCCTTTGACTGACCTCAAAGGCGTGAGTGACTTCGCTGAGGATCTCAATGATCCCGCTTTAGAAGCTTTAGCTATTATTATGCGGTCATGGATTTTTTCCAATTTGACGAATGCGTATGGGAACATTCCGTACTCCGAAGCTATTAACGGCCTCAATAATGAGTTTAATCCCGCTTACGATGATCAAGAATTCATTTACATGGATATCTTAGATGAACTCGAGCGAGCTAATAACTTATTGGCTGAAAGTGACCCGGGAATCGAAAGTGATCTGTTATTCAATCGAGACTTCGAGAAGTGGAGAAAATTTTGTAATTCCTTACGACTGCGCTTGCTAATGATGGCCAGCAATAAAATGGATGTTACTTCGCGCTTTAGCCAAATTGTCAATAATGAACCCATTATGGAAAGTAATGCTGACAACGCCGTTTTCAGCTATCTCAGTACTTTCCCCAATCAGTTTTTGCTCATACCTATTAAGACGGGCGACTTTGATGCGGTGGCTATCAGCTCTACCTTTGTAGATTTGATGGAAGAATATAATGACCCCAGATTGTATAGATATGCACGGCCCAACAACGAAGATTTTGATAATTTCTTTCCGGACTCAAGTGTTGTGGGGGCTGATAATGGTCGAAATACAGAGACATGCAGCAAAATTGGTTCGCGCTTGGGTGTTCCCTACTATAACTACCCTGATTTAACGACGGCTGCGGACCTCGGTATCGATATCGCGGATGGTGTGATTATGACCTATGCAGAAGTGCAATTTTTACTCGCCGAGGCAACAGCCAAGGGTTGGATATCAGGAGATGTAGAAGGTTACTACCGCTCAGGAATTGAAGCGTCTATGGTTTATCATCAAGTCAATCTGGATCCCTTTGGTTGGGATAGCTTTGATGACTTCTACACCAATTCCGGTGTAGCCTACAGCGCCGTGACCGATATTTGGGAGCAGAAATGGGTGAACTCTTTCTTCCACGGATTGGAGCCTTACTTTGATGTCCGCAGATGGTATATCGAGTCTGGAAATTCATGGGATGGCATACCCTTTTTGGATGCGCCGTGTAGCAATGTCAATGATGATCAACTTCCGATGCGATTCCCTTATCCGGGTGAGGAACAAAGTTTGAACCCGATCAATTATCAGAATGCCGTTTCTGAAATCGGTGAAGACACCAAAAATACCCGCACCTGGTTGACAAATTGATCGACAGTGAGCTGAAAAATACAGCTTTACGTAATACGAATTGTATATTCGAATTTTAAAATGAATAGATGGGAAGGTTCGCCTTCCCATCTATTTTCTTATTATAGCCTCAGGATGAAGAAAAAGAAAGAGCTGTTTAGCTTCCACAAGCCCGTTTTTATACCCTCTGCTATTCTCATTTTCTTATTTATCACCATCACCCTCTGGGTAGGTGAGCCCATGGCAGATATCTTTGAGCAGATTACCACCGGCATCACCCAAAATGCGGGCTGGTTTCTCATTATTGCGGTTAATGTTTTTGTGGTGGTCGCTCTCCTGCTGGCTTTTTCCCGACTTGGCCGAATCCGCCTGGGCGGCCATAGTGCCAAACCCGAGTTTAGCACTTTTTCCTGGTTCTCCATGCTCTTTTCAGCAGGTATGGGTATTGGCCTGCTCTTTTTTGGAGTCGCGGAACCTATCATGCACTATCACGAGTCTCCTGTCGCCGAAAATGAAACCATAGCCGCCGCCGAGAAAGCCATGCAATTCACCTATTTACACTACGGATTGCATGCCTGGGGCATATACGCTATCGTCGGATTATCCCTGGCGTTCTTTTGTTTCAATCGAAAACTGCCGCTCACCATCCGATCTGTGTTTTACCCCCTGATGGGCGATCGCATTTACGGATGGCAGGGCAACCTTATTGATATTGCCGCCGTGGCGGCTACCCTTTTTGGTCTGGCCACCTCCCTCGGTTTTGGGGTCCAGCAGATCAGTTCCGGCCTGAACTACCTGCTCAACACCCCGGACTCCGTCACCATGCAGGTGATTCTCATTGCCTTCATAACCGCCATTGCCACCGTCAGTGTCGTACTGGGACTCGACAAAGGGGTTCGCTTTCTTAGCGTCCTGAACATGCGATTGGGATTAGCCTTTCTCATCCTCCTACTCATCGTCGGTCCGACCGTATTTATTTTCGATTTGTTTGTAGAATCTACAGGAAATTACGTCCAAAACCTGATTTCGCTCTCGACATGGGCCGACAGCTTTTCCGGTTCACTTTGGCAAGACAACTGGACGGTATTCTATTGGGCCTGGTGGATTTCCTGGTCGCCTTTTGTCGGTATGTTCATTGCTCGCGTATCTCGCGGTCGAACCATCAAAGAATTCGTGCTGGGGGTATTGCTGGTTCCCAGCGTATTGACCTTTTTCTGGTTTGCTGTTTTTGGAGGCTCCGCCCTGTTTTTAGACCTGAATGGCCTCGCCGATATCTCTACCGCCGTCGGTGAAAATATCAGCACCGCCCTTTTTGTCATGCTCGAAGAATATCCGCTATCGGAAATCACCGCCGTCATAGGTATTCTGTTGGTCACCAGTTTCTTTGTCACCTCCTCCGACAGTGGTTCGCTGGTTATTGACAGTATAACGGCCGGCGGAAAGCTCGATGCCCCTGTAGGACAACGCATTTTTTGGGCGGTGATGGAAGGCGCTGTAGCAGCTACCCTGCTGGTGGGTGGAGGTTTAAAAGCCCTGCAAACCGCGGCCATCAGCACCGGATTACCCTTCACCATTTTGCTCCTCATCATGGTCTACAGCTTATACCGGGGCTTAAAACAAGAGTACAGGGAACGCCTACGACAAGAAAAAGAGGAAACCACTCAAGACTACGCCCAGCGCATAGAAAGCGTATTGCGGGAACAATCACAAAAATCTAAAGATCGTGAAAACACCTAAAAACCTACTCCTCGGCATGGACCTTAGTCCGGCAGACGCGGCACTTCTCGCCTGGATGCGATTTTTCACCGAAACTACAGGCCTTCCCGAACGTATCACCCTTTTTCACAACATATATATCGAGGTGGATTGGATGGAAGCCCATGGCCAGATCTATCGATCTCGGGAAGTGTGCGCCGCCATTCAGGCCGATTTGGAGGAAAAGCTGGAAAGAGCTCAGTGGCCGACCGACATGCGAGATCGCACTTCCATCCACGTCGTCCAGGATGAAAGTACCGCCCGAGCCATTCAGGATCAAGTCAAACAGAAACAAATTGATAGCGTCATCTTTGGCCGAAAGACCTATTATCCCGGCCGCGGCGCCATGTTCAAGGATCTACTTCGAAATCTGCGCATCCTCGATCAGGTCCTTCTCGTGCCCGAGTCCGCGCCATATATGTTAGAACGCATATTGATCCCTGTTGACTTTTCTAAACGCTCGCTGGAAGTCGCCCAGTCGGGAATCCGCTACGCCCAAAAGCATGAAATCAAACCCATATTGTGTCACGTGTATCGATTACCCCAGGTATACTTCCCTTTCATTCCCATCGATAAACTCAGCGAGAAAAAAGCCGCGGAAGTCGAGGAGCAAATGACCGATTTCACCGCTAATCTCGTATCCCCCACTCCCATTCGCACCCTCACTTCATACGCCGAAAACCAGAGCGTCGCCGAGGGCATTCGCATGATTGCAGCTCAGGAGCGCGCCGACTTGATTCTCATGGCCCGCAAGCCGAAATCTGCCCTCGAAGGCGCCATGATTGACGATACCCTTTTGCAGCTCATAAATTCCCCGGCAGATTTGCCGATCTGGATCGATAAATAAGCCATAAAGCCGTGTATCGCATGCTCTTTTTGAATGAATTGGGCGTGCCCCCGAGTCTCCGCCCTTCGGGCGTCTCGGGGTCGGGCCCCTCCGGGGTACCGTCCTCGAGGGGCTGCGCCACCTCGGGACCGCCTGGCGGCGCCCTCCGTACCCCTCACGCATGCGCCCTGCCGGGCGCTCTGGCGGGAGGAATTGTTACACAGATTAATGTGGATTACACAGATTATGAATCACAGCCCTTCCCGCTCAGCCGATATAGGGGCGAAACATCTTTCGCCTATCACGGATTCTAACAACAAATCCTAAATCCCGCATACCCCAGTCGCACCCATTCTCCATAGGCCCAAATAACCGAGGTAAAGACCCCATTAGTTGGATATCATATCCAGGAGATCCCGCATCGGGGTGCGGGATGAGGAATCATTTGTTGGTTTGCGCTGCAGCGGTGTTGGCCTTCAAAAAGTAGCATGAAAAATTTGGGGCGTGCTTTGCCCAGCAGATGCAATTCCGAAGGCTGGCCAGCGCGCCGGCAACGAAAGAGCGTCAGGTTCCAGGAAAAAGCATCTTCTTCATAGGGGGAAACTGCTTAAGTTGAGGGTTAGGCCACGAGGGTTCCCTCATCACATGCGCTCCTTTATTTTCGCAATAAGCTCCTCGTAGGGTTTGGTATCGGCATCCATAGCTCGTGCTTTTTCCAGGGCTTGCGTTTCAATTTCCAGGGCTTTCTCATGTTTGCCATTTACAAAAAGTAGGTTAGCATAGGTGTCCAGTATGTGGTGACTTGGATCTAATTTAACTGCCCGAGCCGCCCAACGTTCGGCGGCTTTCACGTGACTTGGATTTTCCGTGTTTTCAAAAAAATACCAGGCTACACTATTTAGTTGGTTGGCATTATCCCATAAATTGGACTTTACATTTTCTACACAATAACCTATATACAATTCAGGACTCTTCCCTCTCAAAACTCTGGACTCTACAGAGAAAAGGGTCTCACCTTTTTTCGGAAATTCCCATGTTTTCACTTTTGCTAGTAGACTTAAATAGTCTTTTTCAGCATTCTCCTCCCTGCTGTAAGCTGTACTTAAAAGTGCGTTCCCGATACTATAACCGATTACCTGTTCCATATTCGGATTTACGGCAATGTATTCTTCGCTGCGCGCCAGGATATCTTGAAACATCTCTCCCTCAATATCGTGCTCAATATGGGTAAGGATTTCGACATTCTCCTCTTTCAGCCATTCATCTTTTGGAGTTTCTGAAAAATAAAGATCAGTTATTTCTGGGTCGACCATATCTGCACTAGCCATGACCTCAAAGTACTTTGCCATATAAGAGGCGTCAGAAAGATTATCGTTGACATTTTTAACCAAAGCAATCAAATTATAATCCTCACTTCTAGCATTTTCACCGAGATTGATATATGTTTCAGGATCTCGGGGTGCTCCAATTTGTTTCATGACCAGCTCTCTGTTCGCATCCACAAAAAGCAAGGTGGGGTAAGCTCTTATTTTAAATTCCTTAGCAAGCTCTATTCCCTCGCCTTTTTCCATATCAAATTTGACACACACAAAGTTTTTGTTGTAGAAATCGGCTACCTCGTTATTTGTAAAAATATTTGCTGCCATCCATTTGCACGGGCCGCACCAGGTGGTGTAGCAATCCATAAAAATGGGCTTATTTTCTTCATCTGCAGCTGTTAAGGCCTCGCTAAATGTCAAATCTCGATATTCAATTTCTCGATCTTGAGCCAGAATGTTTAATGATAAGGTCAGAAACAGGAGCCAAGTAAATATTTTCATGGGAATAGTTTTATCTTTTTCTAAGTTACAAAAAAATTGTAAGTGAAATTATTTATTTCGAATACAAGTTAACTTTCCAAACACAAATCGGAGAAGTTGCATCAATAAAGATGAAGATGTAATGCGTACCCTAAAGGGCGGTTGCTAAAATGAGTTAAATAACAAGAGAATAATGAATGATGGTTTATCCGTCTTGTAAATTTTCTACATTAAGCATAGACGACCTTTTTATAAGCAAACTATTATTGCTACATTATAATTGCTTGGTGGGATCACCTAAAAAAACTAATTTTTCATTTCCGGCGTAATCAAATGAAAGCGGGGAATAATAATTTGATGACGGCTTTCGTCCAGCAAGCGTTCCACAATGTAATAGCCCGCCATATATCCTAGCTCGGAAAGCAGAGGACACCAGGATTCATAACTGTATCGATCGCCCTGTAGAATAACAGGCTGTTCTCCGATCACCCCCTTACCTTCTACTTTTCGTTTCACGCCCGCCGAATCAAAAATAATCCAATGCCGGGACATGAGCCGGATATCAAATTCACTCTCGTTGATAATGTGAACCTGATAAGAGAAGTAATACTTGCGTTGCTTACGCTCACTGAGCTCAGGCCGGTACCAGGGCTGGACTTGAACACAAATATTTTCCGTTGTTTGAGCGTACATGTCGGTATAACGTGCTGGCTCAGTAAATTGTTGGAAAAGATAGCAAGTGAACGTCACAGCCTCAGGCCAATATTGAGGTCCGGACTTAAAATTAAGGCGTTTGTACCCAAAAAATTTCAGAACTTAAATGAGCCTCGATTTGCTTTAAGCTACTCTAAAAAACGAATACTAATACTTCCTTCGGAGGCATCAAAACTGATCAGTTCATCCATCCGGGATTGAGAAGTATAGGTATCTGAAACATCTGAAATTAGCCCGGATGGATTATCAAATACGCCGAAATGATGGAAACTGTACTCCGTTCTCAGACTCAGATTTTGTCCTTGCATAGTGGTGCGACTTTCAAAATTGCCATCTGTAGCTTCTTGTTCAATCGAAAAATATTCAATGGCCCGGGGAACCCCTAAAGAGAGATCATCAAAAGTGAAAGTGGCACGTGTAGTAAAGGTGCCATTTACATAGGTGTAGGAATAAGCATACGAAACAGTATTTCCACTTTTATTAAATGATATTGGGCCACTATTATTTGCATAGTAGAAACTATTAGTCAGGACCACAGTCGTTTCATTCGTATAGCTCGAATCCGGTTTAGTTACACGTTCCGTTCCTTTAACGCGCAAATCGAACTTTAAAAATCCCAAATTGATCTCTTCCAAAACAAAGGGGTTGAATTTATAGTCTTGAAATGTTCCAGGCTCAAGATCCATTGCGCTTCCCGCAACGGCAACTACAATTCGATAGCCATCGCTAAGCAATTGGTCGTAATCTTTGACGAAAACAGAATCTGATGCCGTACCTAAATGTTCTGCGCCTGAAGAATTAAATTTATATACATGAACTTGTTGCTCATCCGATGAAACGCTTTCCTGGAGTTCAAATATTCCGTGTGCAGCTCTCGTGTATGCATTGTCATCTTTAAAGTAAAACAATCTGGCCGAAAGAGGACCACTGCCCCCACCAAAGGTAGATGTTGGGCTACTTGGCAAATCCGTCCGGAACGAATTTCCTATGAGCCAACTAGGGCCAAAGCCATCCGAGGCGTAAATAGAGAAGGTCAAGAGCTCATCCAAATAATCATGCCAGAAGGAAGAAATGTTTTGTGGTAAGCTATTATTAATCGCTTCAAAAGCTGATTTACCCTTGGCAATTTCATCGTAAAATTTTGCTATTTTATCACGACCGAATTCGTTTTCAATAAACTGAATAAGTGGCGCCTGTGCATAGCCATAGTCTGCTCGATAATTTGGACTACCTGCTACTTGCGCACCAATCAAAGCGGTCTTAGCAGCCGTTTCAAAAACGGGTGAAACATAATTTGGATTGCCAGATATAATTCGCTCAAACCAAACACTGACCGCCTCATCGAGCCACAGGTGGGGCGCTGCAAATTTAGCTTTGGAAAAAGCGTTTCTCGGATCATACAAGCTTTGTGCAATATGCAGTAATTCATGGCCGACTGTCGTTTTTAATTCGGCTGTCTTATCAATGTGTAAAAGGTTGATCTCTATGAATCCATAGTTTTCTCCCCAAATCGATGCACCGGCATATCCATAAACAGAAGGCTTTAGATTTTCTACAGTAACTTTCATGGGCCAATTGGTACGGTCATCAAAAGAGAATCCCGTATTCTCAATCGTCGTGTACGCCTCAGATAATTGTGCGCCAAGGGTGTAAATTTTATCTAGATGTTCTGCGGGAAACGAGATGGCAAATTTGCCATCTGAAGTTGTGTACGTAGCATAAGAAGAAATGCCGAATACGGAGAACTCCAATTTAGCTTCCTCACGAGTTTCAGCCTCTGAACTTTCACTGTGAAATCCATCGTCCGGCGCGTCCAATACTGCCCACATTTCAAATGATTCAGTTTCTGTCTCCAGGATACGCGTTTTAGTTGCTACCGTATCCAGGCTGCTCACAAAACCCTCCTCCTGAAGGGCGAGCTGACTGCCTTCTGGTAAGTCAGTATCGGAAATCAGGCCAATCTCAATAGGGAGTGCATAATCTCCAGGCACACCTTCTACCCGATAGGTTTTCGGAAAAACATGTTCAAAACCGGTCTCTACACTATTCGTTTCCGTTATGGTTAGACTGTGCGATTCCTGAAAAGCGCCGGCCGGCACGCGAAGTGTAAATGCATTCAGTGTCATCTCTCCCCCGGAAGACCCAATAATCAGAGTTGTTTTTTCACTGGGAATCGGATCCGGCATATCATCTTCATCTGAACTACAGCCGACAAATAAAGATATTACAAGTACAGAAATCAGGGGAATTATCCGGAGTGTTTTCATAATCTTCGCTTTCCTATAAAGATATTGCATTCGTTTTGACTCCACAGTGACAAAAATCACTTAATCGCCTGATTGTGGTCAAGACTTTCTTTTCGCTTTTCGCTTTTCGCTATTTTCCGGAAATCCAGCATAAGGCGTGTTCTATCTGAAAAGTGGGCTTTGGAGCGCGGATGATTTCCCGATCTCTTGAAAGGAGCGTTTTTTTTGGATGTAG
>Ga0209936_1001759_pt1 | contig 11129 bp, 7 predicted proteins | sample SalPonR1_A_D1_MG_FD_185694 | JGI IMG/M metagenome (GOLD analysis project Ga0209936, IMG submission 185694) | Salt pond soil microbial communities from South San Francisco under conditions of wetland restoration - Salt Pond MetaG R1_A_D1_MG... ... | reverse complement strand
CGATGCCGCGCGAGCCCAGGGCCTGGAAACGAGGTTCTCAACCGACTGGTCCTCAAGCTCGAGCTTCGGGCTTCCGCTGGAAGCGACCTGGACCTGGACCGATGCCGAGTTCCGCAGCGACCTGGCCGATACCGACTTCTTCGGCGACGTCGAAAAGGGCGACCCCATCCCCTACATTCCAGATCACCAGTTCTACATCTCTCAGGGCGTGGTCTGGCAGCAGTGGACGGGTTACGTGAGCCTGAACTACATCGATGAAGTCTGTGCGTTCGCTTCGTGCGGGCCGTTCGAGCAAACCGATTCGCTGACCACCATCGACGCTTCCGTACATTACGATCTGACGCCACAGATCCAGATCTTCGGTCTCGCGCAGAATCTCACCAACGAAAATGGTATTGCCGGTCGCCAGCCACGCGGCGCCCGCCCCAATCTCGACCGCACGTTCATCGGCGGTCTGCGGATTCAGTTGTAAGTGGGGGCCTGTGAACAACTCTGCACGGACGCGTTTTGGCGGAAAAGCCGAATCTTGCGCGTTGCGATCCTCGGCCGTAGCTATGGCTACTGTCACTCGGATTGTCATGACAAGCGCACCACACGATCTGCGGCTTTTCTGACTGAAAGCTGCTACGCGCAGAGTCGATCAGACGCCCCCTAGCTTCCCGCGCCCGGCGCGGGTGCGAGCTGCCACGGTTCCACCCGCGCCGTTTTTTTACTCTCCTGCTTCAGCCGGCCCTCGGGTCGGCTTTTTTTTAGACAAAGGCCTCCGTTCGGGACTAGTCACGCTGCAATGCTTCAGGCCGTCGATCCGAAGAGAGATTCAACCGGACGCCGGGCAAATTCCGGGCTTCAATCTGTGGCGGCGCCGGTTAATTGGTAAGTTAGGCGCCTGCCCAACTTTACCTACGATCCCGATGAATCAGTCTTTAGGTCTTGTATCCCTCGTTGTTCGTGATTACGACGAGGCTTTGGCTTTCTTTGTGGGCACGCTCGGCTTTCGGCTGATTGAGGACACTTTTGTCCCAGAGCAATCCAAGCGCTGGGTCGTTGTTTCTCCACCTGGCGCAACCGAATCGAAACTCCTGCTCGCTCGGGCGTCAACGCCTGAGCAGCAGGCTCATGTCGGTGTCCAAACCGGCGGCCGCGTGTTTCTATTCCTCTACACCGATGATTTCTGGCGAGACTACGAGTCATACCGGAAAAAGGGCGTGAGATTTATCCGGAAGCCCAAAGACGAACCCTACGGCACAGTGGCTGTGTTCCTGGACCTGTACGGCAACATGTGGGATCTACTGCAACCGACACAGTCGCATTTGAGCCTTCGCGATTGCGGTTGACAGTATGGGCCCGGACTCAGATTTTGGATCGTGGATTTGCCTCCGAATGCCAAAAACAAGACCGGACCCCTTTTCCCCCGTGCCTTCGAACTCGATACGCAGGAGACGCGCCATGGCTAGTGATTCATCAATTGCGGAAGTGGGGTAGCGGGAGCTTACTTGAGCCGGATGCAAGAACCAAGAGCCCAATTTCTTCTGGAAGTCTCGAAATAGGGCGCTTATACTTCCTTGCCTTAGATATCGCAGGACGACTTCATGGACGTTCACAGCGCATGCCCGGTTGCCCTGCCCACCCTAGCGGACGCGCGCCCCCTCGCTCGCGTGGCTCTGTTGTCCCTGCTGCTATCGACTGCCAGCTCGCTGGCGGCAACGCCAGGACTTCCTTTCACTGAGGACTTCAGCGACAGCACGCTGAAGGACCACGCACTGACCAACGCCAACTGGTCCACCGAGGAACAGGCGCTGGTGCTGGCTTGGCGCGACAGGCGGTTCGGCAGCTTCGAGGAGGTCAGCGGAGTCAACGTCAGCGACGACAGCCAGCCGACGTTTGCGATTGCGCTGGGCGACGTCGATGGCGACGGTGACCTCGATCTGGTGGCCGGCAATGTCGGGCTGCCCAACCGCCTGTACCTCAACAACGGCACCGACGATCCGTGGAACGGCGTGCTCGGCAGCGTCATCGGCAGCGACGCCGACAGCACCTTCGCGATTGCTCTGGCCGATATGGACCGCGATGGCGATCTCGACCTGATCGCCGGCAACGGCGACGGGGGCGTTAACCGGCTGTACCTCAACAACGGCACCGCCGACCCATGGGGCGACGGCGACGGCGGCGTGGCCGTAGTCGGCAGCGACATTACCGGCAACGCCCACGACAGCCGCGCCCTGGCGGTGGGCGACGTGGATGGCGACGGTAACCTTGATGTGATCGTCGGCAACTTGAATGCGGTCAACCGCATCTACCTCAACGACGGCACCGCGAGTCTGTGGACCGCTAGCGACATCGGCACTGAAAGCAACGCGACCCGGACGCTGGCGCTGGCTGACGTCGACAGCGACGGCGACCTTGATCTGGTTGTTGGCAACCAGCTGCAGACCAACCGCCTCTACCTCAACAACGGCTCGACCGATCCGTGGAGTGGCGCAACCGGCGGCGTCGCCATAGGCAGCGACGCGGACGATACCCGGTCGCTGGCGCTGGGCGACATGAACGGCGACAATCACCTTGATCTGGCAGTGGGCAATGTCGGCATCAACAAGCTGTATCTGAGCAACCGCACCGACAATCCGTGGAGCAGCGTCGTCACCGGCAGCGCGATCGGCAGCGAGCCCGACAGCACCCGCTATCTGGTCCTGGGCGATATCGATGGCGACGGCGATCTTGACGTGCTGGCCGGCAATCTGGGGGCAGCCAACCGCCTGTACCGCAACACAGGCAGCCCCCAGCCCTTCGATGGCGTCTCCGGCAGCGACATCAGCGCCGCCGCCGCTACGCATGCGCTTGCCCTGGATGACGTGAACGGCGACGGCAAGATCGACCTGATCGCGGGCAACGACGGCAGCAATCGCGCCTACTTCAATCAAGGCACGCGGAGCCCCTGGAGCGGCGTGATCGCCACCAACCCCACCGGCGCCGCGACCGACCTGCGCGCCCTGGTGATCGGCGACGTGGACGGCAACGGTTACCTCGATCTGGTGGCCGGCATCCATGACGCCGAGAATCTGCTCTACCTGAACGACGGTTCGGGCACCTTCGGCGGCGGCATCAGCATCAGCAGCGACATCGATCTCACCCATGCTTTGGTGCTGGGCGATGTGGACAACGACGGCGACCTTGACCTGATCGCCGGCAACTGGAGCCAAACCAACCGCCTTTACCTCAACAACGGAACCAACACCCCGTTCAATGGCGTCATCGGCAGCGACATCAGTGGCGACGTCTTCGACACCGAGGAGCTTGTACTGGGTGACGTGGATGGCGATGGCGACCTCGACCTGATCTCGGGCGAGCGCGACGCGCCGAGCCGCCTTTATCTGAACAACGGCACGGCCAATCCTTTCAATGGCGTGACGGGCAGCGACATCGGCAGCATCGTCAACGACACGCGCGCGGTGGCGCTGGGTGACGTGGACGGCGACGGCGATGTCGACCTGATCGAAGGCAACGCAGCGCCTTTCGCTAGCCGCGTCTACCTCAACAACGGCACCACGACGCCCTTCAGCAGCGTCGATAGCTACCTTTTCAGCGATGGCGACACGCTCGACGCACTGGCGCTCGGTGATCTCGACGGCGATGGCGATCTCGACCTCGTCGCCGGCAAGGCCGGCATCTCGGGGGCTGGTCAGATCAACCGTCTGTTCCGCAATGATGGCGGCGCCAGCCCCTTCGGCAGCGGGAACGGCAGCCAGATCGGCAGCGACGCGCACGCCACGAAAGCGCTGTACCTCGGCGATGTCGACGCCGACGGCGACCTCGACCTGATCGACGGCAACGATGGCGGCCCCAATCGTTTGTACCTGAACAACGGCGGTGCCGATCCTTTCTCAGGCGTGACCGGGATCAGCATCGGCACCGCCACCCGTTCCACCCAGGCGCTGGCCGTAGGCGATCTGGACCGCGATGGCGATCTCGATCTGGTCACCGGCAACAGCGACGTGGGCAACCTCCTCTACCGCAACAACGGTCAAGCCAAAACAGTCGGCGGCATCATCGGCATCAATGTCAGCGGCGACGGACAGACCACCTTCGCGTTGGTCATAGGCGACGTCGATGGCGACGGCGACCTTGACCTGATCGCCGGCAACTGGAACCAAACCAACCGCCTCTACCTCAACAACGGAACCAACACCCCGTTTGCCGGCGTGAGCGGACGCAACATCAGCACGGACAGGCAATTCACCTCGGCATTGGCACTGGGCGATGTCGACGGCGATGGCGACCTCGACCTGATCGCGGGCAGCGGCAACTCGATCAATCCCGAAACCTCCCGTCTGTACCTCAACAATGGCACCTCCGACCCATGGGGCGACGGCGACGGCGGCGTGGCCGTGGTCGGCAGCAACATCACTGCCGACAGTTTCACCACGCAGGCGCTGGCACTGGCGGATGTTGATGGCGACGGTGACCTCGATCTCATCGCCGGCAACGAGGGCACCGCCAACCGCCGGTATCTCAACACGGGCGCAGGCAGCTTCGGTGCTGGCAGCAACGTCACCGCCGATGCCCACGACACACTCGCCGTGGTGTTGGGTGATGTCGACGGCGATGGCGACCTCGATCTCATCGCCGGCAACGAGGGCACCGCCAACCGCCGGTATCTCAACACGGGCGCAGGCAGCTTCGGTGCTGGCAGCAACGTCACCGCCGATGCCCACGACACACACGCCGTGGTGTTGGGTGATGTCGACGGCGATGGCGACCTTGACCTGATTGCCGGCAACTTCGGCCAGACCAATCGCCTGTACCTGAACAACAGTGCAGGCGCCTTTGGGAACAGCAGCAATATCAGCGCCGATGTCCGTTTCACACGCGCGCTGGCCCTGGGCGACATGGATGGCGACGGCGACCTCGACCTGATCACTGGCGAGTCCAGCACGGCCAACCGCCTCTACCTCAACGATGGATCAGGCGGATTCGGCGCCGGCAGCGATTTCAGCGACGATCGCCGTTTCACCCGCGTGCTGGCCCTGGGCGACATGGATGGCGACGGCGATCTTGACCTTGCCGAAGGCAGTTCCAACTTTCAGACCAACCGCCTGTACCAGCGTCGCCTGTTCCACACCGCGCGGGGCGATGCGGTGTCCCTGCGCGTGGATGCCGTAGCCGAGAACAACATCCTTGGCGTCAGCTTGAGCGCCGACACCATGATGCCCCCCAACACCAGCGTGGACTTCTGGCTCAGCAACAACGGCGGTCAGCAATGGTTCCGCGTCTATCCGGATCAGCCATTCGTGTTTCCCTCGATCGGCGCCGACCTGCGCTGGAAGGTGGAACTCGACTCTGGCTCGCCGGCGCTGACCCCGCTGGTCGACACGGTCAGCATCAATCGCGACCGGCTCGATCAGACCATCGCCTTTGCCGCCAACCCGGGACCGCTGATCTTTAACGGCGCCGGCGGCTCGGTGTCGGCCATTGCCAGCAGCGGTCTGGCGGTCAGCTACGCAAGCGAATCCCTGACGGTCTGCGACGTCGATGCCAACAGCGGCGCGTTGAGCATTGTCGGCACCGGCATCTGCGTCATCACGGCAGACCAGGCCGGCGACGGGAACTACAACCCGGCGCAACAGGAGACCGAGCAAGTGGTGATCGAGCGCGCCAACCAGGCCATCACCTTCGGTCGCAATCCCGGCCCGCTGGCCCTGGGCGCCTCCGCGTTGGTAACCGCCACGGCCAGCAGCGAACTCGCGGTGAGCTTTGCCAGCCTCACGCCAATCCGGTGTTCGGTCGACGCGCTCAGCGGTGCCGTCACCACGCTGTCCGTCGGCGATTGCGTGATCAGCGCCAACCAGGCCGGCGACAGCAACTACCGACCCGCCGCCCAGGTGACACAGACCGTGCTCATCGAGATCGACGGGGAGGAGATCTTCGCAGACGGCTTCGAGGTCTAGTGTCCTGTCCCGGATAGTTGGTGAGCATTAAAAGGTAGAGTAGAGGACAGGCTTGCGCCTGCCCTCCCTCATCAAACCGTGCATGCGGTTTTCCCGCACACGGCTTTCCGATGTTCTTCATCGCCAGGGCATGCACCGATTGGCGTGGCCTTGGTATAGAGCTTCCTCTGTAGCGTCCTGATCATCATCGGGGTGGTTAGCAACATGGCAATCCCCTGATCCTCCGCTGTCTAGTTGCGTGAACAAAGCACGGTCCCTTCCCTCGACCGGGGTTATGTTGTCCCTCGATCTCGTTCGGTACTATGAACCCCTCCGACTCCCGCGCCGGGCCAATGCGATTTCGTTTCCCCGAACAAATGGGTCTGAAGTGGACCCCATAGCCTGGACAGATTTTAAGGGAGGTGGACAGCGGAGGTAAAGCGCCACGTTTTTTTGTGGCGCGAACTTGGTTTCTTATTATGTGCAGTTAAGTACTCAAACATTATAAAGTGACGTACTTTCGATAGCTTAAGAAACAAAGGGCTGAAATCCCCCGTAAGCCATCCGCCTGGCATCAAATCCCACATTGGAATTTGCCATCAATTTCTCCATTCTAGGATCCGCTGCTACTTTTTCATTAGCTAAATCACGTGACTCCCGTGAATCAAAGACAACCCAACCAAACAATATGGCTTCATCGTTCTTGGCAGACACCAGATCAGAAAATGAGCGCGTTCCCTCCAACTGTAAATCCTCACCAACGCATTCCCAATAGTCCAATGCGCCATGTTCCTTCCAAATCTTCGCGACATCTGAAACAAGGCGTTTGTATTCGTCTAGCCTATCGAACGGAATGGGGTGAACGAATCCATCTACAAAGTTAGACATTTCAGTCTTCCTCAATCAGTTGTATTGGCAGTTGGAACATTGTGGTGCACATAACTTGAAAATGGTCGGCGAAGACGCGGGTTATGAAGCAGTCGTTGCCTCGACTGATCGATATCTTGCTGATGGTACGAATTAATTCCGTCAGGCTTGCTGAAAATATCCGTCTTTACCTACTGACATTGTCCATTGCCCTACCTTCCGAAACGCTAGCTCCCGACAGATCGGCACGCCCTCGTGAAATGATGCATCAGATCAACATGCGAGGCAAATTCTGACATGGGCGAGAAACTTTTGGGCCGGCGCAGTCAGGGCGTAGAAACAACGAGAGGGCCCTGACGGTGCGTTTCGCTGCGCTCAACACACCCTACAGAAACCCACAAAGGTATCAATCATCTTCGATCAGTTCGGGCCCCGACCCGAAATCCACCGGCGACTGCGCCGCCAGCCAGGCGAGTACCGCGTAGGCGGCGACGTTCTGGGCCATTTCGGCCGGGTCTATCTTGTCCAGCGTGTCGTTTTCGGTGTGGTGGTAGTCGAAATAGTTCGTGCCGTCCTGGCTGAGGTCGGCGGCGGCCAGGCCGTGGATGGACATGGGCATGAAGTCGGGGCCGCCACGGGCCTGGGTTCGGCCGCCCATGGCGATGCCCAGCATTTCGAGTTCGGCATGAATCGCTTCGATGATCGGCCATGCCTCGTCGCTGACCCGCGCCGAGATCTCATATACCGGCCCGGCGCCGAAATCGGATTCGGCGGCCAGTTGATAGTTCTCGATGTTGTCCTTGTGCGCCTCGGCCCAGGCGCGCCCGCCCCACAGGCCCAGCTCCTCGGCGGCGAAAAGAATCACGCGGATCGAGCGCTCGGGGCGCTCGGCGTTTTCCATGATCAGTTTGGCCGCCGCGGTCACGATGCCCACGCCCGCGCCGTCGTCGATGGCGCCGGTGCCGACGTCCCAGGAGTCGAGGTGCGCGCCCAGCGCCACGATCTGCTCGGGCCTCTCGCCACCGGTAATCTCGGCAATCACGTTCTGGCTGGTGTAGGGCTCACTGACCTGGGCGCCGATGTCGACGTTCACCCGCACCGGGTCGCCGAGCTCGATCAACCGCTCGAGCTGGTCGGCATCGGGGTTGGACACGGCGGCGGTGGGAATTCTCCGACTGCCGGCGTCGAAGCGCATGGCGCCGGTATGCGCGAAGCGGTTGGTCGAGGTGCCGACCGAACGGATGATCAGCGCCAGCGCATCCTTTTCTGCCGCCACCATGGAACCCTGGCTGCGCGCGGCCCGCGTCGGGCCATATCCCGAACCGTCGCGGGCACGCTCCATGCGCTCGCGGATGAACACGATGCGGCCCTTGATGTCTTCGGCCGGCGCGGCCTTCAGGGCAGCCAGGTCGTCGAGCATCACGATCTCGCCGTCAACACCACCCTCGGGCGTGCCCGGCGAAAAACCAATCGCCAGCGCCACCAGCTCCTGCTCCACCGGCGAGGTGATGGCGACACGCTCGTGCTCGCGCGTCCAGGTCGGAAAGGTCGCCGGCTCGGTCCAGACCCGGTCGAAGCCCAGCGACTCCAGCTTGGCCACGGCCCACTCGACCGCGCGCGCGTCGTTTTCCGTCCCGGCCAGCCGATTGCCGATGCGCGTGGTGAGATCGGCGGTGATTTCATAGCCCAGGTTGCTTTCGAGCGCCAGCGCGCGCAACTCGCGTGCGGTTTCGAGCTCGGACGGTTCGAACGGCGCAGCCTGCACGCCGCCGGCCATCGCTGCGGCCAGCACGGCCGAAACAATCACTTTCACGAATACTCTCCGATGAATTCGGTAACGCCTTCCAGAAACATCTGGACGGCAATGGCGACGAGCAGCATGCCCATCAGTCGTTCGGTCGCGATCAGGCCGCGCTTGCCCAGTACCTTCTTGATAAGCGGGGCGGCGGCCAGGATTATTGCCGTTGCGGCCCAGGCCAGGAACAACGCCAGAGACCACAGGCCCAGCCGGTCCGGATGGCGCGTGGCCAACAATAGCAGTATGGCCATGGCGCTGGGACCCGCCACCATGGGAATGGCCAGCGGCACCAGGAAAGGCTCCTCGTCCTCTTCGGGCTCGTCCTCGCGCATCTGGCGCTGGACCGGGAAGATCATCTTCAACGCGATCAGGAACAGGATGATGCCGCCGGCGACGCTGATTGAGTACTGGCTCAGGTGAAGCGCCGCCAGCAGGTACTGGCCGCCGAACAGGAACGCGAACAGGATCACCAGCGCCAGCAGCAGTTCGCGCGCAAGCACCTTGTAGCGCCGCTCGGGCTTTACCGTCTCCAGCACGGAGATGAATATCGGGATGTTGCCGAGCGGGTCCATGACCACGAACAGCAACACGAAAGCACCTATCAAGTCCATTTAGGCAGAATCCATTCAGTCGCGATCCGTGTTCGAGGAGAGTGGGCCGGCCTGGCCGCCGCCATTAGCCTTGGCGTCTTCGTTGCCGGGACCATCGTGACGGAACGCCGGTACAAGGGGTTCGAGGTGGCGCAATGCGCGCTGGTAGACGCGTCGCTTGAACGCAACCACGTTGTTGGCCGGATACCAGAAGTCGACCCAGCGATAAACGTCGAATTCCGGATGCTCGGTGGCATCGAGGCTGACCACGGATTCATCGGCAAGAAAATGCAGCAGGAACCAGACCTGCTTCTGACCGACGCAAACCGGGCGCTGGTTCCTGCGGCGCAGCCGGCGCGGCAGGCGATAGCGCAGCCAGCCAGGCGTGGAACCGAGCACATCGACATGCTCGGGCTGCAATCCTGTTTCCTCCGCCAGCTCGCGATACATGGCTTCCAGCGGCGTCTCGTCGGTGTTCATGCCGCCCTGCGGAAACTGCCAGCCATCCTGGCCGGCCCGACGCGCCCAGAAGACCCGTCCGTCATCGCGCGCCAGCACTATGCCCACATTCGGGCGAAAGCCGTCGGCGTCAATCATGTTGTCCTTGTCTGCAAACGTGTCCAGCCTTGCGGCATCGTGTGCCGTAAGCTAGTGACCGTCGCAAAAAATTTTCACTGCGCTCATGGTAATCAATTCTGCCTTCCGAGGCCAGAGTAAGTCTGATAGCCGTCACACGACAGGTCGTCGCCGATGACCGGGAGGTCCTTCTGGCCCGCCCTGTCCGGGCTGATGGCTGTAGCCGCAGGCAGCATCGTGCTCGCACTGACACTGGGCAACGGCAGTTTTGGCTGGCCCGAGGGCGCGGTGGACTGGCAGATCGTGCGCGAGATCAGGCTGCCGCGCGCACTGGCAGCCATGGCCACCGGGAGTCTGCTGGCGCTGGCCGGCACGCTGATGCAGGTTCTGCTGAGAAATCCTCTGGCCGACCCTTACGTGCTGGGCGTATCCGGTGGCGCCGCTGCGTTTTCGCTGGCCGGCATGCTCCTGGGTCTTGCCCTGCTGCCGATCGAATTGCTGGCGTTCGTGGGTGCGCTGGTCTCTTCGGTTCTCGTTTTCGTGCTCGGCCAGGGCAGCGGCCCGTGGTCGACCGCACGAATGCTTCTGACCGGCGTGGTCGTGGCCGCCGGCTGGGGCGCGCTGATCAGCCTGATGCTTGCGCTGGGCGACGACCAGAGCCTCAGAGGCATGCTGTTCTGGTTGATGGGCGACCTGAGCTACGCGCGGATTTCCAGCTGGTGGCTTGCAGGCGTGGCCGCAATCACGCTGCTGCTGATGCTGCGCGCCCGCAGTCTGAACATCCTGGCCGCCGGCGAGACGCAGGCGGCGCTGCTGGGTGAAGACCCGCGCAGGCGCTACACCGAGATTTATGTCGTCGCCTCGGCGCTGACCGCGTTGGCGGTATCGATTGCCGGCACCGTCGGCTTCGTCGGCCTGATCGTGCCTCACCTGATGCGTCTGGTGGTCGGCGCCGACCATCGAAGATTATTGCCGGCAGCCGCGCTTTTCGGCGGCGCCTTCCTGGTGCTGGCCGACACGCTGGCGCGCAACCTGTTCAGCCCCCGGCAATTGCCGGTGGGCGTCCTCACCGCGCTGATCGGCGTGCCGCTGTTTTTGATTTTGCTGAATCGGACAAACAAATAAGAAGGGTTTTAGGTGTTAGGTTTTAGGCAACGACGGTTCAAGTTCCGGGACATCGCAGGTCTTGATGCATTCGCAAATCTCATCGACGCACTGATTTTCCTTGAAACCTAGAACCTAAAACTTAACCTGACTAGCGTCGTGTCTCAGTACTATGCTCAGCCCAATGGAGAATTCGCGCCGAGAGTCTCTGGGTCCCGGATCAAGTCCGGGACGACAACAAAGTGGAATCTCCAGCCATGTCGCCCCGGCCTT
>Ga0209936_1001754_pt1 | contig 11146 bp, 9 predicted proteins | sample SalPonR1_A_D1_MG_FD_185694 | JGI IMG/M metagenome (GOLD analysis project Ga0209936, IMG submission 185694) | Salt pond soil microbial communities from South San Francisco under conditions of wetland restoration - Salt Pond MetaG R1_A_D1_MG... ... | reverse complement strand
ATCGCGATCTTCTTCGTCGCGATGTTCGGATTCGGGCCGTTCGCGGGCTTTCTGACGCTGAGTTTCGCGACCATCGGTTTCATCGCCAAGCTGCTGGCCGACGACATAGAAGAGATCGACGAGGCCGAGGCCGAAGCGATCCGGGCGACCGGCGCCTCGTGGTGGCAATTGGTGAATTACGCGGTGCAGCCGCAGGTGATGCCCAGGCTGATCGGGCTGTCGCTTTACCGGCTGGACATCAATTTCCGCGAAAGCGCGGTGATCGGGATCGTCGGCGCGGGCGGGATCGGCGCGACGCTGAACACGGCCATAGACCGATATGAATATGACAGTGCGGGTGCGGTGTTGCTGATCATCATCGCCGTGGTGATGGTGGCAGAGTACGGGTCGAGCTATCTGAGAAAGTTCCTGCAATGAACGGGATCACCCATTACAGTCAGGTCTGGAATTTCCGAAGCAGCCGCGCGCGGCTGATGCTGTGGGGCGGGTGGCTGGCGCTGGTGGCGCTGTTCGTCTGGTGCTGGCAGGTCATGACCCGCGACACGATCTGGTTTTTCGTCGCCGATGCGCCGCGCCAGGCGGCCGATATCGGCAGCCGGATGCTGCCGCCGCGCTGGTCCTATATGGGGCAGCTCTGGGAGCCGCTGTGGGACACGATCAACATCGCCACGCTGGGCACGATCGGGGGCGTCGTCATGGCGGTGCCGGTGGCGTTCATGGCGGCGCGCAACACGACGCCCTCGGCGCATGTGCTGCGCCCCGTCGCGCTGTTCATCATCGTGGCGTCGCGGTCGATCAATTCGCTGATCTGGGCGCTGTTGCTGGTAGCGATCATCGGGCCGGGCCTGTTGGCGGGGATCGTGGCGATCGCGCTGCGCTCGATCGGGTTCGTGGGCAAGCTGCTGTACGAGGCGATCGAGGAGACCGATGCGCGCCAGATCGAGGCGGTGGAGGCGACCGGGGCGAGCGGCGCGCAGGTGCTGAGCTATGGGATCGTGCCGCAGATCATGCCGGCCTTCTGGGGGATCGCGGTGTTCCGCTGGGATATCAATATCCGCGAGAGCACCATCCTGGGGCTGGTGGGCGCGGGCGGCATCGGGCTGAAATTGCAGGCGTCGCTGAATGTACTGGCCTGGAGCCAGGTGTCGGTGATCCTGTTGTTGATCCTGGCGACGGTGGTGTTTAGCGAATGGGTCTCGGCAAGGATGCGTCACGCGATCATCTGAGCCCCGGGGGGCCAGCCCCCCGGACCCCCCGAGGTATTTCCGGCCAGATGAAGGGGGATCAGCGCCAGATCCAGGATTGGCTGGCGAGGAGACCCTGGAGTTTCGAGAGCATGCGGTTGGCCGCGCCGGGCGAGGGCAGGGCCTGTGGTGCGGCAAGGCGGGCGACGATGGTTTCCACGGCGCAGGGCTGGCCGGTGAGCGGGTCGCGGTAGCGCGGGTAGTCGATCAGGGCGGCATGGGCCAGACCGTGAAGCGAGGGGCGCGCGCCGCGCCGCGCCGGGATGCGCCCGAGATCGCGGGTGAGGCCCCATCCCGCATAGAAGGGGGCGCCGGTGGTGGTCACGGGGAGGCCGCGCAAGAGCGCCTCGAAGCCGAGAAGCGAGGTCATCGTCCAGACTGCGTCCACATGCGAGAGGAGCGCGGCGGGGTCGCAATCGGTGAGCACATGATCGGCGAGGCCGCTGAGCGCATCGGGCGAAATGGCGCCGGGGCGAAGGCCGGCTTCGACATCCGGGTGGGGTTTGAAGAGGATGAGCGCGCCGGGGTTGGCGGCGCGCGCGTGCTTGAGGAGGCCGAGATTGGTCGCGGGGTCGCCTGCGCCGAGGCGGATCGAGGCGTCGTCCTCGACCTGGCCGGGGACGAGAATGCGCTGGCCGGTGTCGGGCAGGGCAGGCAGGGCGCCGCCGAGATTGTATTTGCTCAGGCCCGCGTCGCAGAGCGCGCGGATCAGCGCTTCGGCGCGGGCATCCTGACCGGGGCGAAGATTGGCGCGGGCGGCGATCAGGCGTTCAAGCCGGCTTTCGCGGGTCGGATCGTAATAGATGCCGAGATCGTCGCAGACCAGGGAGAGCGGCGGCACGAGCCGCGCGCCAAGCCCGCGCGAACGCAAGAAGCCGTCTTCGACGCGCAGGATGTCGTCGTCGGGGGCGGTGGCGGAGGCCCAGGCCATCGCGCGCCGCCCGGTTTTGGCCGCGAGCCGCGTGGCGTCGGGCACGGTCTTGCAAAAGCGCAGGCCGCCGCCGGGCGCGGCGAAGAACCCTTGCAGGGCGGGGCGTTTCCAGAGCCGCATGCCGGCGGCGGCCCAGCCGTGGCGGTCCTCGCGCCAGGCGCGGCTGCGCGCTTCGAGCGCGCCGAGCGTGTCTTCGAGCGGGCAGAGGCGGTCGCGGTCCGGGTCATACCAAGTGGGGTAGAGGATCATCGCGCCCGCGAAGAGCTGTGCGCGGCTGAGGGGGCGACCACGGCGCGAGAGGGCGGCGGGGTGGCGATCTTCGGTGAGGTCCCAGCCGGCATAGAAGGGCTGGCCGAAGACATGCGGGCGGTGGCCTGCGAAGATCGCTTCGAAACCCAGTTGCGAGCTGACCGTGTAGACGGCGGTCGCGCCCGACAGAAGGTGCCATGGGCTGACCGGATCGGAGAAAAGGCTGATGCGCGAGGTTTCATCGGCGCTGGAGAAATGGCCCGAGCGGTGGCCTGCCAGCGTTTCGGGATGGGTCTTGATGAGGATGCGCGCGCCGGGGTTTTCCTGCTGTGCGAATGTCAGCATTTCGCGGAAGGTGTTGGCATTCGCGCCGCAGGCGGTGAGCGAGGCATCGCCGCTGGTCTGGTCGATCACCAGCACATAGCCCGGATCGGGGCAGGGTGCGGCGGGGTCGAAGGCGTTATACTTGCTGATATTGGATTCGGGCAGGCGGGCGGCGGCCTCACGCGCGCGATCGAGAAGCGGGGTTTGATCGAGCGGATGGGTCGCCAGCAGGGTTTCGAGATCCGAAGGGCTGCGCGCATCGAAATGAACCCCCGTCCGGTCGATCAGCAGGCCAAGCGGCGGCTCGCCCGAGCGCCCCGGATGGAGCGAGCGCAGAAAGGCGTCCTCGACCCGAAGGAGCTGCGCGCCGCTTCGGGCAGCCAGGGCCGCGCCGCGCCGCGCATAGGGGCTTTGGCCCCAGACGGCGATCAGATCATCAGGGCCGGGGCGACCAAGGCCAAGGGGATAGCCTGCCAGCGCCATGATGCGGCGCAGGCGGCGCTGGCGCAGGAAGCCGGCATTGAAATAGAGAACCCGCCGCGCGGTTTCCGGCGCGGCGGGATCGGGCGCGGCGGGATCGGGCGCGGCGGGATCGGGCGCGGCGGGCGCCTGCATCACTCGCTGCTGAATGCGCTGGCCGTGGAGGCCACGGAACCGACCGCGCCGAGGGTGCCGGTCAGGGCCGAGATGACCTTGCCCCATTGCGCGAAGGGCGCTTCGGTGACGTAGATTGTGTCATCGTCGCGGATCACGAAGTCACGGGCCATGAACATGCCGTTCGGCTTGGTGAGGTCCAGCACATAGACGAGGCGCTGCGCGCCCACGAGATCGCCCCGGCCAAGCACCTGGTTGGCGATTTCGGCCGGTTCGTTGCGCATGACGAAGACGCCGGTCGGATCGGCGGCGCTGGCCATTAGGCCGCCGACCTGAGCGAGGGCCTCGACAGCCGAGAGGCTTTGGGATTCGAAGGGCACGCGGGCCTGGGCGCCGGTGGCGCCAAGTGCTGTGAAGGAGCGGGTATCCTCTTCGACGAGAACCCGGTCACCGGCACGCAGGGCGATGTCGTAGCTGGGATCCTTGTAGAGATCCTGGAACCAGACCTGGCTGCGCTCGGTGCCGCGGATGACGGTGATCTGGGCGATTTCGGGTTCGATGGAGATGCCTCCCGCCGCGGCCAGCATGGCCGAGAGCGTGCGGGTCGGGCGCTCGATCGGGTAGACGCCCTGAGCGCCGATTGCGCCCACAAGCGACACGGTGGAGCCGTCACCGGCGACGCGGCGCACTTCGACCTGGGGGTCGGGGGTCTGTTCATCGAGCTTGGAGGTGATGATCCTGCGGATCGCGTCGGGCGTGTTGCCGGCGGCCCGGATGCGCCCGGCATAGGGCACGAAGATGAAGCCCGAGCCATCGACCTGGACCTCCTCGAGGATGGTCTGGTTGGCGGCCTGGCCGGCAAGCAGCCCGTCATCGACGTTTTCCCAGATGGTCAGGCCCAGCACGTCGCCGGGGCGGATCGTGTCCGAGCCAAGACGCCCGGCATTGCGGAAGGATTCAGAAAAGCCAAGCGCCGGCTGCACGGCGGTTGCGCGGGTCACGCGGTCATTCACCGTGACGATGAAGGCATCACCTTCGCGCTGCACCGAACCGGCGTAGATTTCGCTTTTGTTGGGGCCGACCCGAGGGAGTGCGCAGGCTGAGACCATCACGACACTCATTAAAAGGGCGACGGATTGCGCCCGGCGACTGGTTCTGGGTTTCACTGCTCGGTCTCCTCGACCTTTTTTGCCTGCTTCTTTTTTATTCTTTTTTGGCAAGCTACCGGAAACGCGATGTTAAATCCAGAGTCTTGAGCGGTTTGGCTCAGGTCACGGCGCGCAACTGTTGCCGTGGAGCCGCGGTGCCCGAGCGCAGCGCGTCGTAAGGATCTTCGGGGGCGAGCATCATGTCGACGGTCTGGCGCAGCAATTGGCGCCGCCCGCGAGAGGAGTAGAATCCGCCCGCCACCTGGCTGGTTTCCAACAGGAAGCGGCGGTAATCGGCATAGGCGCGCCGGTCGGGGCGTTCGGCCCCGGCAAAGAAATCGGTCAGCGATTTCGAGGAGACGAATTCGGGTTTGTCATAGACCGCGGCGCCGAAGGTCTTGAGGGGAATGCCGCGCCAGAGCACCTGTTGGGCGGCGGTGGAATTGACGGTGACGGCGCTGCGGGCCTCGTCGAGCAGGCGCGCGAGCTTGCCGCCGCGCACGAAGTGGACGCGGTCCGCGATATCATGCGCGCGCGCCAGGCGGCGCACATCCTGCCGGATCGGTGCGCGACCGTCCTCGAGCGGGTGGGCCTTGATCACGAGGTGATGGTGGCGCGGCGCGCCGCTGGCGAAGCCGGTGATCACGGTTTCGAGGAATTCGCCCATGGTGGAAAAGGGCGAATGGGCCTGAAAGGCGGAATCATGTTCGAGCTGCAAGAGCGCCAGGTGATAGGGAAAGCCGCCATGCGTGACGCGCAGCGTGGCGATGCGCCGCTCGATCGCCTGAAAGGGCATGAGCAGCAGGCGGCGCAGATAGAGGCTGAATTCCTGGCCGACCGAGAGTGCGCGATGCGGGCGGAAATGCCGGTAGCGGCGGTTCAGGAACAGAACGAAGCCATGATAGAGCGCGCCGTAGAATACATGCTGACGGGTGTCGCCCCAGCTGGCCGGGGGCAATGGCGGGGCGTCCATGTCGCAGCGTTCAAGAGCGGCGCGCATGTCATCGACATCGAGCGACATCAGGCGCGAATGGCCGTTCGAGCCGCCCCGCTCGTAAGTGACCCAATAGGGTCGCAGGTAACCTTCCTCGAAGACATGAATGCGAAGGCCCGCGGCACGGGCGATGGCGACGGCCTCGGCATGGATCGGGCGGGTATCGCCGTAAAGCACGAGGTCGGTGACGGATTTTTCGCTGAGCAGTGAGCGGAACGTTTCCGCCCAGTCATCAATGGTGCCGAGATAGGGGATATAGCTGGCGCGGTCGCCCCAGAATGCCCTGTCGCCGCTGTTGAACCCGACGCGCCAGACCCGCGCGCCGGTGCGGCGCAGCATGGCTGCGAGCTTGTGAAAGAAGGGGCCATGTGGCCCCTGGAGAAACAGAAATGTCCGGTCGCTGCCTGCCATGATGCCAAAACCCTAAACGCGCACCTGTTACCCTTCTGTTACCTCTAGCGCAGTTTGGCGCTGAAAATAAGTCCTTTCCGGGGCATCGGGGTGGCGTGTGATACCTTGTCATGGGGCGCGCACGGGGCTAGGTGCGAAGGGCATGAAGTGTGGAGGCCAGCCATGTTCACGGGGATCATCACGGATGTCGGCAAGGTGCGCGTGCTTGAAAAGCGCGGCGATCTGCGGGCGCGGATCGAGAGCGGCTATGACATGGGCGGCGTCGATATCGGCGCGTCCATCGCCTGTGACGGGGTGTGCCTGACGGTGGTGGACAAGGGCGGCGACTGGTTCGACGTGGATATCAGCGCCGAGACCGTGTCGAAAACCAACCTTGACGGCTGGGCCGAGGGGCGGCGGGTGAACCTGGAACGCGCGCTCAAGGTCGGCGATGAGCTGGGTGGGCATATCGTGTCGGGCCATGTGGACGGGCTGGCGACGATCGTGGCGATCCGCGACGAGGGCGACAGCACACGCTTCACCCTGCAGGCGCCCGAGGCGCTGGCGCGGTTCGTCGCGCCCAAGGGGTCGGTGGCGTTGAACGGCACGTCGCTCACGGTCAACGAGGTCGAGGGAAGCGATTTCGGGATCAACGTGATCCCGCATACCAAGGACGCGACCACCTGGGGCGATGCGGTGGTGGGCGACCTCGTCAATCTCGAGATCGACACGCTGGCGCGCTACGTGGCGCGGTTGCAGGAAACGCTCTGAAGGAGTGTTGCGCCGGTCAGACCGGATCGCGCGACAAAAGCCGGCGCGACAGGGTCCAGAAGAGAGTGGCCAGGATGATCGCAAGGTAGCTGTCCACGGCGTAATGCCAGGCAAGATGCACCGATCCCAGCACGATCATCGCGGCAAAGACGCTGAGCGCCCAGCCGATCCAGCGCGACAGGCTGAAGCCATAGAAGGCCATCAGAACGGCGGTGGTCACATGCATCGAGGGCATCGCCGAAATGCCCCGCACCGGCCCGCCATTGCGATAGCCGTCAAGCAGCATGTCCTGCACGCCCAGCGCCCAGACCGGGCTGACCTCGTGGAGGTCGCGCAGCATCTGCATCTGAGGCTCGAACGTGTCGCCAAAGCCGAAGGCGGCGTAATAGACCGGCCCGACCGAGGAAAACACCGTCGCCAGCAGGTTCGCCGCAAAGACCCAGGCCATGGCCATCGAGAGCAGGAAGGCGCGGTGGCCGGTGGCCTCGGCGCGGCCGAAACAGGCGATGAACACCAGGAAATACAGAAGCATTATCCAGATGTGATACGCCCCGTTGATGATTGTGGTCACCAACGGATAACCCAGGAGCGGCGCGAGCAGACGCCATGCATCCTGGCCCCCATGCAGCGCCCGGTCGAGCGCGGCGAAGGTGGGATCCCATGAAAAGGGCACGATCATGGGGATCATGTCCTTGAGGAAGGTGGCGGTGCTGACGATGAAGCCGATAGTGACCAGCGCCACCGCGCCGCCCAGCAGGCGTTCGGCGTCAAGCAGCGTCGCCTTGATGTCCTGAAAGAATCGGCGCAGCGGATAGGCCGGACGCTGCACGATGGCGATCCAGCCCAGACGCCCAAGCGCAAGGGCCAGCACGAATGCCGGCACCATTGTGCTGAACAGCGTCAGCAGGATCGCCACGGTCGAGGAATGAAACGGCTGCCCGAGCGCCCGGGACACGATCAGCGCCGCGCAAAGGTGCAGCGCGGCCAGCACGAGCAGGAAGCGATTGAGCCAGACCGCACGGCCAGCAAGACTGTGCCACGGCGTGGCGATGTTGACCTGAAATTCCATAACCCGACCTTGTCCATCGAACAGAACCCTACTGCGCGCCTTTTGCCCGAGGATCATGACAGCGTCCCGGCGCGATTGGGCCGTTTTCGGGGCAAGTTGCGGCGAAGCGGTCAGGCGGGGTCGGCCAGAAGGCGGCAGAGCCGCCCGGCGAGCCACCAGCAAAGCACTGCCAAGGGGAGTGCAATATAGGCGTCAACGGCATAGTGCCATCCCAGATGCACCGAGCCGAACATGATCAGCGCGCTGAACAGCACCATCAGCCATCCCGCCCAGGGCCGCCATGAAAACGCATAAAGCGTCATGATCGCCGAGCTGGCGACATGCATCGAGGGCATCGCCGAGATACCCCTGATCTCGGTCTCATCGTGAAAACCCTTCAGCAGCGCGCGCTGCACGTCGAGCGCCCAGACCGGGCTGACCTGATCGGAGGCACGCAGCCCCTGCATCAGCGGCGCGAAATCCGTGCCAAAGCCGAAAGCCTGAAAATAGACCGGCCCCGCCGAGGAGAGCAGGATCGCCAGAATGTTGCCGCCAAGTGCAAAGCTCAGCAGCAGCGCAAAGATGAAGCGGGCGCTTCGCGCGCGTTCGTGGCGATCAAAAGAGGCCATGAAGATCATGAAATACATCAGGAACAGCCAGAAATGGTAATTGGCGTTCAGAAATGTTGTCGCCAGCGGCGAGCCGAAGACCGGTTGCAGCAGCACCCAGGGGTCGTGGCCGAAATGGAGTCCCCTGTCGATCCCGGCGAGCCAGGGATCCCATGCGAATGGCTGGATCTGCGCGATATTCGCCTTGGCATCGGTAAACGCGCTCGAGAAGACCGCCACAAGCAGCAGCGAGGCAAGCCCCGCCCCAAGGCGACGGGGATCAAGGACGACGGTGCGGATGTCGTGAATACAGGTTCGCAGCGGGCGTCTTGGGCGTCGCAGGATCGCCAGGTGCAGAAAATGCGCGACCATCAGCACGATCATGAAGAGCGGCACCAGCGTGGTGGCCAGAAGCAGCAGCATCGTGACGGTTGAATCGTTGAAGGATGCGTGCGCGATGGACGAGATCGTCAGTGCGAGTGCAAGTTGGCAGAGCACCAATCCAAGCAGGATCGTGTTGCGCGTGCAGCCTCGCGTCGCCGTTCCGGGGCGCGAGGGATAGGCTGTGGCATCATGCATCGGGCTCTCCCGCTGGCGTGGTGTCGGGGCCGTGCGTGGCAGGGCTATGCGGCAGGTAAGGGGAACGAGTGTGGCGTTTCAGGGGCGGTTTCGCCTTTGAGGGCACGCGTGGCGGCGCATTGGATTCATATTCATGAAATCCATTGCGTAAATACGAGCGGGCATTATCCTTGGGCCGAAATCAAGGGAGGTTTTTCATGACGTTGCTCAAACCCACGCGCCGCGATCTTCTGAAAATGGCCGCTGCTGCGCCCGCATTCGCGATGCCCGCTGCCGTGCGCGCCGAACTGGGCGCGCCGGAGGGCGCCAACCCGGCGCATTTCCGCTTTTCGGTGGGGGATGCGCGGGTGACGATCGTGTCGGACGGGTATTTTCGCCTGCCGACCGACGGTCTGGGCGTGAATGCCGACCCCGAGGACGTCCAGGCGTTCCTCAAGCGCCATTTCCTGTCGCCCGGTCTGGGCTATTCGCACACCAACCACCTGTTCGTGGAAATCGGCGATGCCAGGGTGCTGGTCGATGTCGGCTCGGGCAACCGGTTCATGGAGAATACCGGCAAGCTCATGGGCAACCTGGAGGCGGCGGGGATCGACCCTTACGGGATTACCCATGTGGTCATCACCCATGCCCATCCCGATCATATCTGGGGCATCCGCGACGGGTTCGACGAGGCGATCATCCCGGATGCACAATACCTGATGGGCGAGGCCGAGCATGATTACTGGATGCAGGACGGTCTGGTCGACCGGGTGCCCGCCGAGGACCAGCAATTCGTGCTGGGGGCGGTCAACTCGATCGAGGTGGATGGCGCGGAATGGACCTTGGTGCAGGGCGGGCACGAGGTGGTGCCGGGGCTGACCATGATCGACACGCCGGGCCACACGCCGGGACATATGAGCCTGCGGGTCGATAGCGGGGATCAATCGCTGATCGCGCTGGGCGACGCGATGACCCACGCCTATACGAATTTCGCGCATCCCGAGTGGTACAACAATTTCGACAGTGACGGCGAGCAGACGGTGGCGACGCGCAAGCGGCTGCTGGACATGGCCGCCGAGGACCGGATCGCGATTCTGGGCTATCATTTCCCGTTTCCCGGGGTCGGCCATGTGCAGCGCGACGGCGATATCTATCGCTTCGTGCCCGCGCTCTGGCAGTTCTGACGGCTTGACAAGACGAGGGCGCGCCGGTGGATTCCGGCGCGCCGCATGTTCCGGCCTGCGCCATGGGTCAGCTGCGCGGCACCGCGGCGCGGTAGATATGCCAGGTGGCGTGGCCAAGGATCGGCAACACCACGATCAGCCCCAGAAAGAACGGCAGCGTTCCCAATAGCATCCCCAGAGCCACCACAAGGCCCCAGCCAGCCACGGTGAACGGGTTTCTGCGCGCCACGTTGACCGAGGTGGTCACGGCCACCGGCAGGCCCACATGCCGGTCGATCAGCATTGGCAGGGCCGTGAGGCTGATTACCAGCACGATGGCGGCAAAGACAAAGCCGACCCCCATGCCAAGCGCGATCATCGTCCAGCCTGCCTGCGTGGTGAAGACCTGCATGGCGAAACCGGTCACGCTGTCGGCGGTGCCGGGGCCGAGCGTCCAGGCATGAATCTGCATGGCCGCCGCCATCCAGAGCGCGAACAGCGCCAGAAGATAGAACGTCATCACCAGAACGGGGCCGATATTATAGGCCCTGAGCACCGAGAGCGCCGCGCCCCAGCCGACATCGTCGCGGTCTTCGCCCTGGCGGCTCATCTCGTAAAGGCCGATGGCGGCGATGGGGCCAAGCAGCAGGAAGCCCGCGCCAAGCGGGAACAGCATCGGCAAGAGCGCCCCCTGAAAGGCCAGCACTCCAAGGCAGAGGCCGATGATCGGGTAGAGCAGCACGACGAACATCACGTCGCTGCGAAAGCGGATGAAATCGCGATAGCCCTTGCGCAGGGCGATCCCGAGGTCGCGCGGCGTGATCGCGTTGACCTTGGGCGGTTCGGTGACTTCGCTGCCAAGGGCGGCGGTGGCGTCGCGCGCGGCATGTCCCATATGCGACACGCCCTGTGCGGCCCAGGTGAATGGATTTCCGATTGTCTTGACCATGTTGCCCTCCAATTCTGCTCATTCGGGCGCGATCTGCGCGCCGGGCGATTTGGGCGGGACTCGGGCAGCGGCGGGAGGCCCGCGAGAACATTATGGTAACACGCCTCAGAATGCTGTGGGGTCACGATTTCGGGACCAGAGGTCAGTCGTTGTCCGTCAGCCCCGCGCCCGCGCC
>Ga0209936_1001750_pt1 | contig 11167 bp, 7 predicted proteins | sample SalPonR1_A_D1_MG_FD_185694 | JGI IMG/M metagenome (GOLD analysis project Ga0209936, IMG submission 185694) | Salt pond soil microbial communities from South San Francisco under conditions of wetland restoration - Salt Pond MetaG R1_A_D1_MG... ... | reverse complement strand
CACCCGTGCGTCGCCCGTTCGTCTCCCGCGCCTCACCCGTGCGTCACGCCGTGCCTCACCGCGTGCGGCATCCAGGGCGTCGTGCCGTGCGAACGTCCGGTACCGGCGTGGCGCGGCCGCGCCGTTCGGATACCGTATGGCATGTCGCCGAGACCGAAGCTCCCTCGCGATCGTCCGCCGAGCGCACCCCGCAAGCCGGTTCTCGTCGTCCTCCTGTTCGCGGCGATCGTCCTCCTCGCGATCGGCGCGGCGGCGGCGCAGGGCTCCCTGTACGGACCGGAGGCGCCCGCCGACGTCGCGTTCCTGCGCGTCCTCAACGCATCGTCCGGCAGCGTCGACGCCTCGGTCGGCGGTGGGGAGGCGACGGCGCTGCCGCCAGGCGCCGGGACGCCGTACGCACCCGTCCCGACGGACGAGGCGCGTTTCGACGTCACGCGCTCCGGAGCCGAGGCGTCCGAGACGGCGTCGCCCACGCTCGGACCGGAGGCGTTCGCGACGCTTCTCGTCACGGACGACGACGTCCGCGTGCTCGAGGACGAGGTGCTGCGCGACATCTCGCGCGGACTGCTGGTGTTCGTGAACGCGACCGGGACGCCGCTGTCGCTGCGCACGAGCGACGGGACCGTCGTCTTCGAGGAGGTCGGGGACACGCCGGCCTCCCGCACGATCACCGAGGCGGATGCGGCGTTCGAGGTGGTCGATCCCGCGACGAGCGAGATCGTGGCCGGGCTGGAGACCCGTACCTACGGTCGCGGGGCGGCGCACACGATCCTGGTGCGCGAGGGAGCCGACGGCCTCGCGGTGTCGTACGTCGCCGCATCCGCCGCCGACTGAGCCGACCCGCAGCCGATGGTCTTCACGAGCGCCGCGTTCCTCTTCCTGTTCCTGCCGGCGTTCCTGGCGGTCTTCCACGCGCTGCCGGTCCGGACGCGGCCGTGGTGGCTGCTGCTGGCGTCGTACGCGTTCTACGGCTGGTGGCGGCTCGACTTCCTGGCGCTCTTCGTCGGCTCCACCGTCGCGGCGTTCGCAGCAGGGCGGCTCGTCGCACGTTGGCGGGAGTCTCGGCCGGCGGGCGCACGCTGGGCGCTGGGCATCGGCGTCGGGCTGCAGCTCCTGGCGCTGGCGTACTTCAAGTACGCCGACTTCGGCATCGAGAGCCTGAACGCCCTGCTGACGACGTTCGGAGGACGCGGCATCCCGCTGCCGGACGTCATCCTGCCGATCGGCATCTCCTTCTACGTCTTCCAGAGCATCAGCTACCTCGTGGACCTGTGGCGGAGGGACGGCCCCGAGGGAGCCCGCTTCGTGCACGTCGCGGCGTACATCGCGCTCTTCCCGCAGCTCATCGCCGGGCCGATCCTGCGCTTCAAGCACGTCGCGCCGCAGCTGCTGCGTCCCGTGCCCTCGTGGCGATCGTTCGGCGAGGGGGCGCGGCGCTTCATGCTGGGGTTCACGAAGAAGGTGCTGATCGCCGACGCGGTCGCGCCCGTCGTCGAGGCCTCCTTCGCGCTCTCCTCGCCCACGGCGACCGACGCCTGGCTGGGCACGATCGCGTTCACCGTGCAGCTCTACTTCGACTTCGTGGGCTACAGCGACATGGCGATCGGGCTTGGAGGCATGATCGGCATCCGCATCCGCGAGAACTTCGACCGGCCGTACCTGTCGGCCTCCATCACCGAGTTCTGGCGGCGGTGGCACATGAGCCTGTCGCGCTGGCTCCGCGAGTACCTCTACTTCCCGCTGGGCGGCAACCGGCTCGGCCGCCGCCGCACGTACGCCAACCTGGCCACCGTGATGGTGCTGGGAGGGATCTGGCACGGCGCCGCCTGGACCTTCGCCGTGTGGGGCGCGTATCACGGTGCGCTGCTCGCGCTCGAGCGGATGCTGGGAGAGCGGCGCGAGGCGCGAGGGCTGCCCGCGCGCGGCGGAGCTCGTGCCTGGCGGGTGCCGGCCACCTTTCTGCTGGTCATGCTCGGGTGGGTGCTGTTCCGTGCGGACGGCATCGCCCAGGCGTGGACCATGCTACGGGGGATGGCGTTCGTCCACGGCGCCGGTCTCTCCGCGGAGCTCGCCTGGCAGCTTCCGAACCGCGGACTCGCCTCGCTGCTCGTCGGTCTGGTGGTGATCTTCTGGCCCGCCGCCCGCACCCGCTACGACGATGCCGGTTACCGGGTGCCCGCATGGCGCGCCGCTCGGGACGCGTCGGGCCGCGTGAGCGGAGCGCTGGCCGCGGCACGTGAGCGGGCCACGGACTGGGGCATCATGCCCCTGTTCGCGTTGAGCATCCTGCGGACGCTCGCCGACACCGCCTCGCCGTTCCTGTACTTCCAGTTCTGATCCGGAGGCACGCATGGCCCACGACGAGTCACGTACCAAGCGATCGGACGGCGCCGCCGCCGGCGGTGGCATGGCGTACCGGGCGCGCCCGCTCGTCCCGGGGATCGCTCTGCTGATCGTCCTGGCCGCGGGGTTCCTGACCACCCTCTCCAGCCCGGCGCTGAGGTCGCCGCCCGAGGCGTCGGTCCTCGACGGCGCCTGGACGTCGGCGCTGGAGGTGGAGCTGATGGAGGAGACCGTCCTGGGCTCGGCGGCGACGGCCGTCTGGGGCGCGATCGATCTGGCCGTGTTCGGTCAGGGCCTGCCTGGCGTGCTGGTGGGGAGCGAGGGGTGGCTGTTCACGACGGAGGAGTTCGCCGCCAGCGAGGTGGACGAGCGCTTCACGACTCCGGCGCCGATCGAGGAGATCCGGTCGGTGCAGGAGCGGCTGTCGGACGACGGCGTCGAGCTGTTCGTGGTGCTGGTGCCGGCGAAGGCGCGCGTGCACGACGCGTCGCTCGGAAGGTACGCGCTGCCGCCCGACGCAGAGGCGCGCTACTTGGTGCTTCGCTCGACGCTGCGTGGGGCCGGCGTGCGCGTCGTCGACGGCGCTGACGCCATGACGGGCGTGCCGGCCGGCGACCCGCGCTTCCTTCGCACCGACACCCATTGGACGCCGGCGGGGGCACGCGCCGTGGCGGAGAGAACGGCGGAGCGGATCGCTCGCGTCGCCGCGGGCGCCCCCTGGCTGGGACGCACGCCGTACCGGATCGAGTCGGAGGCGACGCTCGAGGTGGAGGGCGACCTGCTGGCGTTCGTGCCGCTGGGGCCGTTCGCCGACGCCGTCGGACCGCCGCCCGACCGGATCGCGACCTTCGGCGCCGTGCGCGAGGGAGGCGCGGGCGGCGACCTGTTCGGCGATCCGGACCTGCCCGTGACGTTGGTGGGCACCTCGTACAGCGCCGACGAGCGCTGGGGCTTCGCGGACGCCCTGCGGGGGGCGCTGGGCGCCGACCTGCTGGTGGCGGCCAGCGAGGGCGCCGGGCCGTTCGAGCCGATGCGGAGCTATCTCCGCGGGGAGGCGTACCGTTCCACCCCTCCCGATGTGATCGTATGGGAGGTTCCCGAGCGATACGCTTGGCCGGAGGTGGGTTGGTGAGGGGTTTCTTGCGGAGCTACCAGGTCGCTGCCGTCGTGACGTGCGCGCTGCTGGCGTGGGCCTCGGCCTGGGCGCAGCCGGGCAGCGTGATCGACCTGCGCCCGGTGCGCACCATCTCGGCGTCGGAGCTCGACGCCATCGTCGACGGCCCGTTCTTGACCGACGGCGAGGACCCGCCGGTCGCCCGGGGCGCGGTGGACACCTACCTGATGACGTTCGAGAGCCGCTGGCCGGACGGGAGCGTGGCGCAGGCCGTCGCGCAGCTCAACGTGCCGCAGACGGTGGGCGACGAGCGGATCGTGTTCGTGTTCGCTCCCGGGTCGACGGGGCTCGTGGAGGCGTGCGCGCCCTCGGCCGCCTTCGCCGACGGAGGCGGCTTCGAGACCTACGGCCGATACACGCTGGCCTACGCCGGACAGGGCATCGTCTCGGTGATGCCCAACTACCTGGGCTTCTTCGACGTGGGCGCCCTGCAGCCCTACTTCGTGCGCCAGGCCGAGGGACGGGTCGTGCTGGACGCCGCCCGTGCGACGCTCGAGGCGCTGCGGATGCTGGGCGTGGGCGAGGGGGTGGACGACGTGTTCGCCGGCGGCTACTCCCAGGGCGGCCACGCCGCCTTCGCCGCCGCGGACCTGGCGAGCTCGTACGCTCCCGAGCTGCCGTTGCGGGGCGTCCTGGGCTTCGGACCCAGCGGCGACCTGGCGACGCTCTTCCGGGCGTTCACCTACGTCGCGCCGTGGGTGCTCTACGCCTGGGAGACGTTCTACCCCGGTCGCGTGGATCCGTCCGAGATCCTGCTGGACGTCTACGCCGATCGGCTGACGGCCGACGCCGAGCGCTTCTGCATCGGCGGCGTGCAGCGCTACTACCCGCCCACGCCCGAGGACGTCTTCCGGCCCGAGTTCGCCGCCTCGTTGGAGGCCCGAACGCTGGACGAGACGCATCCGGAGCTCGCCGAGCTGTTCGCGGAGAACGACGCCGGCCTGAGCGGACACGGGCTTCCGGTGATGGTGCTGCAGGGCGTCAACGATCCCGTCGTCCCGCTCGACGACCAGCACCGCCACGTCGCGGCGATGTGCGACGCCGGAAGTCGCGTTCGTTACCCTAACTACCTACGGACGCGGCACGAGACGCGCTACCTGGGCTTCGTCCCGGCCATCGACTGGATGCGCGCGCTGGCGAGCGGCTCCGAGGCGCCGTCGGACTGCGCGAACGTCCCCCGCCCATGACGCCCCCGCCCACGACGGGGACCCCGCCCCCGATCCGGACGCGCTCGCGACGCCCGTCGCGTGCCGTTCCGCAAGCATCTCCACGGACGGACCGAAGCATGCAGCAGACCCTGACCCACCCGCGCGCACGCGGCGTCGCGCCCGCCCCCCGGCGCCTACGCGACGTCGCATGTCTCCGGCTCCTCTTCCTCGTCGCGCTGCTCGTCGCGGGCGGCGCGATGGCGCAGGACGCGGACGCGGAGGATCCCGCCGCTCCGCAGGCGGACGCGCTTCGCTCGGTCGCCCCGAGCGCCGCGCCCCCCGGCCTACCGGGCACGCTCGTCGAGGTCATCGCCGAGGGGCGTCTCTCCGCGGCCGACGTGCAACGCCAGACCGCGCCCGCGTTCGGCGCCTACGGGCCGGTCGTGATCGAGAATCCGGTCGCGTCGTACCGGATCCGCTTCGTCACGACCGGTCTCGACGGCTCTCCGGCCGTCGTCGCGGCGCAGGCGTTCCTGCCGGTGCGCTCGACGGACGCCGGCGTGCCGACGTTCGTTTTCGGATCGGGCACGACGGGGATCGGCGATCAGTGCGCACCGTCGCGCGAGTTCGAGCTCGGGCGGCCGCTGGGCCGGTACCGCGAGTACCTGATGGCGTACGCCGGACGCGGCTTCGCGACGATCATTCCCGACTACCTCGGCTTCGAGGATCCGAGCCAGGTGCAGGCGTACTTCCATGCGCGCTCGGAGGGGCACGTGATGCTGGACGCGGTGCGGGCGGCGCGGCAGCTGGTCGTGGGTCGCGAGGACGTGCCGCCGCTGTCGGGCGAGGTGTTCGTGGGCGGCTACTCGCAGGGTGGCCACGCCGCCTTCGCGGCGGCCGACATGGCGCCCTCCTACGCACCCGACGTGACGCTGAGCGGCGTCGTGGGCTACGGAGCCACCACGAACGTGGGCAGGCTGCTGCTCGACGGCCCGTACTACGCGCCCTACATCGCGGTCGCCTACGACAGCGTCTACGGCGACGGCTTCGATCCCGCCGACATCCTGGCGCCCCGCTGGGTGCCGACGGTCGTGGCGGACACGGTCGCCCGCTGCGTGGACCAGGCGCAGACGTACTACCCGTTCGACGCAGACCGGATGTACACGGAGCGGTTCGCGAACGCGCTCCGCTCGGGGACCGTGGAGCGCGAGTTCCCAGGCGTCCACGACGTGCTCGAGGCCAACCGTACGGGGCTGACGGGCCACGGGGTCCCGTCGCTGGTGATCCAGGGCAGCGACGACGTGATCGCGACGAACCCGACGCAGGAGCGGTTCGTGCAGGAGCTGTGCGCGACGGGCGCGCCGGTGGTGTACGTGAACATCGCCGGGGCTCGTCACCGCCATACGAAGCCGGCGGGCTTCGAGCCCGCCGTGCGCTGGATGAAGGAGATCGCCTCCGGGGTGACGTCGCCGACGACCTGCGACTGACGGGCCGCAGGACTCCGGGAGCGGGAACGGCCGGTCAGGGCTTCGTGAGCGTGCGCGTACCGCCGCCGACGGCCGGCTCGTCCAGCCGTCCCGAGGCGGGGCCGCACGTCGCCGCACCGCACGAGGCGCGCACCACGAGCTCGATCGCGAGCGACTCGCGGACGAGCGGTCGCTCGTCCTGCCGGTCCGCGGTGGTCGTCCGCTCGATCCGCTCGATCAGGTGCTCCGCCGCGGCGCGGACGAGCTCCACCGCCGGCAGCCGCACGGTCGTGAGCGGCGGCGACGCGTACGCGGCGAGCGGGATGTCGTCGAACCCGACCACGGCCACGTCCTCCGGGATGCGCAGGCCGGCGTCGCGGAGCGTGGCCATCGCGCCGAAGGCGACCGTGTCGTTGCCGGCGAACACGGCGTCGGGGCGCACCCGCTCCAACACGCGCCTCATCGCCTCGGCGCCGCTCTCGGCCGTGAAATCCGCCGCCTCCGCCCAGCGGTCGCCGGCGTCGCGTCCCGCCGCCTGCATCGCGGAGCGCCAGCCCTCGAGGCGCATGCGCGAGGAGTGGTAGGCGAGCGGCGCGTAGGGCAGGTGCGCGATCCGGCTGCGGCCCAGCCCCAGCAGGTGCCGGGTGGCCTCCCGGGCGGCGTCGAAGTCGTCCATGTCGACGGAAGGGCCGGCGGTGGCGTCGCCGATCACGACGATGGGGAAGCCGTCCGCGATCAGCTCGGGCAGCCGCTCGTCGTCCTGTCTCGGGTTGAGCACGATGAGTCCGTCGATCTGCTTGCCGCGGACGAGCTCCCGGTACGCTCCCGGCCTCGTGACGTCCTCGAGCGCCTCGACGAGGACACGGAAGCCGCGTCGATGGGCGGTCTCGTTCAGGCCGTAGAGCGCGCGGGGGACGAACGCGTCCACCGTCAGGTGCTCGGCGTGCGTGATCACGAAGCCGATCGTGCGGGCGCGCCCGGACGCGAGGTGACGCGCCGCGGCGGAGGGAACGTAGCCCAGCTCCCGCGCGGCGTCGAGCACCCGCTGACGCGTCTCGGGCGCGATGGCGATGCTGGTGCGCCGGTTCAGCACCACCGAGACGGTGCTGCGCGAGACGCCGGCGCGCCGGGCCACCATCTCGCTGGTGGGCCGGCGCCGCGTCATCCCCGCGCCGTCCGCTCGGGCGGGTCGGCCGCGTCGTCCCCTGCCAGCACGGCGCCGTACGCGGGAAGCACCAGCGCGCCGATCCGCACCTCGTCGGGGCCGAAGTTCAGCCACCAGCCTCCCGAGCGTCGCACCCCGTCGGGCAGCGCTCGCGGATCGAGACCCGCCTCGCGGAGCCACGACGCCAGCAGCGTCGTCATCGCGGCAGGGTCCAGCGAAGCGCCCAGCAGCGACGCCTCGCCGGCGCCGTACCTGCGGCGAACCCACGCCGCCGCGCCCTGGTAGGCGGGATCGTCGTAGCGGGCGAGGACCTCGCCACCCTCCTCGGCTTCGAGCAGGTCGGCCCAGGTGCCGTACGTCAGCGGCGCGTCGTGCCCGTCAAGGCGCAGCGTGCGCGTCACGCCGGGCCGGAGCCCGTCCACGCGGGTGACGCGGGCGCCGACGAGCTTGCGCAGCGGCCCCGGCGCGGCCTCGTGCGCGCGCAGGCTGGTCGTCTTCGCCCCGCTACGCGGGCCCAGCAGCAGGCGGCCACCCGCCGCGACCCAGGCGCGCAGCCGGTCGGCCAGGTCGTCGTCCACGATCTGCATCGCCGGCGCGATCACGGCGAGGTAGGGAGACAGGTCGCGACCGCCCTCCCCCTCGCTCTCGCCCACGGGACGTCCCGCCAGCTTCTTGGGCACCAGGTCGACCTCGAGGCCCAACGCGCGCAGGGGCGCGTAGAACGCCAACACCTGTTGCCAGTAGCCGAAGCCGCGGGCGTGCGGCTGGATCTCGGCGGCCCACAGGTCCTCGTAGTCGAACAGGATCGCGACGGCAGGACGGCGGCGGGCGTGGGCCTCGGCGCCCACGTCCAAGGCGGCGCGAACGTCGCGCGCGGGCGCGGCGTCCTGCGCGTCCTCGTCCGCCGCGACGGCCACGAGACCCAGCTCGTCGGCCACCGCGGCGGCTTCCACGTGCGCCTGATCGGGCGTGCCGTCGTGCCGTAGCAAGCCCGCGTGCATCGTCTCCTGCGCGCCCACGGCGGCGCGCCAGCGGAACCAAGAGACCATCTCGGCGCCGTGCGCGAATCCCTGCAGCGTCCACAGACGCACCGCGCCGTCGGCGGGGATGGGGTTCGAGGGCGCCCAGTTCACCTGGCCGGGCTGCTGCTCCATCACCCAGTGCGGACGGTCCTTCAGGCCGCGGTACAGGTCGTGGCTGATCGCGACGAGGTCGGGATGCCCGATCCGCAGGTAGCGCTCCTTGACGTCGTCCGGAAGCGGGCTCTCCTCGAGCTGGCCCAGCGGGTAGTTGTCGAACGCGATCGCGTCCAGGCCGGCGGCGAGGTCCACGTGATCGTAGTCGCCGAACAGCATCATCGAGTTGTGCACGATGGGACGGTCGGAGTGGCGACGGATCGCGTGGCGCTGCAGACGGTCGTAGGCGACGACGCCGTCCGACGCGAAGCGCCGGAAGTCCAGCCGGTGGCTGGGGTTGGACTCGGTCACGGCCTGCTCGGGCAGCTCGATCTCGTCGAACGTCCCGTACGTCTGGCTCCAGAAGGTCGTCCACCAGGCGTCGTTCAGCGCGGCGATCGTGCCGTAGCGCTGGCGTAGCCAGGCGGGGAACGCGGCGCGGCAGTCGTCGCACCAGCAGCGCGTGGTGTCGTGACAGCCGTACTCGTTGTCGGTCTGCCACGCCACGAGCGCGGGGTGCGTGCCGTAGCGGCGGGCCAGCGCGTCCACGATCCGTTCGGTCTCGCGGTGGTAGTCGGGGCTGCGGAAGCAGTAGTGGCGCCGCGATCCGAAGCCGCGAACCCGGCCGTCGGGACCGACGGGAAGGATCTGCGGAAAGCGGTCCACCAGCCACTTCGGGGGCGTCGCGGTCGGCGTTCCGAGGATCACGCCCAGGCCGGCGTCGGCCAGCACGTCCATCGCCTCGTCCAGCCAGCCCCAGTCGAAGCGTCCCGGCTCGGGCTCGATCCGGCTCCAGGCGAACTCGCCGATGCGGACGCGCTCGATGCCGAGCTCGCGCATGTGGCGGGCGTCGTCCTCCCAGCGCTCGCGCGGCCAGTGTTCGGGGTAGTAGCACACGCCGAGGGTCATGGCACGGTCCTCTCCAGGGCCGGCGCGGGCGTGCACGGCTCGCTCGGAGCGAGCCCGCGCAGCGCGCGCCGACCCATCAGTCCTTGACGGCGCCGGCGGTGATGCCGGCGATGAAGTAGCGCTGCAGCCAGAGGAACAGGATCAGGAACGGCAGCGTCGCGATGGCGGTGCCGACCATGATGCCGCCCCACGACACGCGGGTCAGGCCGACCAGCGTGCCCAGCGCGACGGGGATCGTGTAGGCGTCCTTCTGGCTGAGGATCAGCAGCGGCCAGAAGTAGTCGTTCCACTGGAACAGGAAGAGCACGATCGCGACCGCCGCCAGCGCGGGCCGCATGATCGGCAGGACGATGCGGAAGAAGATCCGGGCCTCGCCGGCGCCGTCGATGCGGGCCGCCTCGAGCAGGTCGGTGGGCACCGACAGCATGTTCTGCCGCATGAAGAACACGCCCAGCGGGTAGGCCAGCCAGGGAAGGATGATCGCCCACCAGGTGTTCGCCAGGCTCAGCTCGCGCGCGACGAGCAGGTACTGGGGGATGGCGCGCACCTCGAAGGGGATCGTGAGCGCGGCGATCACGACGGTGAACAGCACGCCCCGTCCGGCGAAGCGGAACTTCGCGAACGCGTAGCCGCTCATGGCGGCGACGAGCGTCGCGAAGGTGGTGAAGATGACCGAGATCCCGACCGAGTTGGCGACGGCGCGCAGGAAGTTCAGGTCGCTGTTCAGGTCGCGCCAGTTCTCGGCGAGGTGCATGCCCGGAAGGAGGGTGGGCGGCGCGGCGAGGATCTCGTTGTTGGGCAGCGTCGCGCTGATCAGCATCCAGGCGATCGGCAGCAGGAACAGGATCGCCAGCGGGACCATGAGCGCGTGGAGGAGGACGCTGCGGACGAGCCGGTCGCGCCTCATCGCTGGACCTCGCGGCCGCCGACCAGGCGGATCTGGATCAGCGAGAACGCGGCGGCGATGATCGCGACGGTGTAGGCGATCGCGGAGGCGTAGCCGAAGTTGAAGCTACGGAAGCCGGTCTTGTAGAGGTACGTGACCAGCGTCTCCGTGGCGTTGCCCGGGCCGGTCGTGGTGATCAGCCACGGCTCGGTGAACAGCTGGAGCGTGCCGATGGTCGAGAGCACGAAGCAGAACAGCAGAACCGGGCGGAGCAGCGGCAGCGTGATGCCGAAGAACTGTTGCAGCGGGCCGGCGCCGTCGATCTTCGCGGCCTCGTAGAGGGTCAGCGGAATCGATTGGAGCCCCGAGAGCAGGATCACGGCGTTGTAGCCGGTCCAGCGCCAGGTCATGGCGATCATGATCGTGACCATCGCCGGGACGTTCTCGAACAGCCACGGCACCGAGGGAAGACCGATGCTGGTCAGCGCGTAGTTGAGGATTCCGAACTGGTCGTTGAAGATCAGCCGGAAGACCGCGGAGTACGGCACGGCGCCCAGCACCAGGGGCGCGAAGAACGCGAAGCGGAAGAACCCCTTGAACCGCAGGAGGTCGCTCCCGAAGGCGACGGCCAGGAGCGTGGCGAACGCCAGCATGATCGGGACCTGCACCACGAGGATGGTCATCGTGTTGCCCAGGGCGTTCCAGAAGAACTCGTCCCGGACCAGGCGGCCCCAGTTGAAGCCCCACTCGAGGGTCCAGGGGCGGCTGCGGGTGTTCAGGAAGCTGAGGACGAACGAATAGGCGATCGGGTAGATCCAGAAGATCGCGAAGAACGCGAAGAACGGCAAGAGAAACCAGTACGGCGTCAGATCGGTGCGCCGGCGGCGGGCCGGGCGGGCGG
>Ga0209936_1001749_pt1 | contig 11169 bp, 9 predicted proteins | sample SalPonR1_A_D1_MG_FD_185694 | JGI IMG/M metagenome (GOLD analysis project Ga0209936, IMG submission 185694) | Salt pond soil microbial communities from South San Francisco under conditions of wetland restoration - Salt Pond MetaG R1_A_D1_MG... ... | reverse complement strand
CGGAAGACGCCCGGGCCTGCCCGCGGCTCTGGACGATGCGATTTTATCCACGCGTCATGGGGCACCCGCCATCGGCGCGGGCGATCATGGCTGGACTATTCAGCGAGTGGTGTTTGAGGTGCCTGAAATTGCCACCGAGATACAGCTGTCGTTTCGACTGGCACTGGACGGGACGTTGCGCGTGCGAAATCCGCGCCTGGTCGATTTCACGCCCTGATCAGATCGATCGAATCATCCAGGACCCGGCGGCCGAGTGGGGCATTGAAAACACGGTCGATCACACGCTTTGAAAGTTCGCAGTCGTAGCTGTAGATTCCACCTGGCCGAAGGGATTCGGGATTGGTCCTGAGCAGTTCGGCTGCCGCCTTTCCGGATCGTTCGGGCGTGCTGCTGTCGGGAAGCAGCTTGGCGAGTATGGGCAGAACGTAGTACCAGCCAAATTTCAGGAAACCCGGCGCGGTTCTAGCCAGGTCGGTTCCGGGCATCAGCCCGGGATCGAGACAGATGAACAGGGTCGTGTTCGCCGCATGGCGGCGTGCCAGTTCCACGGTTGAAACCATGTTCAGGAATTTGGTCGTGGCATAGCGGTCGCGGCCAAGCTGGGCCATCTTCGTGGAACTGTCCAAGCCGGCAGCGCAATCGGCTATGGACTGGAACTGTTCACCGCGAAATCCGAAGGGCATGGCTGTCGGGTGGCGAGGATTGTGCGTGCCGCTTCCGATGAACATGACCCGGCCGCCTTGCAGCGCGCTTTCGAGGCCGAGCGTCAGTCGGAGCGCATTGAGATGATTGACCGCGAAAGTTTCTTCGATGCCGCCGTCGGTGTAGCGCGTGGCATCGGCGAACTGCACGCCAGCGTTGTTGACCAGGCCGGCAATTGGTCCTTCCCAGTTTGCGGTGAATGCGTCGACGCTGTCCGGGTTTGCGAGGTCGAGCTCGAGCGCCCGCACATTGGGGCCAATCTGCTTTGCGGCATGCCGTCCGCGTTCCATGTTCCGGACTGCAAGCACCACCCGGACGCCAGAATCGCCCGCCAGGTGACGGGCGATCTCGAAGCCAAGGCCGCGGTTGCCGCCGGTAACGATAAATGTAGTCATTCCACCCTCACCGATTGCCGAATCAACTGCCGAACGTATCGATACCCGGGAAACCTTTGATCAAGTACGCTGCTGGGCTGTCTCAGTCGACCATCATCGTATTCGAATGGCCGGGCAAGCCGCAAGGTTCCCAAGATCAACGCACACGGGAGTTTTCACGGTCGACAAGGTCAGTGTCGAATGGGCGCGTCTTGAGTTCTTCGATCAGCGCATCCTTGCTGTGCCAGAGATCGTTGATCCATCTGCGGAAGCGGGCGCGAAACTCGGCGTCGTCCTGGTAGTCGCCGCCAACCAGCTCGGCGGGAATAGTGATGCGCCTGACGTGCACGCGAATGTATGCAACGCGATCCAGCATGAAGTCCGCGACGCTCGGCGGACCTTCCGGGTAATGGATGCTGACATCGAGCAGCGCGTCGAGTTGCTCGCCCATCGCCGAGATCACCAGCGAAGGGCCGCCGGCATGCGGGCGCAGCAGATTTCGATATGCCGGCCGCTGGCGTTGATGTTTTTCTCGGGTGTTGATGGCGCCTTCCGGAAAATTGACGATTGTGCTGGGGATGCCCTTGAGGTTTTTGCATTCCCGCCGCGCTGTTTCAAGCCCTTCGCCGCGCATTTCAGGATGCCTTTCCAGGTATTCCTTCGAACGGAACCGGACGAAAGGATATTCAAGCGCCCAGAATGCGATGCCCAGCAGCGGCATCCAGATCAGGCTGCGCTTGAGAAAGAACCGGTAGAACGGCAGCTTTCCACAAAATGCCCAGAGCAGAGCCGGCACGTCGATCCATGACAGGTGGTTGCACAGCAGCAGGTAGCTGTGCTTGCGGTCGAAATCGGTGTCACCGGTAACCTCGATGCGCGTTTTGTAAGAGATCCGGAAGCACTGGACGACGATCAACATCCAGAACTCTGCGATACCGACGACGGTTCGCCGGCCGACCCGTCGCACCATCGAAAACGGCAGGAGAAACTTCGCAAGCGCAGCGACGAGCATCGGGATGATCAGCACGATCGTTGCCGCAAGGATAAGCACGGGTGCGAGCGGGACGCGCAATAAACGCATGCGTAGGATCGTTCATCTGGTCGGAAGATTCAGATGATGCCAGCCATCGCGCGGCGAGGTGAGGCCGCGTGCAGATTCCAGCAACCGGGCGAATCAGCCGGAGTTTTCCAGGCCGAATATTAACTGAATATATATTAGAGAGACGCCATATTTATTGATCTTGCGCAAGTGGTTGTCGCCGCGTTCGCGCTAAATTGCTAGATGCCGCCTGTGGCGGTCGGTAATTGACCCCTCGCGTCGGACTCTGTCCCGGAGACACGACCATGAAAACCCCATTCCAAACGAAAATTCCTATCGGCATCGTCATGAGTGTCGTACTGATCGGCAGCTTCCTGTTGACTGCAGCAGCGCTGGCCCAGCCGGTCGACTGGAACACGGCAGTCAATGACAACGAAGAGGCACCGGACGGGCGCCCGGGCTCGACGTTCTTCAGCTACAACCAGCCGTCCATGAATGACGATGGCATGATCGTGTTTCGCGCGCGGACGCGCGTCGGAACGGGCAGCTCCGTGACGTCCGGCATTTATCGACTGGATCTTTTCGGCGGCGCCATCGAACGGTTGCATGTCCGCGGCGATGCCGTGCCCGATCCGAACAATACGCTTGTCAACGGCGAACTGGCGGCATTCAATGATTTTCCGTCCACGCCCCGTATCGACCCCAACGGCACGCTCGCCGCGTCGCGCGGCCAGCATGCGCCAGTCTGGACTTACCTCGTGGAAGACGGCGAGACGCGGGTGGGTACTGCGGGCGTGTACGTTTATCCGTTGGGCGAGGCACCATTGACGGGCGCCAGTCAGTTGGGCGCGGCAACCGAGCTTGACGGCGTCACGCTGTCGTTCCCCTGGTTCTCGGTGCCGGAAACGACGCTGGGAACGCGCTTCGACCAGTTTCCGGGTGCGTCGGCCGTATCGGAACCATTCATCATTTACAAGGGCAACTACACCGACATTACCGACGGGCTGGGTCGGACCGGGATCTATTTCCGGAACGTGACGCCCATGACCCCGGTGCCGTTCACCGGTATGGTCGCCAATTCCGAGACCCGCATACCGAATCAGCCCATCGGCGGTGACGTGGTATTCGGCTCGACGGCGCCCCCCAGCGCGGCTGACGGCTGGGTGTTCTTCGTCGGTTTCGATATCGAGGAAGCGCCTACGCTCGGTGGCGTCTATCGTGCCCCAATCGCCCCGACACCGGGACTTGACGTGATCGCCGGCGTCGGCGAACAGGTGCCGGGCGAGTCGCCGGGCACCACCTTCAGGGCTTTCGGCGAGGGCCTTTCGGTCAGCAGCGACGCCTCACGAGTCGCCTTCTGGGGTACCTGGGGCATGGAGACGTTCGAAAAGCTGCTGGAATGCCCGGTTGACGGCAATACCGATCTGATCGCTTTCTGCAATCTGCAGCATCCGGACGGCCTGATCGTGGAGATTCCGGTCAACCAGGGGTTTTTCGTACACGATGTGAATTCCGATCAAACCTGGCAGGTGGCGCGCACCGGCGAAGAGGGGTTGGAAGACATGTTGTTCTGGGGTTTCTCGGGGCGGCCGCCGGGAGTAGGCGACAGTGAGGATGCCGAGGAGCTTGCACGCTGGCGATCCAGCGCGTTTGGAGCGCTTTACTCTGGCGCCGATCAACCGCCGCTTCTCGCATTCAAGGCCGAGCGTGACGGGACCAGCGGTATCTACGTTCGTGAAGGCGCAGCGTTTAAGCTGCCGTTGCGCACCATAGCCGAGGTCGGCACAACCCTCGGTCAGGAACTCGACCCCGAGGCGCCCGCAGATTCGTTCGTCAGCGAAGTCGGTATCGAGCGCGACGGTTTCCGGAACAACCGTGTTGCGATCAATGCAGCGATATTGTTCGAAGACCCGATCGACCCGGAAGAGTCGATTGGATTTGCCGGAATGTATTACGGCGACGTTTTTCAGGATCTGATCTTCCAGGACGGATTCGAGGACCCGATCACCACCAATTGATACGGATGGGTTTGCTGCGGCCGATTCTACGGCCGCAGCAGCGCCGGGGACCATCGTCGGAGAAATGTCATGAAAACGCTTCTAGCTTCAATTCTGCTGGTTCTTTTTTCGGTCAACGGTACGGCGCAGTTGCTCAACCGCGATCTGCCCAACAGCTTTACCTACTCGTCCGTCGTTCCCTATGGCTGCCTGAAGGTGGTGCCTTCGGTGTACTCGGCACCCCCGGGCGAGACGTTCTTCGACAACCAGGTGCTGGTCGCCGACAACGCCGCCACCGCGCTGGTCAGAATTCGCGCCTGGCGCATCGGCTGTCACGAGCCGAATGCTTCGGCGATCATACTCAATTTCGACCTGGGAAGCGGCAGCCCCGCCATCCGATATCCCGAGGTCAGCCTGGTCACGCCCGATTCCGAGACTCGCACCGCGGGACTGTTCGCGTTTGCAAGAACCGGTTTCTACGACTCGCGTGGCGCCTCGCTCGAGCCCATGACCGATCAGCTGCTGGCGACTTTGATCGAAGGCTTCTCGTTCGTGGTCGATACTGGTTCGGAAGCGATCAGCAAACAGCAATACAACGGTGCGCTGGAACTGCGACTGCGCTGGCCGTCGGGACTGAGCATCGGTATCGACGTTCCCGGATTCGATCCGGCGCTGGACCCGCCGCAGTTCACCAACGCGCCGCTGCACGGTCGCTATACCGGGCAATGGATCGTGGAAGGTCTGCCGCGACAGGGGCTGGTGCTGCAGGTTGGAGAGCTGCCGCCGGATCGAAACTTCCTGTTCTTGACCATGTTCACTTACCTGAACGGCGTGCCCACCTGGGTGGTGGGGAACGCGGATTTCCCCGTCGGAGCATCTTCGGTGACGGTCAACATGTGGACGCTGGACGGTGGCGAGTTCTTCACCGAGCCGCTCGATAGCTACACGCGTGAAGACGTTATCCAGGAGAGGCTTGGCACCATGACCATTCGGGCCCGCCACTGCAACGTGATCGACGCGGATATCGACTTCAGTGAGTCCGGCCTGGGCACGGCATCGCGACGCTTCGAGCGGCTGATCCGCATAGCGGGCTACGACTGCGATCAGACCCGGTAGTCCGGGCTCGTGGTGCTCCGGGTCCGATAGCCGTTCAGTTGCCTGCCCCCCGGCCGATGGAGGTGCCGGCGCTGGTGATCGGCGAGGTCTTTGGTTGATGGACGCTCGGAAAGTCGGGATGTCCTTTGATCGACGACCTCGTTTGTAAGTACGATGTGGTTTCCGGCCCGATCGGGCACGCCAAAGGAAACCATCAAGATGACTGTTCCTATTATCTGCCTGATTCTCTCCGCGCTCATGATCCTGGTGACCAAGGCGCCGGTCGCCCTGGCGCAGGCGAAGGAAGGCCGTGGCTACGACAATCGCAATCCGCGCGGACAGCAGGCCCGCCTGACCGGGTTCGGCGCCCGCGCGCTGGCGGCGCACCAGAACATGATCGAGGCGTTTCCGATATTCGCCGCGGGTCTGCTTCTGGCGCTGGTCGCCGGTGTTCAGGGCCAGTGGGTGGTCATACTCGCGGTTGTGTTCGTCGTTGCCAGAGTTGCCTACTCGGTCTGTTACTGGGTCGATGTCCATCTGCTGCGCAGCCTGAGCTGGGGCGTCGGGTTCGGCGCCTCGATCGGGCTGATGGCGCTGCCGCTGCTGTGATTGGCAGACACTTCGTCGCCGACGGTTGGAAAGCACTCGGCCGGTCGGCGGTCGCGGCGTTCAAGCATTGCCGCGGGTCCCGGCGGGCCCGTTCCGTTCGGCGCTCGCGATTTCGGGGCCTTGGTTGACAGGGGGGGCGGCTCGATCCTGATAGTGACGCGTCAACCCATTCGAGGAAAGCCAATGACCCTCCATCTTCAGATCGTACCGCTGCTGGCGCTGATCGGCGGCATTCTTATCCTGGTCGCGCCCAAGCTGCTGAACTACATCGTTGCGGCCTACCTGATCATCGTCGACATCGTGGGATTGTTCAACCTGCAGCTCTGAGCCGCTCGATTTCGGCTATCGAAGCTCCCCGCTAGTTGGAACGACCTGTCTTGATCTACCCTGGCCTTCACCATAAACTCACGCATCTTGTGAAGCGCGTCACAAAAAAACGTCAAGCACGGCGTGAAAAGTTGCTGTTTGCGTAATAAGCAATATGTGTCCAATATCTGGCGCATTGATTGATTGAGCAGTCTTGTTTGATTGGCGAGGCACTCGTCGATCTCAACTACTAGGGAGCACGAAAAATGATGCACAACGAACACAGCCCGGTACAGGTCTTTTTCAGCGGTCACAGGCCTCAGCGCGGTCTGGTTTCAGGCGGCCTGATGCTGACCGCCGTGGCACTCGCATTCGGTCTTTCCGGCCCGGTCGCCGCGCAGCAGCAGCCGCCCGGCGTCTGCATTCTTCTGGGCATGCTCGGCGTCGATACCGGTAACTGCGAGCCGCAGCCCGACCCGACCCTGGGCCAGGAGGTCGCGGTGCCGGAACGGCTGGAAGATGGTGATGAGTTCACCACGCCGCTGCCGCAGCTGATGCGCCAGGGCGGCATTCTGTTCAACGCCAACTGGACGGTTCAGGAAGGCGCCGGCCGCCCGGGCTTGACCGGCACCGGCAACCCGCTGGCCGACGCGGATTCGCCGCTGGACTTCCCGCGCAACATGAACCGTGTGTCCGCACCGGACGCCAACAGCTGCGGCGGCTGCCACAACCTGCCGCGTTCGGGCGGCGGCGGTGATTTCGTCACCAACGTGTTCGTGCTTGGCCAGCGCTTCGACTTCGCTACCTTCGATGCGCTGAGCGACGACGAGATCGGCTTCGAGACCCGCGGTGCGTTCGACGAGAACGGCGAACCGGTGACGCTGCAGGGTATCGCCAACTCGCGCGCCACGCTCGGCATGTTTGGCTCCGGCTACATCGAGATGCTGGCCCGGCAGATGACGGCAGATCTTCAGGCCATCCGCGACGGTATTGCGCCGGGCAATTCGGCCGAACTGGTCAGCAAGGGCATTTCCTTCGGCTCGCTGGCGCGCAACGCCGACGGCAGCTGGGATGCCTCGGCCGCCGAAGGGTTTGCGCCGCCCAGCGTTGCCAGCGCGGGGCCGGATTCACCGCCCAACCTGATCATCCGGCCTTTCCACCAGGCCTCGGCGGTGATTTCGCTGCGCCAGTTCACCAACAATGCGATGAACCATCACCACGGCATGCAGGCGCGCGAGCGCTTCGGCGAAGGCGACCACGACGGCGACGGTTTCGACAACAACCTGAGCGTCGCCGACGTGACCGCGGTTACGGCATGGCAGGCTCAGCTCGAAGTGCCCGGCCGCGTGATTCCGCGCCACCCGGTGATCGAGGACGCGGTGGCCAACGGTGAGCAGCTGTTCATGGACATCGGCTGCGCGGATTGCCATACGCCCGCGCTGCCGCTGATCGACCAGGGCTGGGTCTACACCGAGCCGAACCCGTACAATCCGGACGGCAACCTGCAGCCGGGCGACTACCCGACGTTCGAGATGGACCTGTCCGACAACCGGCTCGACCAACCCCGCCTGCCGGTGCAGAACAACACGGTGTGGGTGCCGGCGTTCACCGACATGAAGGTGCACAACATCACCAGCGGCCCGGACGACCCCAACTGCGAAGAGCTCAACATGCATTTCCCGGCGGGTTCGGCCGAGTTCAATGCTGGCAACTGCAGCTTCATCACCAAGAAGCTCTGGGGCGCAGCCAACGAGCCGCCGTACTTCCACCACGGCCTGTTCACCACCATGCGCGAGGCCATCGAAGCGCATCGCGGGGAAGCGCTGGACGCCTACCAGCAGTGGTCGGCACTGGACGACTACGGCCGTAACTCGATCATCGAGTTCCTCAAGACGCTGCAGCTGCTGCCGGAAGGCACGACGGCGCTGGTGGTCGACGAGAACGGCAACCCGCGCAACTGGGATTCCGCGTTCGATTGATCCTCGAGCCCGAATTACGATGTCATGCAGGGCGGGTCCATTTTGGGCCCGCCTTTTTATTGCAGGCAACGATTATGCTGGAGAGTCCTGACTAAGAGTCCTGACTATCAGTCTCGCGCTGGGCTAGACTCTTCGCCATGATGAATCGAAGAACAAAGATCGTGGCCACGCTCGGTCCCGCCACCGACGATCCCGAGGCCATGGAGAAGCTCATTCGCGCCGGTTGCGACGTGGTGCGTGTCAATTTTTCCCATGGTGACGCCGAAACCCATGCCCGCCGCATCAAGCTGGTGCGCGCGATCGCGCGCGAGCTCGATACCGACGTGGCCGTGCTGGCCGATCTGTCCGGCCCCAAGATCCGCATCGACCGGTTCCGCGAAGGTTTTGTCGAGCTGACGGCCGGTCAGGAATTCACGCTGGTCGCCGACGATCCGGCCCCGGTCGGCGACGAGCATCAGGTCGGCGTCGCCTACCTCGGTCTGGCTGGCGACGTGTCGCCCGGTTCCGAGTTGTTGCTGGACGACGGGCTGATGGCGATGCGGGTCAAGCGCGTCGAGGGCACCCGGATCATCTGCGAAGTCATGACCAGCGGCAAGCTGTCGGATCGAAAGGGCTTGAATCTGCGCGGCGGCGGACTTTCGCTGCCGGGTATTTCAGATGCCGATGAGGCCGACATCAGGCTGGCCGCCGAATGGCAGGTCGATTACCTGGCGGTTTCCTTTCCGCGCAGCGCCGAGGACATCGAGCGCGCCCGGACGCTGCTGCGGCGTGCCGGTGGCGAGGCTTATCTTGTGTCAAAGATCGAACGCACCGAGGCCATCGAGAACCTGGATTCGGTCATCGAGGCCTCCGATGCCGTGCTGGTGGCGCGCGGCGATCTCGGCGTGGAAATCGGCGAGGCCGAATTGCCCGGGCTGCAGAAGCGCATCATCGCCGCATCGCTTGCCCACAACCGGCCTGTCATCACCGCCACCCAGATGATGCAGTCGATGGTCGACAGTCCGATTCCAACGCGCGCCGAAGTGCTCGATGTGGCCAACGCCGTGATCGACGGCACCGACGCGGTGATGCTCTCGGCCGAGACCGCTGTGGGCCGGCATCCTGCCCGCGTGATCGAGGCCATGGCCAGAATCTGCGAGGGCGCCGAACGCCACGTTCAGGCCCATATTCCCCAGCGCCGCCTCAATATCAAGCCCGAACGCACCGATCAGGCAATCGCAATGGCGGCCATGATCACCGCCAACAACGTGCCGGTGGACGCCATCGTGGCGCTGACCGAGTCCGGATCCACAGCGCAATGGCTCAGTCGCGTGCGCTCGCCGATGCCCATCATCGCGCTGTCGCCCAAGCGTTCCAGCCTGCGCCGGATGCGCCTGTTCCAGCATGTCCACCCGCTTTTTTTCGCGTCCGACCAGATCGACAAATCGGAACTTGGTCGACGTGCCGTGCAGCACGTGGTCGAAGCCGGCCTGGTGGCGCCCGGCAAGCGGGTGATTCTGACCCTGGGCGACGAGCCGGGCTTCGAAGGCGGGACCAATACGATGAAGATCGTGACCACCGCCGAGCTCGAGGTTCCCCAGGGCGATCATTCGCAGCAGACCTCCGAGAGTCCTTGAACGGGATTTGGCTGGTTCGCTCATTTGCTGATTGGCCTGGGTCGGTGGGGGAAGTCACCCGGTTTTCCGACCGCTGCTCACCGACTGCCGACGACCATTTTCCCGGAAACCGAAAACCAGCCAACCAGCCGACAAATCCCCCCCCTGATCCCGGCCGGCCGCGGCCGGCCAATCCATTACAATAATCGGGTACGCTTCGAACCCATCCGGCACACCGCCGCCAATCGACGCTGAGGATCCGACCATGAGCGAGAAACTTGAGAAACTGGTTACAACGGCCCAGGCCATGGTGGCGCCGGGGCGCGGCATTCTGGCCATCGACGAATCGATGGGCACGATCAAGAAGCGCTTCGATTCGGTCGGAATCGAGAATACCGAGGAAAATCGGCTGGCGTACCGGTCGATGATGCTTTCGGCCGACGGTCTGGGTGAGTACATTTCCGGCGCGATTCTTTTCGACGAGACGATCCGCCAGAAGATGTCCAACGGCGCGCGTCTCGTGGACCTGATGAACGATGCCGGCATTCTGCCCGGTATCAAGGTCGACAAGGGCGCCAAGGACATGGCCGGGTTCGAGGGTGAAAAGATCACCGAAGGACTGGACGGGCTGCGCGAACGTCTGGCCGAGTATGCCGAGCTTGGTGCAAAATTCTGCAAGTGGCGCGCCGTCATCACGATCGGCGACGATATCCCTTCGCGCAGCTGCATCGATTCGAACGCCCACGCGCTGGCGCGCTACGCGGCGCTTTGCCAGGAAGCCGGCCTGGTGCCTATCGTGGAACCGGAAGTGCTGATGAACGGCACGCATGACCTCGACACCAGCTTCGATGTGACCGAGGCCACCCTCAAGAGCCTGTTCCAGCAACTCTACGAGCAGAATGTGCTGCTGGAAGGCACGGTCCTCAAGGCGTCCATGGTGATCTCGGGTGACAAGGCCTCGGAACGGGCCAATGTCGAGGACGTGGCAGAGGCCACCATCGACTGCCTGCTCAACTCCGTGCCGGCCGCAGTCGCCGGCATAGTGTTTCTGTCCGGCGGCCAGGGCGACGTGGAAGCGACCGAGCACCTGAACGCCATGAACCAGCTCGGCGATCTGCCGTGGCCGCTCTCGTTCAGCTACGGCCGCGCATTGCAGGCCGCATGCCTGACCGAATGGGCATCGGATCCAAAGGACAACCGTGAGAGCGCGCAGAAGATTCTGCTCCATCGCGCGCGCATGAACGGTCTGGCCGCGCAGGGTGAATGGGGTTCGGATCTGGAGGACTGAGCCGCGGCTCGACCTTCCGTTTCAGGGTTTAAGGTTTAAGGTTTAAGGGTTATGGGTTAAGGGTTAAGGGTTAAGGTTGGAGGTTCAGGGTTCAAGGTTTACACCTAACACCTAACACCTAACACCTAACACTTAACACTTAAACCCTAAACCCTAAACCCAAACCCATCCCATCCGCCCAGGGC